>Ga0180300_10000221_pt1 | contig 23679 bp, 23 predicted proteins | sample GuaBasSediGuay15_FD_121798 | JGI IMG/M metagenome (GOLD analysis project Ga0180300, IMG submission 121798) | Subseafloor sediment microbial communities from Guaymas Basin, Gulf of California, Mexico - Guay15, Core 4569-2, 21-24 cm | ecosystem: Environmental > Aquatic > Marine > Hydrothermal...
AAGGATTTGCGCTCACGTGGATATAACGTAACTATGTAAATCTTAAATCTATCACCTAATTTCGCATTACCCCTTACAATCCATTGTTCTACGTTCCTGCTTGTGAAAACAGGTTTTACATCCTTAAGCCTTAGCATGCACCTCCTTATCCAAGAAGTACTCTTGTTAGGAAAGAGTTTCCTCAGATCTTCCAATGCAGCATTAAGAGCATTATCCACTGATATCTAAACCCCATAGAACAATACCGAGAGCAGAAATAAATCTAGCACTTAACATACTAACAATATACGGGTTCATAACATGAGGGAAATCGCGGTAACAAGTACTATGAGTGGAATCGGTAAGACATTCATTAGCAGTATACTAACGGTAGGTCTTGTAAGACGCTTTAAGAGAGCGGTATTATTCTCTTGTACACAGTTTACAGAGGAAGGGAAAGAAATTGCTGAGAAATTATGTGATGGTACATACGTTTATAAGTATGAGTGGAAAGGTCATGAATTTATCGTAATAAATAATGAATTATCATCAGTGTATGAGGACTATCTTAGTTCAGTACATGAAGTTCGTAGGTACTGCTTGGAAAGAGACATAGAACTTCTGATTATGGATATACCAGGAGACATATCATACGCAAGATCAGTAATAAAGGGGGTAGACGTGTTACTATTCGTGTATACCCCTCTTGAGGATAACTTCGTAGCAGATATAGTCAATAAGTTACTACGCTTTTCGCCTCATCTAGTACTCATAAGGAACTACTCTAGGGAAGGAATACTAAAAGTTAACTACGTAGACTATATGCCTTATGTGATATGTTACGTCCCATTTATAGAGGAAGTTGATAAGGTAGAAATGCTCCGTGATCTCCTCAACAAAACCATAGATCTTAAAATTTATACTAAATTCTCCTCCCTAGTAAAGATGATTGCTGAGTGGTGTTCGTCATGAAGGTCATATTCTGGTATGGAGGGCCATTAGCATTGTATTATGCCATTTCTAAGGCGTTTTCAAAATTGGATTCAGGTGACTGGTACATATTAGTGATAGGTAGGGCCATAGTTTTAAAGAGATTCTTTAAGGATAGGATTACGTTAAAGGAAGAGGGAGAGATATATGTTCCAAGAATAGACTACACAAAGTGTAATGCATGTGGTCTCTGCATATCACATTGCCCAGTAGATGCAATAGTTGGATTACCTGGAGCTAAACCAACTCTTTTGATAGACAGATGTATGTTATGTTTTCAATGCGTTGATACATGCCCAGAGAAAGCAATAAGAAGAGTTGGCAAGAAAGCATATAGAGTATTTGTAGCACATATTGACGATAAGAGATTCTTATGTATCTCATTAGCGCATTGGAACGTTGATCCAATTATTAAGTGCGAGATCTTGCGTAAGGCAATAGAGAGGTGTCTTAAGGAGTATAGAATTGGAATGATACTAAGTCCGTTAATAGAGAAGGATCTAACTAAATATCTCAGGACTATTTCAAACGACGTAGAGTATATCCTGTTAGATAAGTTATCGTCTATTAGAATTAGCGGAAACGTAACATATGTTGCTGATAAGATTAAACTTACTAAGGAGTTTATCGATAAAGTGTATAATACCACAGAGGATATTATAAGGGAGTTTATCCACGTAAGCTGAAGAGCTTAGTTATGTTCTCTTCATAAGGTGCCTTTATTATACCCCGCTCAGTTATTATTGCTGTTACGTACTCTGGAGGCGTTATATCGAATGCAGGATTAAGTACTGGAACCTCAGGCATTGTTATGTATTGATCTCCTATTTTCCTCACCTCATCTGGATCTCTTTCCTCAATTACGACATCTTGGACATTAGAGGTTAGGTCGAAGCTAGATGTAGGAGCAGCTACGTAAAAGGGGATATCATGAGCTTTAGCTAAGACCGCTATCGTATATGTTCCAATCTTATTTATTACATGTCCGTCCTTTAACACTCTATCAGCACCAACTATGACTTTATCAACCATGCCTTTACTCATAACGTAGCCTACCATATTATCGGTAATTAACGTTACGGGAATTCCATCTTTCATTAATTCGAATACTGTTAGCCGCGCTCCCTGAAGCTTAGGTCTTGTCTCGGTTGCAATCACCTTTATACGCTTTCCCATTTCTACAGCTGCTCTAATTACGCCTAATGCTGTTCCATAACCTACTGTTGCTAAGGCACCTGCATTACAATGAGTAAGTATTGTGTCACCGTCCTCTATTAATCTCGCGCCAATCATACCTAAATCCTTATTAACACGCACATCCTCATCGGCTATAGCTTGCGCTTCGTCGAGTATGGCCTTCTTTACGTCATCAACACTGCCTTGAGAGCCCATTGCCCTCTTCATTACTCTCTCAAGAGCCCAGAATAGGTTAATTGCCGTTGGTCTAGTGCTTCTTAAAACGTTATATGCCTTCCTTAACTCCTTCATTAATTCCTCTACGGTCTTAGCGTTACTCCTAAATGCAGCTAAAGCTAGACCAAATGCAGCTGCAGCACCTATAGCAGGCGCTCCACGAACTGTCATGTCACGTATTGCCTTGGCTACATCCTGATATGTCTTACAAACGATAAACTTTAGCTTATGCGGGAGCTTATTCTGGTCCACCAAATATACCTTGCCGTCCTTCCAGTAAATAGTCCTAAAATCACTAAAGTAAAGTTTGTTCACACTAGTCACCGATATAGAATTTAAGGTTCAGTAATATTAATTATAGCTTTCATTTACTGAGGTGTGATAAATCTTCATCTGATAATACTAGCAATGCATGAGCCTCACAATCAGGTGGAAGATTAAGTCTTTCAGTCCAATCTTCACCTATTGCAATTAAAACGAAGAATCCCACAACCTTTGTTCTTATCCTCTCATGGAGTATTCTAATAAGGGCATTATGTTCGCTTCCATCCCTAAATATATCATCAACTACCAATACGTAGTCTGCCTTCCGAATAAGACCTCTTGGAAGATATAGGGTCTTCATTGTCGTTCCAGTTACATATGGTTCCTCATAGAAACTTGAGATCCCCAACTCGCGAGTTTTCTTCGCATAAATTAAGGGGACGTTAAGAGTTGTGGCTACATGAGTGGCTAAGGGAATCCCATCACTTGCAATCGTTACGACCTTTGTTATACGTTTTCCAGAAAAGAGCTCTATGACTTGTCTTGTGACAAGTTTCAATAAGGTCATGTTAGATAGTATCTCAGTCATGTTAATGAAACCGTATTTGTCAACACTTATACTCGACCTTATAAGTCTCCTTAAGTTTATGAAAGAGGAGAGCTTTCTAATTATGTAATGTGCTCTTTTAAAGGAAGGTAAATACTCCCCCTTTATATATCTGGAGAGGACTACAGGCGATATATTGGTTCTCTTCGCTAATTCCCTTAAGCTCATAACCTCTCTAGCTAAGGATAAGAGCTCAACTGCGTAAATCTGCGTATCTACTTCTCTAAGTCTTCTTCCAAGCACGTGAAGCCCTCTAAATGATAAAAGAGTATTAAATATAAAACAATTTTTACTTGTGGAACTCGCATATAGTATACGTGAAGACAGGGAGTAGGTACATAGCTGAGTTACCGGAAGATTTAAGGAGAAGAATGATAGAGCATTACAAAACGTTAATTAAAAAACTAGATGAGAGAATACTCGCGGACTTCCTCTTGGAAATACTTAAGTTAAGTGAGCGTGGTTATACAGCACAATACATCGGAAAGTTTAGAAGTACCATATTTGAAGAATACGTTGTTCTACTTCTAAGAAGGATATGTAATAAAACCTTAAGCGTAGTTAGACAAGCAAAAATACCGTTAGGAGATTATGAGGTTACAGTAGATGTAGCAGTAATGCAGAGAAATAAGCCGAGTCTAATAATAGAATGCAAGGTGGATCTTGATGCTTCCAGACTTAAGACGGCCCTTGGAGAATATCTGATCTTAAGTAATGCCTATAAAAACCTAAGGTACCTCATTGTGTATTTCAATTCTTTGATAAGTCAGGAGCTTTACAGAATAGCATCTAGATTCGTGCCAATAGTTCATGTGACAGAGCTTCGGAAAACTGTAGTTAAGGTTTTAAAGGACTCATTAGTAAATCAATAACGATGTTAAAACGCTTATATTGAGGAGGACGTAAGAATAACATATGTACAAAAGAGACGATACAGTCGCTATTCATGGACACGAATACTTTGATCCCATTTCAGGAGCATTTATAGTTCCAATATATCAAAGTGCTATATTTAAGCATATGGATGAGGAAGGAAGGCTTAGGAGCACTGATAGAGGAACTGATTTGAAGTATTCAAGAGAGGAGAATCCAACGGTAAGAGCTCTTGAAAAGCTTTTAACAAAGCTTGATTCAGGAGAGGATGCACTATGCTTCTGCAGTGGAATGGCAGCCATATCCACTACACTTATTGGCTTGCTAGATAAGGGCGATAAGGTATTAATCACGAAGGAGGCATACGGAACCACAATTGAGCTTGTCGAAGACTTGAGAAAGTATAGTATCGAAGTTGAAATGGTATATCCTGATACCGAGAAAATCCTAGAGTCGATAACGAAGGACGTAAAAGTGGTATTTTTAGAAACTATGACTAATCCTACATTGAAGGTGATTGATATTAAGGAAGTAGCAAAGGCGTGCTTGGACGAGGGCGTACTCCTAATTGTAGACAATACGTTTGTCACCCCGATATTATATAAGCCCTTAAGGGACAAGGTAAGCATAGTAATCCATAGTACAACTAAGTACATAGCTGGTCATAATGATGTTGTAGGAGGGGTTGTAATTAGTAATAGAAACATGATAAGAACTTTATGGGACTGGAGAAGGAAGTTAGGAGGTATAATGTCTCCATTTGATGCATTTCTAACATTACGTGGGGTAAAGACATTAGGTATACGCATGAGAAAGCATTGCGAGAATGCGATGGCAATAGCCGAATATTTAGCAGAACATCCTAAAGTAGTAGAGGTATTATACCCAGGATTACCCGATAGCCCTTATCATGATGTTGCAAACAAGTTATTCGTACACAAGCTATACGGTGGTGTCGTAAGCTTCAGAATAAAGGGAGGAAGGGAAGAGGCATTTAAACTAATGAAGAGTGTTAAATTAGTAAAGGTAGCTCCAAGTTTAGGAGGACCTGAGAGCTTACTTACGTATCCTATAATAAGCGCTTCGAAAAACATGAGACCTGAAGTAAGAGAGGAAGTTGGTATTACAGAGGATCTAATGAGGCTCTCGGTAGGTCTTGAGGACGTCGATGATATTATAGAGGATCTAAGTAACGCATTGGAAGGAATATAAATAATTTACGTGTTAAGCTGTGCCTCCTCTTAATTTCCTCTTAAGCTTTACAATAGACACTATATCATTAGGAGTTATGACGGAAATTCCAGTAATCCCCCCTAATATCTCGATCTGAACTATTTTATCGGGGTGCTCTAAATCCACCTTGCGTGGTATATGTTTAGCTATGGCCTCTATTAGCTTACGTCTATCTATATTCGTAAACCTCTTGTTTATTGTAATTCTATACTTCTCCTCCGGAGATATCTTGCTGTTAGCTAATTCCGTAGCTGCTTGGACTATTAAATCAAACTCCGTTGGCACTACCTTCTCTATTGGAATTAATTTTAGTGTAAATCTGAATTCCCAAGGCCTCTTTTTTGCTAATTCCTTGAGTCTTCTTATAGCCTCGAAGGGATTTAAGCTTGTTTTAGCTAATACTAAGCCAGGTATGCCAGATGCTTTTGCAGTTGCTGAGTCATCTCCTATCTCGCTTAGAAGATATATTAGCTCGGATCTACAATCAAATTCTCTCATACGACCTGTTGAAACGAGTAAGTTGAAGTCAGGTATTCTTTGACTCATTTTCTCAATACTCTTAATACATCTTTAGCTTTTATAATACCTTCCCTTCTAATTATTGGTGGATCTACAGTTAAATCTACAATAGTAGAGGGTATGCCCAATGGAGCACTACCTGAATCGATCACTATATCAACTAAGCTGCCAAGCTCCCTTATGGCCTCCTCAGCGCTTTTAGGAGGACTATGGCCGCTTATATTAGCGCTAGTTCCAATAAGTAGACCACCACATATTTCTATTATTTCACGGGCAATTTCATGATTTGGTATTCTCACGCCAACTGTGTTCCTACCTGCTGTTACAATAGATGGTAAAGTTTCCTTCTTCTTTACTACAATGGTGAGAGGCCCTGGCCAAAAAGCCTCTGCAAGCGTGAGAGCTCTCTCATCAAAGTCACATATCTTAAATATATGTTCAAGTCGAGAGGCAAGCACTGGAAGTGGTTTTGATTGTCTTCTCTTAACATGAAAGACCTTTTTAACAGCATCTACGTTAAATGGATCAGCTCCAAGTCCATACACCGTATCAGTTGGATATATTATTAAACCACCGCTTTTAACTATGTCCTTAATTAAAGTAGCTACACGCCTAATGTCATCAACTGTGTTTACTTTAAGGAGTCTCATAGCTCTCAATAAACTCGTTTCATGATATTAACGTTTAAATCTACCGTATACGCGATATTATTCGAGAGTGTTAGAATGAGTGGGCCAGAAATTGTAGTTAAGACTGTTAACCTTCACAAGTATTACTTCCTAAAGGGTGAGACCGTAAGAGCTCTTAAGGGAATAAACCTAGAAGTTTATAGAGGAGAGTATGTATCAATATTGGGTCCATCTGGTTCAGGTAAGACAACACTCTTCAACATGATAGGAGGACTAGACAAGCCAACAAAGGGGACAGTATACTTAGAGGGACATGATCTAACTAAACTTAATTCCGTTCAGCTAGCGTGGATGAGGTGCCACAGAGTAGGTTATATTTTCCAGACGTTTAACTTAATCCCAGTACTAACTGCCTTAGATAACGTTATGTTACCAATGATATTCGCAGGACTACCAAGGGAGAAGCGTATAGAGAAAGCTAAGCATCTACTTGAGCGTGTTGGTCTTGGTGATAGGTTGCATCATAAGCCTGGTGAGCTTAGTGGTGGTCAGCAGCAAAGAGTAGCAATAGCAAGAGCACTAGCAAACGACCCAGCAATAATATTGGCTGACGAGCCTACAGGAAACTTAGACCTAGTTACGGGGTATAAGATAATTCAGCTATTAAAGGAGCTAAACAGGGAGAAGGGTGTTACTGTTATTACTGCAACACATGACCTAAAAATGATAGACGTAAGCGACAGAATAGTTTGGATAAGAGACGGTATGATAGAGCATATAGAGAAGAGATTAGGCGTTGAGCTAACCGGAGAGGAGCTAAAGATAGAGTTCTAAGGGATCTGAGCAAACTTTTTAATAACCGAATCATTTATTAACTCCTTTTGTAAGCATGTAGTGAAGATGAGGCGAAAAATATGCTCAGATTTTGCCCAAAGTGTAATAGTCTAATGGTTCCAAGGAAGGTAGACGGAAAGGTATATCTAGTATGCACCTCATGTGGTCATAAGATACAGCCTAAGGATAAGATGGTACTAGCGACTAATGTCTCACCGGATAAACATTATAAGATAGGAGTTATCGAATTGGGGTTAAGAAAAGTTAAGAAGGACGAACAGGAGATATATAGAGAGGAGTACTATAGCATATTCCTGGATACTTATGCGGAAACATATGAAGAAGGTTCAGAGGAATAAATCCTCAAGGTACGCTATTATCCTCCCTTTACTTTCTAGACTCTCAATCTCCGCCAATGTATTTGCATTCAAAACCCTTATCATTACTCTATCCTTATCGAAGCTCTCGCCCTCTATCCTAGCAGCTATTACAGAATGAGTATGCTTAGGAATTCGATACTCTATATTAAGGGAGCTAGGTAAGTTATCAAATGTAAGGAAGTAAACATCACCTATACCACGTATATTCCATTTACGTAGTGAGCCACGAGGGTTCTCAGATACCATTATGATAGGCTTTAAGGGACCTATTACTAAACGTACTTTCTCTAAATCCTTATAACTAAATGAGTATCTTATTTTCAGGTTCCTAAAGTACGTCTCCTCACCATAAATTTTATCTTCTACTTTGCACCTCAGGCATTCGCTTAGGAAGGTACCACCCACATTTAGATGTACAGAGTATAGGTATATTAACTTACCATTCACATTGCGTATATCCCTAAGTGGTCTCCAGAAGTACAAGTCCTCCTTTTTGATAAGGGGGCCAGGCTTAGTGGATTTTATTATTAAATCCTCAGGAGCTTTGAAGGAAACTATAACATCAAGTGGTGAAGAGGATTCGTATACGATGAGCATACGTCTTGGTATAAATTCCTCAGAGAGATTGCCCTCAAGGAACCAAGTAAGTCTCATTTTATTTCACTCACTATAAAAATATCTAAGTGAGAATTCATTAAGCTTTATGGTGTAAGGAATCATGGTTAGAATAGCGGTAATAGACAGAGATCTCTGTAAGCCCAGGAAGTGTAACTTAGAATGCATAAGATTCTGTCCAATGGTTAGAACAGGACGAAAGGCTATAGAGTTTAATGAAGAATTGAGAAGACCTGTGATTCATGAGATGTTATGCATGGGATGTGGAATCTGCGTGAAGAAGTGTCCTTTTAATGCCATTTATATAGTTAATCTCCCTGAGGAACTGGAGGAGGAATGTATACATAGGTATGGAATTAATGGATTTAAGCTCTATAGGTTACCCATTCCTAAGAGGGGCAAAATATTAGGGATAATAGGTCAGAATGGAGTTGGTAAAAGTACCGCACTTAAGATTTTAAGTGGAAGGCTTAAGCCTAATCTAGGCAGAGTAGATGAGCCGCCAGAGTGGGATGAGATAATAAGGAGATTTAGAGGAACAGAACTTCAACCCTATTTCAAAGCACTTGTCAATGGTAAACTCAGGGCTGTGATAAAGCCGCAATATGTGGATCTATTACCTAAGAAGATAAGGGGAACCGTAGAGCAAGTCATTTTAATCGCAGATGAAAGAGGCATAGCACATGAGTTGTTAAAGGATCTTGAACTAGAGGATATAAAGGATAGAAGGATATCTCATCTCTCAGGAGGCGAGTTGCAAAGGCTTGCGATAGCGATCACCATGTGTAGAGATGCCGATGTCTACCTTTTTGATGAACCTTCAAGCTTTCTGGATGTATATCAAAGGATGAAGATTGCCAAACTGATAAGAAATCTAGCGCTAGAAGATAAGATAGTTGTGGTCGTAGAACACGATTTAGCGGTTTTGGATTATATATCAGATCTGGTCTCGATAATATATGGAACACCTGGGGCCTACGGAATAGTTACTGAACCTCGTGGAGTGCGTGTAGGCATAAATGAATACCTTGATGGTTACTTACCTCAGGAGAATATGAGAATTAGGGAGTACAGGATAGTGTTTGATCTAAGACCTTTGGAGAGATCATGGAAGCCGGAAGATATCTTATTTACGTGGCCCAAAATGACTAAAAGATTGGGCTCGTTTAAGCTCATAGCAGAACCCGGCGAGGCCCACGTAGGAGAAGTAATAGGACTACTAGGTCCTAATGGCATAGGAAAAACTACGTTTATAAGGTTACTAGCTGGAGATCTTGAGCCTGATGAAGGATATTCACCATTAGGGAAAATAGAATATAGCTATAAGCCACAATACATAGCTTCTGACCTCGATATTAGTGTTGAGGAGTTTATAAAGGAGAAGGGGGATAAAAGCGCTTTATCGAATAGTTGGTTCCTTTCCGAGGTAATAAAGCCCTTAGGTATAGATAGACTCCTCGATAGACGAATAAACGAGCTTTCTGGAGGGGAATTACAGGTAGTATACATAGCGGCTTGTTTAGCGAAAGATGTAAAGGTTTACTTGATAGACGAACCATTCGCATATCTTGATGTTGAGCAGAGATTTAGGGTTTCCAGAGCTATTCGCCACGTCGTCGAGGCGAGAGCAGCTGTCGCCTTTGTTGTAGAACATGACATAATTGCACATGACTTCATAGCCGATTCCTTAATAGTCTTCAACGGAAAGCCAGGAATAGAGGGATACGCCTTAGCCCCATTAGATCTTAAAAGCGGTATGAATAAGTTCCTTAAGCAAGTCGGTATAACGTTTAGAAGGGACCTTCATAGTAAGAGACCGAGAATAAACAAGGAGGGATCCTATCTAGATAGATTGCAGAAATCCATTGGCGAGTATTATTACGTTGGATGACCTCTATATTATCATAAAATAAACTTTAATAAATCTCCGTGATTCTCATTGCCCTAGCTCTTCTTAGCACTTTAGCATAGTGATCTGACCAGACATGATCGAAATACTTAACGTACTGACTTATATCTCCCGTGATTCTTATTCCTAGAAGGAACTTGTCATAGCTATGGACAAGATACGTAATACGATTGTCTATTATTACTAAGGATAACGGTAGTATTAAGTAGCTAAAGCGAACGTCGACTTTATCATTTGGCATTTCATTAGTGTACAAATTAAGGCTATGGTTAAGGCTTAGTACAAGCTTTATTCGAGTTGTCTTCGCCTTTAAGACATCTAAGTCTATTAATCTTACTATACCGATGTTATCGGCTATCCGTATTTCATGCGCTTTGCTCATATCGTACATCAACGATTTAAGTAAATTTTTACCCATTAGAATTGTCATGCTCTTCTCCGGTTCTTTAAAGGACTTCACCAAACTGTTTATCTTATCGTAAATGAAATCCATTTCCCTCTTGATTCTATCGATGAGAGACTTAAGTGCTAGATCTGGATTTGTCGGAGCAAAGCGTCTTGGATTATCACTCGTTAACCTTATGAGTCCTCTCATTAGGAGTGAGTTAAGTACTTCATATATATGACTGCGAGGAATGTTACCGACACGAGCTATTTCAGATGCATTTGCTTCCTTCAACCTTAAAAGGGCGACGTAGGCTCTTGCTTCTTCAGTTTTAAGACCTAGCTTAGTTAAGAGAAATGCTATAATGTCAAACTTCTTCTCTTCCATTATGCTACCCCCTCAAGTAGTAGCATTAGCATAAAGCGTATATATGTCTTGATTAAAAGCTAAATGTGGTAAGAGAATATGCGAGTAACTGTTTCATTAATTAAGGCAGATGTTGGTTCTCTTGCGGGGCATCATAGAGTTTATAAAAAACAAATAGAGGTTGCAAAGCAAAAATTAGAGGAGGCAAAGAAGGAGGGCCTCATAATAGACTACTACGTCTTTAATGCAGGTGATGATCTAGAACTTTTAATGACGCATACACGAGGGCCAAATGATCCTAAGATACATGAGCTTGCATGGAACACCTTTAAAGAGGTAACGGAAAAGGTGTCAAAAGAGCTTAAGCTCTATGCAGCTGGACAGGACTTATTAGTCGAGGCCTTCTCAGGTAACGTACGAGGAATGGGGCCTGGCGTAGCAGAGATGGAATTTGAGGAAAGGAAGAGCGAACCAATAGTAGTATTTGCTGCAGATAAGACTGAACCAGGAGCATGGAACTTAGCAGTATTTAGGATATTTGCTGATCCATTCAATACTGCAGGCTTAGTAATAGACCCAGTACTTCACGAGGGCTTCGACTTCGTTGTTTATGATGTAATTGAGAATAAGGAAGTTGAGATGCATTGCCCAAGTGAAATGTACGATATATTAGCACTTATAGGAACCCCTGGTAGGTACGTTATCTCAAGAGTATATAGGCATAAGGATCACGAAATAGCAGCAGTAGCGAGCACTACAAGGCTAAGTCTAATAGCGGGAAGGTACGTAGGTAAGGACGACCCAGTACTAATAGTAAGAGCTCAACATGGATTCCCAGCTGTCGGTGAGATTCTAGAGGCATTTGCATTCCCATATCTAGTTGCTGGATGGATGAGAGGTAGCCACCATGGCCCATTAATGCCAGTACCTTTAAAGTACTCACAGTGTACTAGATTCGATGGACCACCAAGAGTTGTAGCCTTAGGATTCCAGATTTGTAATGGAAGACTAATAGGGCCAGCTGATCTATTCGATGATCCAGCCTTCGAATGGACTAGAATGAAGGCAATGGAGATAGCAGACTACATACGTCGTCATGGACCATTCATGCCACATAGGTTAGGACCCGACGAGATGGAGTACACGACATTACCTGCAGTATTAGAGAAACTTAAGGAGAGATTTAAGGAGGCAAAGTTCTAAGATCGTCTAAACTCGCCTAACTCATTCCTTGTATTATTTTTATACTAATTTCCAACTTAAATCACCTAGGAGGTGTAGTAGTTGGCCAAAATAGAATATCCCCTAATCCTAGTTAATTATAAAACATATGAGCAGGCAATAGGGAAGAAGGCTGTAGAGTTGGCAAGAGCAGCCGAAAAAGTCTCTAAAGAAACTGGGATAACGATAGGAGTAGCTCCACAGTTTACTGACATAGCACGTGTTGCTGAGGCAGTAGATATCCCCGTCTTTGCACAACATATAGATCCCATAACTCCAGGAGCGCATACTGGTCATATTTTACCCGAGGCAGTAAAGGAGGCGGGAGCTATAGGAACATTACTAAATCACTCAGAGTGTAGACTTAGGTTGGATGTAATACATGAATGCATAAAGAGAGCAAAGGAAGTTGGATTGATAGTCGTACTCTGCACTAATGTTCCAGAAGTTAGTGCTGCAGGAGCGGCTCTAAATCCAGATATGATTGCAATAGAGCCTCCAGAGTTGATAGGTACTGGAGTTGCAGTGTCAAAGGCAAAACCAGAAGTCATTACTAGTACGCTAGAGCTTGTTAGGAAAGTAAATCCAAATATTCCCGTCCTGTGTGGTGCAGGGATAACTAAAGGTGAAGATGTTTATGCTGCCTTAAAACTTGGAACTAAGGGAGTACTACTTGCCTCAGGTGTGGTTAAGGCTAAAGATTGGGAGAAGGCACTTCTTGATTTAGCGAACGCAGCAAGAAAGTGGGTTGAGGGAAGATAGGAAAGTTTAAACTATAGATTTTTTAGATTTTCTTAAAGGTGATAACTATGATTAAAGAGTTTATGCTAATGACAATGTTAACGTTATTACTCGTTGGCATTGCAGGTCTCGTTGGTGCATTAATGGGGGTAAGTCCAGCGAACGCCGCTATGTGGGGCTTATTGATATCGATACCAACTAACATAATAACGTACTTATTAAGCGATAAAATAGTGCTTATGATGACAAGGGCTAAGATCGTTTCAGAATATGAGGCGCCAAGGCTACATAGGATAGTAGAGATAGTAGCGAGGAGAGCGGGGATCCCAAAGCCCAAAGTGGCGATAGTACCTTCTGATGTTCCCAATGCGTTTGCAACTGGAAGAGGGCCATCATCAGCAGTAGTAGCAGTAACTAGAGGAGCGTTAGCACTATTCACTGATGATGAATTAGAGGCAGTAATCGGTCATGAAATCTCGCATATAAAGCATAGGGATCTATTTGTAGCGACTATGGCAGCAGTAATAGCCAGTGCAGTAGGGTGGCTTGCATACATGGCTAGATGGGGTGCCTTCGTAAGGGCTATGGGAGAGAGGGATGAGGAGAGCTCTGGGATAGCGCTTATAGCATTAATAGCTGCGATATTAGCACCCATATTTGCACTAATGATCCAAATGGCTATATCTAGGGAAAGGGAGTATAAAGCGGATGAGGGGAGCGCATACATAACAAGGAAACCCCTCGCCCTAATAAGCGCTCTGGAGAAGATAGAAAGAGAGGTCAGAAGAAGAGGAGGAGTGGCAATGGACGTAAACCCATCAACAAGCAGCCTCTGGATAGTAAATCCCTTCAGAGGATCTACCTTAATGGAACTCTTCTCAACGCATCCACCAACATGGAAGAGAATAGAGAGGTTAAAGAGGTTAGCAAGGGAGTTAGGAATATATCGTTAAAATGTTTATAATGCACTTAAAGGCCCCGTAGCTCAGCATGGAAGAGCGCGGGCCTCCGGAGCCCGTGGTCCCGGGTTCAAGTCCCGGCGGGGCCGTCAAAGACTTAAGGTGAGAGAAGGTGTGGTTCCCAACTTTGTTATACCTTGATTGTTATAAACTAGTCGAAAGTTAAATTCTATCTAAAGCTCTCCCAGAGGAGCATAACGTCCATGTCATCCTTCTAGGTATTTAAGGTTACTTCATTGTCTTAAGCTTGCATAACTCTTAAAGCGAGAGTTTTGGCTGAATAAGCATAGAGGTGGGGCAATTGAATGTAATAGTCATTATGTTAGATAGTTTAAGACCAGATCACGTGGGATATTATGGGAATCCATGGATTAGAACCCCTAATATAGACTCTTTTGCTAGAGAGGCAACGGTTTTTGAGAGAGCATATGCTGAAGGATTACCTACGCTTCCAGTACGTACAGCTTTATTTACGGGGCGTTACACCCTTCCGTATAAAGGGTGGGGTCCATTAGAACTTAGTGAAGTAACATTAGCTGAAGTTCTCTGGGATAGAGGATATAGGACAGTATTCGTTTCTGATACATATCACTTACATAAGCCAGGCATGGGTTATAGTAGGGGATTCGATACTGTAATTTGGATTCGTGGACAGGAAGCCGATCCCTATATAGTAGATCCAAACATAAAGGTCGATTTAAGTAAGTGGCATGAAAAGAATTACTATGCTAAGGGACCCTATGCTTCAAGTCCCTATCATAGCATTAAGGCATTTGTACAATATCTGAAGAATAGGCACTGGTGGAGAGAAGAGAAGGATCACTTCGTCGCACGTGTCATGAGGACCGCTGCTAATATCCTTGAGGATATGGTTAATAGCGGTATTCGAGACAAGATATTTATTTGGATAGACTCGTTTGATCCTCATGAACCATGGGATCCTCCGGAGAAGTATTATAGATTATACGCACCGCCTGAGTACAACGATAAACCAATAATCTTCCCAAGTAGACATTTCGCAGAGGAATATACTGACTTAGAGATTCAGCATATTAGAGCTCAATATGCTGGAGAGATCACTCTTGTAGATAAATGGGTTGGTTGGTTCTTCAATAAAGTGAAGGAACTCGACTTATGGGATAATAGCCTCATAATATTACTGAGCGATCATGGAGAGCCTCTAGGAGAACATGGGATAGTGAGAAAGGTACAACCATGGCCTTATGAGGAATTAGCCAGAATAGTCTTAATGATTAGACATCCCGAGGGATTAGGAAAAGGAAAGAGGATAAGAGCATTTGTTGAAACTGTTGACGTAATGCCTACTATATTAGATATATTAGGCATTAAGCCAGACGAGAAAAGGAGCCCATGGAGTGTAATACCTAAAATGCAAGGCGTAAGTCTTAAGCCATTAATGGAAGGGGAAGTCGACTCCGTGAAACCATTCGCGATAAGTGGACATTATAAACGTTCACTTAGCATAAGAGATACAGAGTACACGCTATACATATGGCCTACTCCAGGCGCAGAATATCAGTGGGGACTTGGACCAATAAAATATAGCGTCCCTAAGCGTAAACCGGAATTGTATAGAAGTGCGTGGCAGTACATACCTCCACCACCTAAGGACTACGATTGGAGAAGGGATGTACCTGAGAAAGAGAACTTATATGAAGAGGAAAAAGAAGTGGCAAGAGAGCTAGAGTTAAAGCTGAAGAGTAAGATGCTAACCTTACTAGGATATATTTAGGCTCCTTTTAGATACTACCAATTTATTTAGCGAAAATGGTGAAAACGTTTCAACTATAATTAACTCCAGAGTAATAAAAAGTAGCAAAATAAGTTGTTAAATAAGTTCCCTCCCGAAGATTTTCAGGGGGATATTTATGAGTGTAGAAGAACACTTCATGCTAAGGGAAATTCGTGAAGATGCTGATGCTGCTAAGAAGACGATAGAGGGATTTGAAGATATAGAAAAAGTAGCTGAGGAGTTATTGGAGACCAAATACGATCTATATATAGTGACTGGAGCTGGAACAAGTCTTCATGCAGGAATAGCTGCTTCTTATGCATTCTATGAACTAGTAGGGCTTCCTATAATGCCCATACATGCAGTGGAATTCATTCATACACCATCTGGAATGTTAGAGGGGAGGAAAACATTAGTAATAGCAATCAGTCAGAGCGGGGAAACAAGCGATACTTTAAGAGCTGTTAGAAAGGCTAAGGAGCAAGGAGCTGATATATTGGGTGTGACGAACTTCCCTGAAAGTAGCTTAGCTAAGGAATCAAAGTACAAGTTAATAACTAAAGCAGGAGAAGAAAAAGCTGTTGTAGCCACTAAAACGTATGTAGCACAACTTACCGCGTTATATGGTTTAAGCGTTGCACTTGCTCATAAAATGGGGAGGGATGTAGGTAAATTAATTGACGAGATAAAGAATATAGGAGAACCTATTCGTAAAGCTCTTGGAACTGAAGATGATGTTAAGAAGATATCCAGATACGCAAAGCCCTTTGTAGACGCATATGTATTAGGAGCTGATGTGACGTTTCCCACAGCACTGGAGGCAGCCCTTAAATTAAAAGAAGGATGCCTCATACATAGCGAGGCCTTTTCAGCACCTGAGTTCAGACATGGTCCAATAAGCCTTGTGGATAGTTCATCACTAATACTCGCGCTCTATCCGCCAGTAGTAAGGAAGAACGCACATGAGGCCTTCCATAAGGTCGTAGCTGAGGTATATGAAGCGGGAGCTACAGTTATAGCTATAGCTGAGGAGGAAGATGAAAGTCCAAAGGAGTGCTCCGATTTCATAATAAATGTGCCTAAGGTAAGTCCAGTATTCGCATCCGCAGTTTACGTAGTCCCATGCCAGCTATTGACTTATTACATAGCCATAGCTAAGGGCTTAAATCCGGATAAGCCTAGAAGATTAACGAAGGTCATAAGAGTTTAGGGGGCGAATTATATGATCCTATGTGTATTTGAGGATGGGGCATATGAGAACTTTCTACCGCTTACGTACACAAGACCTGTGTATGATCTTAGATGTGGAATGTATACATTAAGGGAGAGGATTGAAAGAAGCCTAAGGAGAGCAGGACTTGATTTTGACAATGTGCTATTAGTATCAAGGGATTATCTAGTTAAGGTGCTTAAAAAGAGGAATCCGGATAAGTTAGTCAATGATTACGATAAGGTCGATGATGAAGTGTTAATGGTAAATGGAAGATTACTATTAAGCGAGGAGATTGCTAAGGATGCTTTAAGTAGGCTTACTGATGAGGGTGTGATTATACGGAAGGGCGAGTTGTTAATCGCAAGGATTAAGGAGAGTACCTATAATAACATAAAGGAGAAACTCGAGAAGATGGATATCTCGGGAATAATCAGCTTCTTAAAAGATAGGGTTAAGGTACTAGAGGCTAGTGATTATAAGGTGTTTAACTATCCTTGGGAGATAGTGATAGAGAACACTGAAGTATTAAAGGAGGATATTGAAGAAAGAGTGAGGCAAGGGAGTGAGGAAGGCTTGCCTGATAAAGTCTCTGTCGTGGGAGATAAAAGGAAGGTGTATGTGTCAGAGAATGTTGAAATAGAGCCATATGTAGTATTCAATGTAAAGAGCGGACCTATCTTCATAGATAAAAACGTCTACATACAAGCAGGCGCTAGAATAGAAGGGCCTACGTACATAGGACAGGATACAATAATAATAGGAGGGGCACAGATAAGGGAGGGAAGTAATATAGGACCAGTCTGTAGAGTTGGAGGAGAGCTTGAGGAGAGCATAATACATGGATACTCCAATAAGTACCATTATGGATTCATAGGCCATGCTTACGTAGGCGAGTGGGTCAATCTAGGTGCGGGTACTACAAATAGTGATCTAAAGAACACATATGGAACAGTAAAGGTAACAGTTAAGGGGAAGCTTATAGATACAGGTCTATTAAAGGTTGGCTGTACGATAGGTGATATGGTTAAGACTTCAATAGGCGTCCTGATATATACAGGCAAGAAAATAGGCATCTCATCACACGTACATGGTGTAATAACAGAGGATGTACCTTCATTTACCCTATGGGCTAAGAGCCTTGGAGCTAAGCCTACAGAGCTATATTTAGAAAGCGCTATTGAAATTCAAAGGAGGATGATGGCACGTAGAAAGAAGACATTAGGCCCAGAAGAGGAGGAGCTGATTAGGAAGTTATTCGAATTAACTGCAAGTGAAAGAGAGGAGAAGGGGGTAGTTAAAGGTAGATTTAAGCTCTAAAAGCCTAAGATTTTTAATAATATTTATCCTGTTGGAGGCTCCGAAAGCTTGTAGTTTTGTAGTAGGAGGTAATAGTCAAGGCATGAGATTATGAGAAGCCATGATAATTTAATGCTAGAGAGTGATTACTTAAGGGTCATACTCGATCCTGATGGATCCTTTTCCGTAGTGGATAAGAGGATTAACGTTACATGGAAGAGCGCATCGCCTATCGCTCCATTTAGAGAGGTACAGAGGATATCAAATAAAGAGGTAATCCTCCAAACAGACGCACTACAGATCGATGGACAAAAATTCCCAGTCCAAGTTTTAATAAGGTTAGAGAAAGATGAATTGGTGATCGAAGTTAAGACTTCAGACTTGACGAAGAACGTTAAGGCATTTACAGTGTTGCCTCCTTTGCCACCTACTGATAGTGAGAGTTATTTGCTGATTCCTTTCTATAGTAATGGTCTTTCCATTCCAGTTACTGAAAAGGAGTTTGCTGGTTGGCATTGGACTACTTATGGTGCATTGGATATGCCTTGGATTGGAGTAACTAATGGCGATTATGGTTATATGTTACTATGGGATGGACGGAGTGCTGATGATGGATTATGTATTACTAACTTCGTGCATACCGATGCAGGAGATCTCCTTACTCCATTTGCCTATCATGAGCCTACGATGCGGAGATTTGGATATCCTAGATGTATACGTTATGTCTTCGTTCCAAAGGGAGGTCACGTGGCCATATGTAAGCGTTATCGAGCCTACGCTAAGCGTCATGGATTTCTAGTTACACTAAAGGAGAAGATGAAGAGAAAACCTGCCGTTAAGCTACTAGCTGGCGCACCAGATGTTTGGGGAGCTGATGCGCTTAACATAATTGAATTCTGCCGCGAAGCAAAAGCAGCAGGTATTGATAGAATGTTAATCAATGGCGTATGGCAGGCAGAGATAATAGATTTTATAAAGGCACTCGGATATCTCAGCGGTCGTTATGATAATTATGAGGACCTTTACGTATGCTGTGATAAACATAGTCCTCCTTTCAATATTGGCAGTATAGAGGATACGGCCATGAAGGCAGACGGTACACGATATCTTGGATGGGTTACTTGGGATAAGAAACATAAGGCATATAAGAGATGCTCCCTTCTCCAACTATCGGTAGCGAAGTCGTATATCTCAAAGCAACTTGAAGAGTATCCGCATAACGCATGGTTCTTAGATGTCACGACTGCAACATCGCTCATAGAATGCTATGATCTAAAACATCCTCACTCACGTACTGAAGATAGGGAAGCTAAAAGAAGATTAGCTAAGTATGTAAGCGAGGAGTTAGGACTAGTACTTGGAGGTGAACATGGCCGCTGGTGGGGGGTTGATATTTATGATTATTGGGAAGGTATGATGAGTTGTAACCCATTCTTCACATGGCCTGCAGGATACCTACGGCATCCTAAGGGACGAGAGGAGATAGGCGAGCGTTATCTGAAGTGGGGACTTGGACATCGTTATCGTGTCCCGTTGTGGGAGTTAGTATTCCACGATTGTGTGGTTAGTTATTGGTACTGGGGAGATAGTACCGATTTTCTATATCGTGTAGCGCCAGAGCTTAGCGACAAAAAGGATGCCTTTAATATACTCTATGGTACACCACCTATGTTCTGGGTCAATAAGCTTGGATTTACCTGGACTGATCCTAAGTTACGTAAACGATTACTTCAGAGCTATAGAATTACATGTAAGCTACACGAACAAATAGCATTTGACGAGATGATCTCTCACGAGTACTTAACTCCTAATCGTGACGTACAGCGTACTCTCTTCGCTCCAAGTGATGAACCAAATAAAATAACAGAGGTTATAGTTAATTTCGGAGATGAACCATACGTGTTAGAGCGTGAAGGCAAGAAGTTCATATTACCGAAATATGGATTTTACGTCCATGGTCCCAATATCACCCAATATAGAATATTAGTCGAAGGGCGTATCATAACCTATGTTAGGACGCAAAACTATGTGTTCTGTGATGCAGGTGGGAGACGTTACGACTTCGGTGTATGCATTACAGATGGGCAAGTAACGATTAGGCTTGAGGAGGAGCATTGTATGAGAATAATCAAAGAGGAGCCAAGCACGAGAGAGCTCCTCCTGCGACCACGTATACTAACTGTTGATTTTAATCCAGAAACTGCAAGGATTAGGATAATAAATGAAAGAGGAGTTCCAATATCTCTGGAGAGGGTAATGCAAACTGATGGACTCATTGAAATACCTGTTGATAGAGGGAAGGAGTTCGTTCTAATTTGGTGATTTTTAATACCTTCCACTTCTCCTTATTAGAGCCGAAGGGGAAAGGCTTATATAAGGAACGGAGATTTCGTACTAGCCAGTATGGAGGAACTTAGGTTCCTTTACTTGAAACAAGAGGACGTAATAGAAGCTGGCGTATTAGACATGAAGAGGACAATTAAAGACGTGGAAGAAGTATTCCGCCTATATGCTGAAGGGAAGGTTGTAATGCCGCCAAAAAGCCCTATAGACTTCTACGATAATGACTATAGGGGTCATATAATATCCATGCCTTGCTATGTGGGAGGAGATATAGACGTAGTTGGAATAAAGTGGGCGGCTGGTTTCCCCAAGAATCCAATGCGTTATGGTTTGCCTCTAGGGATAGATATAATAATACTATCAGATCCTCATAGTGGAAGACCACTAGTCATAATGGATGGTACCATAATAACGGCGATGAGAACTAGTGCTGTAACGGGAATCGCAATAAAATATTTAGCTAGGCCTGATTCTGAAAAGGTCGCATTAATAGGCGCGGGAGTTATAGGTCGCACCACACTCATGGCGCTTCCATATTGTATGTCCAACATAGGTGAGGTCAGGATTTATGATATAAAATTAGAGAAGGCAAAATCCCTAGCTAACGAATTTAAGGAGAGATTACCGATATCTGTAGTTAGATCCCTTAAATCCACAGTAATGGAGACAGATATAATAATAACGGCAACAACTTCAACGAACAAATTTGTGAAGTCAAAGTGGATAAGCAAAGGATCTCTATGTATACAGGTAGGAACTAACGAGTTCGACGAGAATACTGTATTAAGCGCAGATAAAGTAGTTGTAGATAATTGGGAGCAGATTAAAGATTATAGGAGATCGATGTTGGCACAGCTCTATAAAGAGGGAAGGTTAAGGGATAACCAGATATTAGAACTTCCTTTCATAGTAGCTGGAAAGCAGCCAGGAAGGGAAAATTCAAGCGAGCTCATATTCTTTGATTCATTTGGTATGGCATGCGAGGATATAATCGTAGCATACAGAATATATAGAAATGCCGTTAGAAAGGGTTTAGGAGAGGAGCTAGAATTATGGAAGAGACCATTATGGAAATAAGCATTTTAGGAGAATATCAGCTTTCTAAGATCTCTCTTAATGTCTTTAAGAATATCCTATTTTCGTCACTACGTCCAATCGATACCCTAAAGTAATTACCATCCATGCATTTAGAAAAGTCCCTTATGAATATATTCCTCTTAGCTAATAGTCTTGCTAGATCTCGCCTAGATGCTTTAAACAAAATGAAGTTCGTACATGATGGAAAAGGCGTTACTCCACTTATCGCTTTGAGCTCATTATAGAGTTTCTTCCTTTCCCTTTCTATGTACGAGACAATCCGCCTCATGTACTCTAGATCATCAAGGGCAGCTATTGCCGCTCTCAAGGATACGGTACTTACAGGGAATTCATGACGAACCTTACGAAGGGCACGCGCCATTACTTTACTCGTAACTGCATAGCCCACTCTAAGACCAGCCATGCAGAAGGCCTTACTAAAGGTTCTAAGTACTACTAAATTATCAAAGTCACTTACCAAGTTAACAACCGTAACTCGACTATACTCATAGTATGCCTCATCTACTATAACCAGTCCATTAAATGAAGATAATATCTCCTCTACTTCATTAGGACTCATAACTATGTTTCCTGTTGGGTTATTTGGATTGACTATTACTATCGCCTTACAGTTCCTTGCTTCATCAATTACCACATCAGGAGGTAGCTTGAACTTATCTGGCTTAAGCCTTACGTACTTTACGTTCCCGCCGTTCCTAGTAACAGCAATTGCGAAGACTTGAAATGATGGAAAGGGCATAAGTATAGTATCCCCAGGGCGTATGGTCGCATCCATTACCGCATGGATTAGGCAATCAGAGCCGTTACCTATAACAATGTTAGAACTCTCTAAACCTACGTATTCAGCTATCTTACTTTCTAGTTCTAACTCCGCTTCAATAGGATAACGGTTTGCCTCATAGCATGCTTCGACTACTGCTCTTATTACCTTAGGAGATGGAGGAAATGGACTTTCGTTAAGATCTAACCGTATAGCTCCTGGAGGATACGGCCTATGATTAGGACAACTTAACGCCCTTAACTCAGGTTTTAGTATGTCTTCTATTGGCATCAACACTGTCATATTTAGGGATGCCTATATAAAGGCTATACAGGCATCCGTTATTCAGAGCGCTCTAAGTATACTAAGCATATATGCTGGGCCTGCTATAGATTGACGAAATAACTGTTATTTAGGTATAATGGACAGATCATTTAATGAGGTGAAGTCAGTTGAAAGTCGGGATGGTCTTCTCCTGTTGGATGAATGATTTAGAAAAGCAACTCGAGTTATACAAGGACTCAGGATTTGATGGTATTGAAGTACGTCTAGTTGATGAACGCGAGTATGTAAGCGTAGGCAGACATGTACCTCCGGGAACGTTACGTATAGGTCATATGGAGGATGATGCGCATAAATTAGCTAAGGCGGCACGCTCTGTAGGAATTGAAGTACATAGCATCATGTGTAGTCCCCTATGGAAGTATTCATTAACTAGTCCTAATGAAAAATATAGGGAGATTGGCCTATCCATAATCAGGAACGCTATTAATGCTGCTAAGATACTAGGCGCAGGCGCTCTCTTAATAATACCGGGCGTAGTAACAGAAGAGGTAGGCTATGAAGAGGCCATGAAGTTAGCAAGGGATAATTTAAGTAAGGTAGTAAGCCTTGCCGAGAAGAATGAGGTGCTTTTAGCTGTGGAGAACGTTGGAAATAGGTTCCTATTAAGCCCTTTAGAGATGAGGAGTTTCATAGATGGCTTCAATAGTGATTACGTTAAAGTATATTTAGACGTCGGTAATATAGTACTCCTAAGACAGGGATATCCATGGGATTGGATAAGGATTCTAGGATCTAGAATAGTAAGAGTTCACGTCAAGGACTACAGTTCACGAACCAATAGCGTAACGTATTTACTCCAAGGAGATATAGATTGGAGAGCTGTAATAAAGGCGCTTAAGGAAGTGGGATATAACGATTATTTAACCGCAGAACTACCACCATATAGAATACTTCCCGAAAAGATGCTAAAGGATACAGCATCATCGTTAAGGATGATAATAAATCTTAGCTAAC
>Ga0180300_10000222_pt1 | contig 23607 bp, 22 predicted proteins | sample GuaBasSediGuay15_FD_121798 | JGI IMG/M metagenome (GOLD analysis project Ga0180300, IMG submission 121798) | Subseafloor sediment microbial communities from Guaymas Basin, Gulf of California, Mexico - Guay15, Core 4569-2, 21-24 cm | ecosystem: Environmental > Aquatic > Marine > Hydrothermal...
AGCATCTTCGACGTATCGACGCCCTCTGGCATCTTCACCCAGAGGAACAGACCGCCCTTCGGCTCGTTCCACTTGGCCTCCTCGGGGAAGTGGGCCTCCATCGCTTCCAGCATCAGGTCCCGCTTCCTCCTGTAGATGTCTATCATCTTCAGTATCTGCTCCCCCACGACGCCCCGCCTCAGCAGCTCCGCCGCCACATACTGGCTGAGGCCGTCGGTGCAGATGTCGACGTTTCCCTTGGCCACGGCCATCTTCGTCACGAACTCCTTTCGGGCGGCGACCCACCCGATCCTGAGGCCGGGCGAGACGATCTTGGAGAAGGTGCTCATGTAGATGACCCGCCCCGACTTGTCCAGGGCCTTGATGGGGGTCGGCATCGCCCCCTCGAAGGAGATGTAGCCGTAGGGGTTGTCCTCGACGATGAGGAAGTCGAACTCCTCCGCGAGCTCCAGCATCCTTAGCCGCCGCTCCCGGGTCAGCACCGTGCTCGTCGGGTTCTGGAAGGAGGGCACAGTGTACAGCAGCTTCGGGGTCTTCCCCTCAGACGCAAGCCGCCTCAGCTCCGCCTCCAGCGCGTCCGTGTCCATGCCGTCCCTGTCGACGGGAACGACGCAGAACTCCGGCCCGAACTGCCTGAAGGCCGAGAGGGCCTGGAGGTAGGTCGGGGAGCCGACGACGACGATGTCGCCGGGGTTGATGAACAGCCTTGAGATGAGGTCGAGGGCCTGCTGCGACCCCGTCGTCACGATGACCTCGCTCTGAGGGTCGGCCTCTACGCCGGCCTCCGCCATGAATCGGGAGAGCTCAGCCCTCAGCTTGCCGCTGCCCACGTTGCTGCCGTACTGGAGCATCTCCTGCCACGCCTCAGCCGGGGCCTCGGCGAAGACCGTCTTGATCTGCTCGATGGGGAGGGAGGATGGATCGTAGCTGCCGCCGGTCAGGGATATGATCTTCTTCCCCTGCCTCATCAGCTCGAAGGCCGCGAGCACGACCTGGGTGAGCACGCCGGGCTTGAAGGTCTCCCCCAGCCTGGAGTAGAATCTATCGGCGTCAAACATCCTGATCAGCTGGATTAGTCGCCGGAATTATATTTGTCTTAGGGGCGCCCGCGGAGGCCTGGTATAAATTTACCGAAGATGGTAAATAGGGTATTTATCCTACCCTTCGAAGGTCAGTAAAGCTTTTATCCCGCTCCTAAGAAAGAGCAACAGAGCCGAGGATGAGTGTCCCGCAGCAGACGCTGGGAGGCGCGTTGCGTGAGCTCGGCTCTTCTGTATGAGTGAGGGGGAATCAGATGGTAGAGGAGATAAGGCTTCACGGCATGGGCGGCCAGGGCGTCGTCGCGGCCGGCGAGCTGATAGCCATCGCCGCCTCGTATGAGGGGAAGTTCTGCAGGGCTTTTCCCATGTACGGTTCGGCTCGGAGGGGGGCGCCTGTCGTCGCCTTCGCCCAGATCGGGCCGGAGTCGGAGGCGACCCGGTCGATGATCTACTACCCGAGGTACCTGCTCATCCTTGATCCCGCGATGCCGGAGACGATGGACGTCACCAGCGGCCTCAAGGAGGGCGGCGTCATCCTGTTCAACACCTCCAGGCCGCCTGAGGAGGCCGCGAAGCTGTTCAAGGTCGACCTCTCCAAGATCGGCGTCGTCGATGCGACGGGCCTGGCGGAGAAGATCCTTGGAAGGCCGATACCGAACACCACCATGCTCGGCGCGTTCTCCCGGACGACCGGGCTGCTGAAGCTCGAATCCATCAACAAGGCCATCGAGAAGAGGTTCAGCGGCGCGCTGGCCGAGAGGAACATCGAGGCCGCGAAGGCGGGGTACGACTCAGTCACGGTCAAGACGTTCGAGAGGTGAGAGAAGGGTGTTGAGACAAGCCGAAGCGGGAGAGGTGAAGGGAATGGTTGTCGTCGACAGGACCAAGAAGGGCGGGCAGTACGTGGGGAACTGGAGGACGTACATGCCGGAGGTCGACTACGAGCGCTGCACGGCGTGCCTGCTCTGCGCCATGTACTGCCCCGAGGCAGCCATAACGGCGAACGAGGAGGGAAAGCCGGAGGTCGACCTCCGATTCTGCAAGGGATGCGGCGTCTGCGCCAACGAGTGTCCCGTCAAGGCGATAAGGATGGTGAAGGAGGAGTAGCGCATGTCCGAGTTCGATGTCATGCCCGGGAACAAGGCCGTCGCCCACGGCGTCAGGCTGGCCCGGGTTGAGGTCATACCCATCTTCCCGATTACCCCCCAGACGACCATCGTCGAGTACCTCGGGGAGTTCATCGCCAACGGCGAGCTCGACGCCGAGTACATCCAGTCCGAGGGGGAGCACACCTGCATGGGCATGGCGGTCGGCGCCTCCCTAGCCGGCGCCCGGACGTTCACCGCCACATGCTCCCAGGGGCTGGCGTACATGCACGAGGTGGTGGCCCAGGCGCCGTCGTACAGGACGCCCATCGTGATGGCCATCGCCGACCGGACCCTCGGCTGGTACTGGTCGCTGGGCCCCGACTACTCTGACATCATGCCCGAGCTGAACCTGGGCTGGCTCGTCAACTTCGCCGAGAGCAACCAGGAGTGCCTCGACATGGTCCTCCAGCTCTACAAGATAGCGGAGGACCGGAGGGTGCTCCTCCCATCCATGCTCAGCTTGGACGGCTTCTACCTAAGCTACAGCTACGAGCGGGTGGGCATCCCGGACCAGGAGCTCGTCGACGGGTTCCTCCCACCCTACGAGGCGCCGTACCCAGTCGATCCGACCATCAGCGACAGGTGGCCCTCCGCGGGGATCCCACCGCCCCTCCACACCACCTACAGGAGGCTCTTCGAGGAGGTGATGGAGGACGCCAAGAGGGTGATCGCCGAGGTCGACGCCGAGTTCGGCGAGGTGTTCGGCCGCAGCTACGGGGGCCTCATCGAGAAGTACCGGTGCGACGACGCCGACGCGGTGCTGGTGACCATGGGCTCCATGACCACCGCCGCGAGGCGCGCCGTCGACAGGCTCCGGGCTGAGGGCGAGCGCGTGGGGCTGGTGAAGCTGAGGTTCATGCGTCCCTTCCCCACGGCCGAGTTCAGGGAGATCGCCGGCGAGGTCGACGCCATCGGCGTCGTCGACCGCGTGGTCCTCCACGGCACCGGGGGCGGCAGCGCCTTCGCCGACGTCAAGTCCGCCCTCTACTCGCTGGAGGACCGGCCGAAGGTGATGAACTTCGTCACGGGCCTCGGCGGCGAGGACATCCCCATCGACGACCTCGTGGCCATGGGGAGGAAGGTGCTCAGGGTGGCCTCCACCGGCAGGCTTGAGAAGGAGGTCGAGTTCATCGAGCACCCCCTGCCAAAGGGCGCGGAGCCCATCAGGCTCGACGAGGAGATGCCCATCTACCCCGGCAGCGACGGGTGCGCCGGCTGCGGCTCCAGCATCATCATCCGGCACCTGCTGAAGATCTTGGGGCCCAACACGGTCATCGTCAACCCGCCGAGCTGCTCGGGCGTCAACTACAGCGGCGTCGTCAGAGTACCGTGGATCCTCGCCAACTACGCCGCCGCGGCGGGGTACGAGACGGGCATCTACAGGGCCTTCAAGCACAAGGGGAAGGCGGACAAGATCTATGTGACGGGCTTCTCCGGCGACGGCGGCACCGTGGACATCGGCCTCCAGGCCATCTCGGGCGCGGCCGAGCGGGGCGAGAGCATGATGTGGGTCTGCTACGACAACGAGGCCTACATGAACACCGGCATCCAGAGGAGCAGCTCCACGCCCCTCTTCGCGGCGACGACCTCGACGCCGGCGGGGACGGTTTGGAAGGGGAAGCCGCAGAAGCGGAAGAACATGATCCTCATCATGGCGGCTCACAGGATCCCGTACATCGCCACCGCCTCCCTCGCCTACCTCCCCGACTTGGAGCGGAAGATAAGGAAGGCGGCGGAGGTCACCCGATCCGGGAAGGGGATGGCCTACCTCCACATCCAGCAGCCGTGCGCCACGGGCTGGTACTTCCCGCCGGAGAAGACGGTGGAGGTCGGTAGACTCGCCGTCCAGACCGGGGCGTGGCCCCTACTGGAGATCGAGGACGGCGTCCTGAGGCTGAACGTCAAGCCGAGGAAGCTGAAGCCCATCGAGGAGTACCTGAAGCTTCAGCGCCGCTTCCGCCACCTGAGCAAGGAGCAGATCGCCGCCATCCAGCGCGAGGTCGATAAGGACTGGAAGAGCTGGCTCGCCCTGGAGAAGATGGGCAAGCTCCCCTGGTACTGATCCCCCCTTTCCCTTTTTTCCGAGGAAATTTTAACCTGTTTCCGCATACCATACTGTAGGGTTGAGATACTTGTCGCGAACCATGACGCGTGAGGATGTAGAGGGACTGGCCATAGGCGGGGCCATCCTGGGGGGTGGAGGAGGAGGCTGGCCGGAGGAGGGGAGGAAGGAGGGGTTGCTCGCCCTCGACCTCGGCGAGGTGGAGCTCCTCGACCCGAGGGAGGCCCCGGAGGATATGGTCGTCGTCACCGTCGCGGCCCTGGGGGCGCCGACCCAGAGGGGGGCGACCAGGCCGAGGCACTTCATCCGCTCCGTGGAGCTGCTGCGGGAGGCCGGCGTCGAGCTTGAGGGGCTGATAGCAGCGGAGAACGGGGGGCACAACAGCTTCGGCGGGTGGATCCAGGGCGCGGCGCTGGGGCTCCCCGTCGTCGACGCGCCCTGCGACGGCCGGGCCCACCCGACCGCCATGATGGGCGGGATGGGGCTCCACAGGGAGGAGGGATACCTCTCTGTGAAGGCGGTCGTCACCGAGGAGGTGGAGGCCGTCGCCTGGGGGACCCTCCAGAGGACCAGCAACGTCGCGCGGATGATCGCCAACGACGTCAAGGCCCTGGTGGCGATGGCACGCGACCCCGTCACCGTCGGCTACGCCGTCGAGCACGGCGCGCCCGGCGCCATATCAAAGGCCATTGACCTCGGGAAGACCGTCCTCAAGGCGGCGGCGGAGGGGGCCGACGCGGCGGTCCACGCCGCCCTGGAGAAGCTGGGCGGGGAGCTCATCTGCGTGGGCCGCATCACCGAGAAGTCCATCGAGGCCAAGGGCGGCTTCGACGTCGGCACCATAAAGGTAGAGGGCGGCGGCGAGGTCTGCGTGGCGAGCTACCTGAACGAGTACATGACCCTGGAGCTGGACGGGAGGCGGCTGGCGACCTTCCCCGACCTCATCTGCACCTTCGGCGAGGACGGGATGCCGGCGACATCGGCGGCCGTGGAGGAGGGAGACAAGGTCTACCTCACCGTCACGGGCCGGGACCTGATCCCGGTAGGGGATGGAAACCGCTATTCCGAGGTCTACGAGGTCGTGGAGAGGGCGCTGGGCAAACCCATGGTCGGCTACCTGAAGGGCTTCCTCAAAGCCTGACGCCCTCGACGAGCCGAAGGCTGAAGGCGGCTCATTCGTATATCTTCACGCGGCTGTTCAGCGCCTGACCTAGGACGCCCCTGCTGAACCGGACTCTCAGAGTCCCCCTCTTGCCGTGTAGGCTGACCACCCTACCGTGGATCTTCGGAGCCTCCGCGGGCCAGGCCACCTTCCAGCCGACCATCTGCCCGGCTTCCTTGGGTTCCGCTCCCAGCACCTTTATCAGGCATTCCTTCGGGTACTGGGTCTTCCTCCCCAGCCTGTAGTTCAGGATCAACCCTTCACGCACAGACGACATCCAATCCACCTCCGACCCGTCCGGGGTCATTTCAGCCCTTTCGCAGGGCAGCGGGGGTCCTTCGTCCGCCCCTGCACGCTGCAGGTCACGTACCTGCTGCATTTCCCCTGCTTATCCGTGTGGTAGTTGGGGAGTATGGGGCATCTCTGGCTCATATCTAACTCTTCTCTGGGAACGCTCGATGAAAAACCTACCGTTTAAGCCATGCCAGGCCGCGGCGAAGAACCGGAGACGCTCATAGGCGTCCGGGGCCCTCCTCGGCGACCTCGAACTTCGGCTCGAAGCTGAAACTCCAGGGGAAGGGCGTGGGCCTGTCCCGGGGGTACAGCTCCAGTATCCTGCTCCTCAGCTCCAGGTCTCTGGCCGTGAAGGGCATGGGCTCTCTCTGATAGAGGATCGCCCTCACGGGAGACAGGATCACCGCGAGGGTGTCCGCCCTCGCCCTCAACGCGTCACGCTCGTCCTTGAAGAGGGAGAGCTCCCTATCGTCCCTCGGCAGGGTGATCGCCTCGATGCTGAACGCGGCGCCCAGCTCCTCGGCGACCTTCTCCATGTCCACGCTCCCCCACCAGATGTACCTGATGTAGTGATAGGGAGACGCCAACCTCACTCACACATAACAGACATCTTCCCGGGATATATTCCGTTCTGAGGCCCGCGCAGAAACGATTTAAGCTCTCGGAAGGAGTTGGGATATGAGGGAGTTCCGTGAAATATGACATCCTGATCGAGAACGGGCGCGTCATCGACGGGGCCGGCAACCCCTGGTTCAGGGCTGACGTCGGCGTCGTCGGCGACCGCATCGAGGCCGTCGGGAGGCTCGGGGGCGCCGACGCGGAGCGGCGCATCGACGCCAGGGGGCTCATCGTCGCCCCGGGCTTCATCGACATCCACAGCCACTCGGACTACACGGTGCTCATCGACCCGAGGGTGGAGAGCAAGGTGAGGCAGGGGGTGACGACGGAGGTCGTGGGGAACTGCGGCAGCTCCGCCGCGCCCATGAACCAGGAGGTGAGGGCGTACAGGGAGACGTACATGCGCGCCCTCCTCGGCGAGGAGTTCGAGTTCAACTGGGAGACGATGAAGGACTACCTCAACCTCATCGACGCCGGGGGCGCCTCCTTCAACGTCGTTGCCCTCGTCGGGCAGGGGACCGTCCGCCAGAACGTCATGGGCCACGACGACAGGCCCCCCACGGAGCAGGAGCTGGAGGCGATGCGGAGGCTGGTCGCCGAGGCGATGGAGGACGGCGCCTGGGGGATGTCCACAGGCCTGATATACCCGCCGAGCTGCTACGCCGACACCGACGAGATCGTGGAGCTGGCCAAGGTCCTCGCCGACTACGGCGGCGTCTACTTCAGCCACATACGCGGCGAGGGCGAGACCCTCCTCGAGGCGGTGAGGGAGGCCATCGAGATCGGCGAGCGGGCCGGCGTCCCCGTCGAGATCGCCCACTTCAAGGCCTCCGGCAAGGCCCACTGGGGGAAGACGAGGGAGTCGCTGAGGCTGGTGGAGGAGGGGCGACGCCGGGGTGTCGACGTCACCTTCGACCAGTACCCCTACATCGCGTCGAGCACGGGCCTCGCCGCCTACCTCCCCCACTGGGTTCACGAGGGCGGGGCGGAGAAGCTCCTGGAGCGGCTTAGGGACCCGGAGACCCGGCGGAGGATCGCGGAGGAGCCGGTGACCATATCTAGGGACTGGGACGCCATCATGGTCGTCTTCGCCCAGAACCACCCCCAGTACGAGGGGAAGACCATCACGGAGATCGCGAAGCTGGAGGGCAAGGAGCCGCTGGATGCGGTCTTCGACCTGCTGCTGGCGGAGGACGCCCAGGTGAGCATCGTCGCCTTCGGCATGTCCGAGGACGACGTCCGACGCGTCATGCGGAGCCCGTACGGCATGGTCGGCTCGGACGGCCGGGCCGTGGCGCCCCGCGGCGTCCTGGGCAGGGGGAAGCCCCACCCCCGCTACTACGGCACCTTCCCCCGGGTCCTCGGCCACTACGTCAGGAAGGGCGTCATCAGCCTCCAGGAGGCGGTGAGGAAGATGACGTCGATGCCCGCCCAGCGCCTCGGCCTGCGGGACCGCGGCCTCCTCAGGGAGGGCTTCAAGGCGGACATCACCATCTTCGACCCCGACAGGGTGAAGGACGAGGCCACCTTCACCGACCCCCACAGGTTCGCCTCGGGCATACCCTACGTCATCGTGAACGGCACCATCGTCATCGACGGCTCGGAGCACACGGGGGCCCTCCCAGGGAAGGCGCTGAGAAAAGGAAAATGACTGTCCTCTCCTCCTCTTTTATTCTCCAGCACGCGTTCAAACCGCTTCAGCGGCTCAGCTTCTCAGCGTATCATCGCGCTTGAGCGGCTTCCCGGGTATAGGCTGAACGGATATCACCCGGGAAATAATGAAGGGAAAAAGGGGTTGCAGGGCTGAGAGGGATCGTCCGGGGGCCCTCATAGGTCCTGGAGCATGCGGAAGTCCTCTTTCATGGTGGTGAGGACGACGTGGGTGTTCGTCCTCTCCACGTAGGGCATCGCCAGCAGCTTCTTGGTGAAGTTGCTGAGGTTCCTCCTGCTCTTGAACTTGGCTATGATCATGGCGTCGGTCAGGCCCGTCACGTCGTAGACGGCGCAGACGTTGGGTATCTTCGCGATCTCCTCCTCCGTCTCCAGGAGTTTCCCCTTGGAGACGGTGATCTCCGTGATGACCGTCAGCTCGTAGCCGATCCTCTCGTGGTCCAGCCGGACGGTGTAACCCGTGATGACGCCGGCGGACTCCAGCCTCTGGATGTGATTTATCACCGTCGCCGCCGAGACACCGATGCTCTTCGCCAGCTCCCTGTAGGACCTCTTCGAGTCCTTCAGCAGCTCCCTCAGCAGCCTCCTGTCGATATCGTCCAACGCGAACACGGCTATCACCTGAACATTTATCACCTATCCTTGAATAAGGCTGAACACTTGTATATGAAAATTTCCACAATCTTAATATGCATTAACCCCCAACTCCCTGCCTCATAACCCGTGGTTCTCTTAGGTAAGCACGCCTTACCGATGAATCTCTCATTCAAAGCAGCTCATAAGTCACCCTGGGGGGGAACGTCGGCCCTGATTTCTTCGCCTCCGACTGGACCCCCAACCCGAACGGTGGAGGCGCAAACTCATTTAGGGGTTTGGTGTTGAGATACTCCTCTGGAGCTTCCTATCGAAGGGTGGATGCCGAAGGCGGCGGCCTGATTATACATAGAGCCCATCGCCGCGTTCATGGGGCGGCGTTCGTCCTCGGCGTCACGCCTATCCCTCTGATCGAAGGGGCGCCGTGATAATCATCGGCGCGCTGCTCACGACCTGTCAAGGCGACGATCCCCTAGAATCACCCGAAGATAAAAACGGGTGTCTAAACATTCATTACACAAATATTACAAATCATATACAAATGTATAGGAAAAATCCCATAAGCTTAATATACATGAAGACGGGATAGAAGGCTCATTATGTCCGAGAACACTCTGACCCACGAGGAGGCCGTTGAGCCGCTGATGGACTTGGTCCGGAAGCACGACATCAAGTACATCAGGCTCATCGTGGTGGATCTGAACGGCCAGCCCCGGGCGATGCTCATCCCCGAGTACGAGCTGCCCCGCGCCCTCAGGTACGGCATAGGGTTCGACGGTTCGTCCATCGCTGGCTTCGCCGAGATCGAGCAGAGCGACCTCATCGCCAACCCCGACCCCTCGACGTTCCTCATCCCCATGTGGGAGGCGCCGGGGATCGCCACCATGTTCTGCTACATCTCCAACCCGGACGGCTCGCCGTTCGAAGGGGACCCGAGGGGGCTGCTGAAGAAGACGATGGACGAGCTGGAGGCGGAGGGCTACGGCTTCAACACGGGGCCCGAGCTTGAGTTCTTCTACGTCACCAGGCAGAGCGAGTCCGTCGCCCCCTACGGCTCCGGCGGCTACTTCGACCTCCCGCCCCTGGACCCGACGGAGGAGATGAAGATGGAGACGATGATCTGCCTGGAGGCGGCCGGCTTCCAGCTGGACAAGGTGCACCACGAGGTGGCCCAGGGGCAGCAGGAGATCAACTTCCGGTACGCGGACGCGCTGAAGACGGCGGACAACGTGATGCTCTACAAGCTGGCGGTGAAGACCATCGCCCAGAAGCACGGCAGCATCGCCACCTTCATGCCCAAGCCCTTCTGGGGGGTCAACGGGAGCGGCTGCCACGTCCACCAGAGCCTCGTCGACCTGGAGACCGGGGGGAACCTGTTCTACGACCCCGACTCGTCGACGGGCCTCTCCGAGGCCGGAGTCCACTACATCGGCGGCATCCTCAGCCACGCTAAGGGGCTCTCCCTGGTCGTCGCCCCCCTGGTCAACTCCTACAAGCGGCTGGTCCCCCACTACGAGGCCCCCGTCTACATCTGCTGGGGCTACGGGAACCGCTCCGCCCTGATACGGGTCCCCCAGTACCCGAACGGGGCGGGGAAATACGTACGCGTCGAGTACCGGCACCCGGACCCCTCCTCCAACCCCTACCTGACGGCGGTCGCCATGCTCAAAGCGGGGATGGACGGCATCCGCCGGAAAACGGAGCCCGCGGAGCCCTTCTCCGAGAACGTCTACCACCTATCCGAGGGGGAGCGGGACCGGCGGGGGGTCGAGATGCTGCCGGAGCACCTGGGCGAGGCAGTGGACGCGTTCACCCCGGACGCGGTCGTCTCCGAAGCCCTCGGCGGCTACATCTCGAAGAACCTCGTCGAGCTGAAGCGGAGGGAGTTCGAGGAGTACCTCTCCTTCACGGGCCGGAGCTGGGCGGAGAGCCGCCCCGAGATAACCTCATGGGAGATCGAGCGGTACCTAACCCGCTGCTGACCCGCCCCGATCGGTGCATCGCCCCATCTCCTCTATCTTCCTCGGCAGGTCCTCAAGCTCCCTGAGCATCCTGCGGTACCACCTGTCCAGCATCTTGGCTATCGCCTCCCGCATCTCCTCGGGCGGGACGGCGCTGTAGATGTACCGGTATCCGCCGAGCCCTATGAGCCGCTCCTCCCTGACGGCAAGCCCCTTCTCCACGAGGCCCTGGAGCAGCCTCTGGACAGTCGACCGGCTCTTCCCCAGCCTCCGGGCCGCCTCCTGGACCGAGGCGGGCCCCCCGCTCACGAGCGAGCAGTAGGCCTCGATCTCCGTCGTCCTGATGCCGAGGGCGCACCTCATCAGGTCGCCGGCCCTGACCTCGGGCGCGGTGAGGAGGGATCGCATCTCCTTCAGGGTCATGTTCTTGTTCAAAGATGTTGAACATTTTTAAATATCTTTATATTGATCCGCGGGGACCCATAGAAGGATTCGACATGACCCCGGACATCAAGGGCCGAAAACCCGTCGAGGTGACGGACGAGAGCTTCGAGGGCTTCGTGACGGGGAACCCGGCCGCCGTCATCGACTGCTGGGCCGCCTGGTGCTTCCCCTGCCGCATGCTGGGACCGGTCATCGAGCAGCTCGCGGAGGAGCACGGGGAGATCGCCTTCGGCAAGCTGAACGTGGACGAGAACCCGGCGACGCCGATGCGGTACGGCATAATGAGCATACCCACCCTCCTCTACTTCAAGGACGGGAAGCTCGTGGACAAGACCATCGGCGCCCTGCCCAAAGAGGCCATCGAGAACAGGCTCGGAAAGCTCCTCACCTGACAAAGACGCCGCTCCGGCGATACACAAACCAATTTTCTTCTCTACAACCGCTACCTGTGGAAATTTTTTATAGATGCAGCGGGGTTAGGAGACCGGTTGTAGGGTCCGCGCATGTTTCCGCTCCTCGGCGTCCTCCTCTCGTTTCTGATCATCCTCGGGCTCAGGGCCAGGGATGTGGACTTCTCAGTTGCGCTCCTCGCCGCCTCGGCGGTCCTCGGCGTCACCTCGGGCAAGCCGCTTGGCATCTTCATCGACGTGGCGGTCAGGACCTTCGCGGACCCCGCCACCCTCAATCTCTGCGCCGCCGTCGCCCTCATCACCGTCCTCGGCTACGTCCTCAAGGAGACGGGGCTCATGGCGGAGATGATCGAGGGATTGAAGGGGCTGCTGCCGAGCCGGGTTCTGCTCTCGCTGATCCCCGCGCTGTTTGGCCTCCTCTCCATGCCCGGCGGCGCCCTCATGTCGGCGCCCTTCAACGAGCCGGAGGCGGAGAGGCTGGGGCTGAGGCCGGAGCACAAGACCTACATCAACGTCTGGTTCCGCCATCTCTGGTATTGGGCCTCCCCCATCTCTCCCGTGCCCATCCTCGCCGCGGGCCTCGCCGGCTTCACCCTCAGGGAGTTCCTCGGCGCCCAGCTCCCCCTCTTCGCCGTGACCGTGGCCATAGGCTTCATCGTCAGCATGGGCTTCATCAAACGCGGCGGAGATGGCGCCGCGGAGACGAACAGTCGGGGAGACGCCGTCAGGGGGCTGTCGCCCATCGTCGCCACCGTCGCCCTCGCCGTCGTGGGCGTCCCCATCTGGGCCGCGCTGGTCGTGGGCATCGCCATGGCCTTCGCCCTGAAGCGCGTCCCCCCGGGGAGGGCCCTGGGGCTGGTGCGGCGGGGCGTCAGGTGGGATGTCGTCGCCTCCGTCGCGGCCATGCTCTTCTTCAGGTACATGATCATCGCCACGGGCTCCGTCAACAGCCTCCTCCTCGCCATCACCGGCGCCGGCGTCCCCCTCCTCGCCCTCCTCGTCGCCGTCCCCCTCCTCATCGGCGTCCTCTCCGGCACGCCCACCATGGGCATAGGCATCGTCTTCCCCCTGCTGCTGCCCCTCTGCGGGGCCTTCGGCGTCCACCTGGTCAGCGTCATCTACGCCGGCGTCATCGCCGGCTACCTGGGCTCGCCGCTGCACCTCTGCCTCGTGCTCACGAACAGCTACTACAAGTCGGAGCTGGGGAAGGTCTACGTCTACCTCCTGCCCTCGGTTGCCGCCCTCTACCTCGTCGCCGTCATCTATCATCTGGCGATGAACGGGCTCTGACATCCAGAAGCCGGACGTCCGCTCCGTAGTGCTTCTCCAAAGAGCGGCTGCCGGGCGCGGTCCGAGGGGTAACCGATTTATTCGCCGCCTCGCGTAACCAGAGTGGTTCAGTTGGGAGTCAACCTCACCCCCATCATCGTCAAGCGCGTCGTCGACCTGCCCGCCCTCAGAGGGCGCGCCCTGGCGGTGGACGCCTTCAACACCCTCCACCAGTTCCTGGCGCTCATCCGGACGCGGGACGGGACGCCGCTGATGGACGCGGAGGGGCGGGTGACCTCCCACCTCGTCGGCCTCGCCTTCAGGACCACCCGCCTCATCGCGGACTACCAGATGAGGCTGGTCTTCGTCTTCGACGGCAGGCCGCCTCCCCTGAAGCGGGCCGAGGTGGAGAGGCGGAGGCAGCTGAGGCGGAGGGCGGAGGAGGAGTACGCCGCCGCCCTCGAGGCCGCCGACTACGCCGCCGCCTTCTCGAAGGCGGTCATGACGGGGAGGCTCACCGCGGACCTCATCGACGACGCCAAGCGGCTCCTCGATCTCCTCGGCATCCCGTGGGTCCAGGCGCCGGGCGAGGGGGAGGCCCAGGCCGCGTACATGGCGCGCAGGGGCGACGTCTGGGCGGTGAACAGCCGCGACTACGACTCCCTCCTTTTCGGGGCGCCCCGGCTGGTGCGGTACGTGACCATCCACGGCGAGGAGTGGCTCCCCAGCAAGGGGAGGGCGCGCAGGCTTATGCCCGAGGTCATCGACCTCGAAACCCTCCTGAGGCACCACGGCATCACCCGGGAGCAGCTCATAGACCTCGCCATCCTGGTGGGCACCGACTTCAACCTCGAGGTCAAGGGCATCGGCCCCAAGACGGCCCTGAAGCTCGTGAAGCAGCACGGCGGGCTGGAGGGCCTCCCTCCGGAGGTGGCGGCCAGGCTCCCCCGCAACTACGATGAGATACGACGCCTCTACCTGGAGCCGGAGGTGACTGACGACTACCGGGTCGAGGGGGGCGCCCTGCGCGAGGACGAGCTCTACGCCTTCCTCTGCGACGAGCGGTCCTTCTCAAGGCGGCGGGTCGAGGTGGTCGTGGACCGGATGAGGCGCGCCCACCGGCAGAGGAGCCTCAGGGAGTGGCTCACGGAGGCGCCGTAGGATGCCGCCCACCCCCTTCTCAGACCTCGCGGAGCTCTGCGCCACCCTGGAGGCGACGACGAAGCAGAAGGAGAAGACCCGGCTGCTGGCCGCGTTCCTCCGCCGGCTCGAGCCCGGCGAGATCGCTCCCGCCGTCCTCCTCATCGTCGGCTTCATCTTCCCCGAGTTCGACCCCCGCACCCTCGAGGTGGGGTGGAGGACGATGAGGCGGGTCCTCGAGGGCGGCAGGCAGACCACCCTCACGGAGGAGCCCCTCACCATCCTGCGGGTCCACCGCACCCTCGAGGAGATCGCCGAGGCATCCGGCCCCGGCTCCAGACGCCTCAAGGAGGGGCTGCTGGAGGGGCTGATCAGCCGCGCCGGCCCGAGGGAGGCGGAGGTGCTCGTCCGCATCATCTTCGGCGAGATGCGCATCGGCGTCAGCGAGGGGGTGATGATGGAGGGCATCGCCGAGGCGGCGGGCGCGGCCCCCAGCCTCGTCCGGCGCGCCCTCATGCTGACGGGGGACCTCGGCGAAGTGGCCAGGACCGCCCTGACGGAGGGCGAGGAGGGCCTGAGGCGGGTCGGCGTCAGGATGTTCGTGCCGCTGAAGCCGATGCTCGCCGCCATGGCCTACGACATCGGCGAGGTCATCGAGGTGCACGGCGGCAGAACCGCCTTCGAGTACAAGTTCGACGGAGCCCGCATCCAGATCCACCGACGGGGAGATCGGGTCAGGGTCTACAGCAGGCGGCTCAGCGACGTCACCGAGAGCCTCCCCGACATCGTCGACCTGGTCCTGCGGCGCATCTCATCCGACGACGTGATCCTAGAGGGGGAGGCCGTGGCCATCGGCGAGGGCGGCAGGCCCCTCCCCTTCCAGGACCTGATGCGCCGGTTCACCCGCGTCCACGACGTGGCGGAGATGGCGGAGAGGATACCCCTCCGGCTGCACCTCTTCGATGTGCTCTACCTCGACAGGCGGCTGCTCATCGACGAGCCCTACGAGGAGCGGTGGAGGCTGCTCGAGGCGGTCAGCCCCGGCGACCTCTTGGCCGAGAGGATCGTCACCGGCGACCCGGCCGAGGCGGAGGTCTTCCTCAGGCGGGCGATAGAGGCGGGGCACGAGGGGCTGATGGCGAAGCGCCTCGACAGCAGGTACACGCCGGGGCTGAGGGGGAAGAGGTGGTTCAAGATCAAGCCGGCGGAGACGCTGGACCTCGTCATCGTGGCCGCGGACTGGGGGTACGGCAGGCGGACGGGCTGGCTCAGCAACTACCACCTGGCCGCGCGAGACGGCGACGAGTTCCGCGTCATCGGGAAGACCTTCAAGGGGCTGACAGACGAGGAGTTCGAGTGGATGACCCGCCGGCTACAGGGGCTGAAGGTGAGGGAGACCCCGCAGACCGTCTACGTCCGGCCCGAGGTCGTCGTGGAGGTCGCCTTCAACGAGATCCAGCGGAGCCCCCACTATCGGTCGGGGTTCGCCCTCAGGTTCGCCCGGGTCACCCGCATCCGGCGGGACAAGGGGCCGGGGGACGCCGACACCCTGGATCGGGTCCGGGAGCTCTATGAGAAGCAGTTCCGATACAAGGCGCGCATGGCGTGAGCCCCTCGGCGGCGGGGGAAGATAGATAAACGGAGCCAGACAATTGTAGATACGGTGCTGTTATATGAGGGTGAAGTGGCTGGGCCACGCGAGCTGGAAGGTGAAGGCGGCGGGGAAGACCATCTACATCGACCCCTACCAGGGGGACTACGACGAGGAGGCTGACCTGATCCTCGCCACCCACTCCCACCAGGACCACTGCGACCCCCGGAAGATCAAACGGGTGAAGGGGAGCGACACCGTCATCATCGCCCCCGCCGACTGCGCCCAGAAGATCGGAGCCCCCGTGAGGAGCCTCAAGCCCGGGGAGAAGGCGGACCTCGACGGCGTGACGGTGGAGGCGGTGGAGGCCTACAACGTCAGGCGCTTCAGGTCACCCGGCGTCCCCTTTCACCCGAGGGGCCTCGGCGTCGGCTACCTCGTCAGGGCCGAGGGGAAGACCCTCTACCACGTGGGGGACTCGGACTTCATCCCCGAGATGAAGGAGCTGAAGGGCATCGACCTGCTGCTCATCCCCACCGGGGGCACGTACACCATGGACAACGAGGAGGCAGCGGAGGCCGCCGTAGCCATACGTCCAAAGACCGTGATACCGATGCACATCTGGGACACGGACCCCGGCGAGTTCAAGAGAAAGGTGGAGTCGGTCTCCGACGTGAAGGTCGTCGTGCTCAGGCCCGGCGACACCTACGAAGTCTAATCAACCCTTTTTATCCAAAGACGCGAAAAACAGGGTTAGAAAAAAGAGAGGGCTCCCTAGGCTATTGGGACCACATGTCGAGGGGCGGCTGCGCGTCCGGCGGGAGCGGCGTCCTGTAGGCCCTCCCCTTGGTCCGCTCCTTCAGCTCCTCCCACGCCCTCTTCAGGAGCTCCGGCTTCGTCAGCAGGTCGAGGGCGGAGGCGGCGATGACCTTCGAGGCGAAGATCAGCGACTTGTGGCCGAGGCCCATGCCTGACTGGGCCACGACGTGCCACGAGTGGCCCGGCGTCCCCAGCACGTAGGTGGCCGTTCCGAACTCCATGGTGGGCGCCTGCCAGCTGACGTCGGCCACGTCCGTGGAGCCGCGGCCCACCTCCCCCTCGTTCCAGGCGTCGGGGATGGTCCGGTCGATGAGGACGTCCATCAGGTCCTCCCAGCCGGGGCGCTTCGACTTCCTCAGAGCCTCCCTCTTCGCCTCCTCCGAGATGGTCTTCGCGAGCTCCTCCGCGAACTCCAGCTCCTCCTCCGTGTACTCAGGCGAGCCGATCTCCCGCATGTTCGCGGTGACCAGCTCGCTCAGCGTCCGACTCGGAATCTTGTTGTAGATCGCCTTGAGGAACTCCACCTTATAGGTGGTCCCCGTCATCAGGGCGGCCCCCTTCGCGATGTCAAGGATACGCTTGTATATCTCCTCAACCTGGTCCCGCTCCGGCGCCCGGATCAGATACCAGCTCCGGGCGTAGTCAGGCACCACGTTGGGCTGTCCGCCCCCCGCCTCGATGACATAGTGGATGCGGGCCTCCTGGACCACGTGCTCCCGTAGGTAGTTGACGCCGACGTTCATCAGCTCGACGGCATCCAACGCGCTCCGCCCCTGCTCCGGCGACCCCGCCGCGTGGGACGACTTCCCATAGAAATGGAACTTCACCGAGTTGTTCGCGAGGCTGCTTGAGAGGCCTGCCACGTTCATGGAGCTGGGATGGTGGCTGAGGACCGCGTCGACCCCATCGAAGACCCCCGCCCTCACCATCCAGACCTTGCCGCTCGCGCTCTCCTCCGCCGGCGTCCCGTAGAACTTGATGGTGCCCTGGATGCCAGCCTCTTCCATGGCGTATCTGACGGCGATGGCTCCCGCCATCCCCGAGGTGCCGTGGATGTTATGGCCGCAGCCGTGGCCCGGCGCGCCCTCCTTCAACGGCTCCTTATACGGCACCGGCTTCTGCGACAGCCCGGGGAGGGCGTCGTACTCGCCCATGACCCCGATGACGGGGCGCCCCTCGCCCCAGGTGGCGACGAAGGCCGTCGGCATCCCCGCCACGCCCCGCTCCACCCTGAAACCATGCCTCTCCAGCTCATCAGCCAACAGCTTCGACGACTTGAACTCTCTGAGGCCCAGCTCAGCGAAGCCCCAGATCGCGTCGCTGACCTCTATAATCCGCTTCTCGTTCTCCTCGATCCAGCTTAATGCTACCTGCTTACCTTTCTCTGACATATCTCCATCGAAGTAGATAATACCGGGAACCCCTTTTAATCTAGACGCCGAGTTCGTCGGCGCCGAATATCCGCTCAAGCACGCCCCGTTTCACCACCCTATACGCCGGCGCGTACGCCCTCCTGTAAACCTCGGAGTGGTGGCGCGGCGGACAGGCCCCAGGCCTCATCTCTCGATCCAGCGCCTCGATCTCCCCCTCGTCGAACACGAGGCGGCCCGTCCTGACGAACTCCTTGAAGGCGCGCCATACCTCGATGAACTCCTCCACACGCCTCTTTTCCACGGACGACGCCTTCATGGCCGAGAAGAGCTTTTCGAGGGGAAACCCCCGTCTCAGGTAGGGTCTCAGGTTGACTCGGACCATGGCGCCGTCAGAGGAGACCGCCTCCATCAGCGGCTCCTCCGGCTGATCTCCAAGCCGGAGGGCTCTCGCCTCCTCCTTGAGGCAATGCCACGCATGTTCGCCGAGGATGTGGCCGACGCCGAAGACCCCCTGGTACAGCAGCTTGTAGACGTCGACGGCCCGCATCAAAGGCCTGCGCTCCAGATGCTCCCTGATCAGTTCCTCAACGGCGTCTTCAGCCATGTTAAGAAAAATCGGCGTCGGCGATTATAAGGGCGTCGCGTCTAGCTGTTTAAACCCTTTACTCGGGTCCGGGCAGCCTCAGCAGCAGGTAGAAGGCGGCGGTCCCGGCGAGGCCGATGAGGTGGCCGACGGGCGGGGTGAAGACGAGCCGGGAGATGGGCATCGCCGTGAAGACGCAGACCAGCAGAACCTGGGTGGCGTGGATCATAACGGATCGCCCGGGATCGCAGGAAACTACGCCAGCGGGGCTAAAAACTTCCGCATACCCCCGGCTCGCAAGAGATAAAACATACGCCCGTCCTTAATAGCCGAAGGCATATGAGTGTAGAAGAGAGGCTTGAGAGACTCGGCCTGAAGCTCCCGCCCCCGCCGGCGCCGAAGGGGGTCTACGTCGGCGCGAAGCAGGCGGGCGACATCGTCTTCTCCGCGGGGCAGGGCCCCTTCAGCGGCACCCGCCGCGGCCTCGTCGGGAAGGACCTGACCCTGGAGGAGGGGTACCAGGCGGCGAGGGAGGTCTGCCTCAACTGCCTGGCGCAGCTGAAGGCGGTGATCGGAGACCTCGACCGGATCAAGCAGGTGCTCCAGGTCGTGGGGTTCATCAACAGTGCCGAGGGGTTCATGCAGCAGCCCTCGGTCCTCAACGGCTTCACCGACCTCCTCGTGGAGCTCTTCGGCCCCGAGAGGGGGAAGCCCGCAAGGGCCGCGCTCCCCGTCCACCACCCCGGCTGGATCGCGGTGGAGGCGTGGATGGTCGTCGAACTCGAAGAGTGAGCGCACCCCGCCCTTTTTCTAACTACCTATTCCACGGAAACCAGTTTAAAAAAGAAGAAGAGAATCGAGGATTACCAGTCGGACTTCCTTTCCAGCCACTCCCTGGTGTCGGGGTGGATCTCGGGCCACGTCCGCACGTACTCCTTGACCTTCTCCGCCAGGGCGACGGTCTGGTCGTACCCCTGCTCCTTGATGAACGCCTGGATCTCCTCCTGGGGCTTCCGCCTCGCAGGCCACTCGTCGGCGTTCGCCACCCTGAGCAGGAACCGGGAGTAGTTGGCCGCCGCCAGCCGCAGGTTCTCAAGCTCCACCTTGTCGACGGTGTCGTATCGGGTGTGGCCGTACCCCCTGCCTGTCCGCGTCCTGATGGCCTCGGGGTCGCCGCCGCTCCCGCAGGGGACGCTCTTGAGGAAGAAGGGCCAGTGGTCGCTGTAGGGGCTCACCCGCTGGTAGTAGGGTAGCTCCGCCTTCATCTCCTTCGCCGCCTGCTCCAAGAAGGGCTCCAGCTCGGGGTGGCCGTGGAGGATGACGCCCTTCTTTCCGGACCTGCCCCCCGAGTCGAGGTTGAGCATGAACCTGAGGGCGTCCATCTCGTCCTCGTGCTGGGCGACGTAGTTGTAGGAGCCGTAGAGGCCTATCTCCTCGGCGCCGAAGCAGACCAGCCTCACCCGCCGCTTGAGATGGTCCTTCACCATGTTGAGGAGGCGGGCGATCTCCATGACGGTGACGGTGCCCGACGCGGGGTCCACCGCCCCCTGGGAGATGTCGTGGCCGTCGTAGTGGGAGCCCGCGAGGACGTACTCCTCGTCGTCGGAGGCGCCGGGGACGTCGCAGACGACGTTGTAGGTCTCCACCTCCAGGTTCTTGTCGGTCGTCGTGATCCGGACCTTCACCTTACCCTCCCTCTCCAGGAGGCGGGCGAGGAAGCTGCCGTCCTCGTAGGAGACGCCGACGGCGGGGATGATGGGGCTGATGCCCCCGGTCGGCGGCCCGTAAGCCGGATAATGGTTCATGAATATCCAGCCCTTGGCGCCGGCGAGGACGCTCCGCATGTACTTCTCGGACCTGTGGAGGAACCGCTTCATGCCGAGGGGGTTGCGGCTCGTCACCATGACGATGTTGCCGTCGATCTCGTCCTTCCGCTTCTCGTAGATGTCGACGGGGCCGTCGCCGAGGAAGACGAGGTCCGCCTCGATCTCGCCTGCGAGGCTGTGGGGGAGGGAGATGCAGTCGAACTCCTTCTCGATGGGGCTGGTGACCTCCAGCTTGGCGGGGCCCCTGACCCAGCCGGGGATGGTGTAGGTCTCGTAGTGGGCGTTCTCGATGCCGTAGCTCCTGAGCTTCTCCACCATCCACTTGACGGAGCCGAAGTCGCCGGGGGTCCCCGGGAACCTGCTGCCGTAGACGTCGCAGAGGACCTTCAGGTTGTCCATCGGCTCGGAGGAGGTGTAGACCTCCGCTACGATCTTCTTGTCCGCATCCAAGTATGGGTTGTCCACTCGAATTCACCGTCTCTCAATTCCGCTGAGGAGGTATATAACGTCGCTTGGAGCGAGCTGAAAAGGATTTAAGGGCTGCGGCGTCAGGTAGTCTGGAGCGGGTGTTTTGGGCATCCTCATTTTCACCGACAACCCGGGTGTGACCGAGACGCGGCTGGTCCTGGGGGAGGCCAGGGCCCGGGGCATACCGACCGGGCTCATCGCCCCCTGGGACGTCTCCATGCCCGGCGTCCCGGAGGTGGATGCCGACCTCGTCTACGTGCCGAGCAACATGCTCAACCGGGGCTCCACCTTCGAGCTGATACACCGCCTCCTCATCCTGCAGGAGTTGGAGCGGCAGATCGGCACCGTCATCAACCCGGTGGAGAGCATGCTCCGATACTCCAAGGAGCACCTCACCCTCCAGATGTCCCGTCTCGGCCTCCCCCACCCGAGGACGCTGGTGACGGAGAACGTGGAGCGGGCCTACGAGTTCGCCGCCGGCCTCCTCGACCAGGGGCGGAACGTGGTGCTGAAGCCCCTCTGCCGGGGCCGGGGCGTCGGCGTGGTCATGCTCGACCGCATCCGCAGCCGAGGAGACCTCCTCCAGTTCCTGGCCTGGTACACCCGGGCCCACGCCCAGGGCGTCTTCTACCTCCAGGAGTTCATCCCCAACCAGGGATACGACGTCAGGTGCATGGTCATCGACGGCGAGGTGGTCGGCCGGGAGAAGCGATCCAATCCCGAGGACTTCCGGTACAACGTGAGCGCCGGCGGCCTCGCCGAGCCCTTCGACGACCCCGTCTACGACGAGCTGGCCGTCAAGGTGGCGGAGGCCGTCGGCTTCAAGATCACCGGCATCGACGTCCTCCCCGGCGCTGATGGGACGCCGTACGTCCTGGAGGCGAACTGCTTCCCCGGCTACACCGCCCTCATCGAGGCCACCGGCATCCCCATCCACGAGAGGATCGTCGACTACTTCCAGCGGCTCATGAAGAAGTAGCCGATCAACGCCTGTTAGCCCCTCTAGATTTTTAGCCTACGATCCCTTCTGTGGTGTTTCATCAATATGAGGATGGAGACGGGCGCGTCAGTCGAGCCAGCTCTACCTGTCCCGACTCCTTAAATATGACCTCCGCGTCTTAAGTTGGCAAGTGGTGAAAGGATGCTCCAATTCCCATATCTCAGAGCCAGATAGACGATCTACGACGCCTTCTACTTAGAACCCTGAATGAGAACCAGATTCTGATCCTCTCCCACGTGGAGGCGGGCTCCCGGCTGATCACCTCCACTCTGAAGGAGATATCCGAGCGGTACGACATCCCCCTCTCCACGCTGAAGCTCAACGCGAAGATTCTGAGGGAGCTCAACCTCATCAGCTACGGCACCGCCTCCAACCCCCGATGCGCCGAGCTCTCCGACCTCGGACGGTTCATCCTCGACCTGGTAAAGGCGGACTACCTCAACGGGGTCGACCGCCTCGCGGGTTCGAGCCGGATGGGGCTCCGCGAGCTCGAGGCCCGGATCAAGGCGCTCAGGAGGGTGGTGGTCGTCATGGTCGCCGACGCCGGCTCGGGCCACCTGGGGTCGTCCCTCTCCGCCATCGACATCATAGCCACCCTCTACCTCGCCAGGATGCGGCACGACCCCGGGAACCCGGGCTGGGAGGAGCGGGACCGCTTCCTCCTGGGGAAGGGGCACGCGGCCCCGGCCCTCTACGCCGTCCTCGCGGAGTGCGGCTACTTCCCAAGGGCCGAGCTGTCCGGCCTGAGGCGCCTCGGGGGGCTCCTGCAGGGCCATCCGGAGGCGAGGATCCCCGGCGTCGAGGTCTCCTCCGGCTCCCTCGGCCAGTGCCTGTCCGTGGCGAACGGCATGGCGCTGTCGGCGAAGCTGAGCGGCGCGGAGTGCAGGGTCTACGTTCTGCTGGGCGACGGGGAGTTGGATGAGGGGCAGGTCTGGGAGGCGGCCATGACCGCCGCGCGCTTCGGCCTCGACAACCTCGTCGTCTTCGTCGATCGGAACGGCTTCCAGCTCTCCGGGCCGACGGAGAGGGTGAAGCCCCTGGAGCCGCTGGTGGAGAAGTGGAGGGCCTTCGGGTGGATGGTGCTGGAGATCGACGGCAACTCCCCCGAGGAGATACTGAGGGCCTTGGACGAGAGCGACGCTGTCGAGGGGAGGCCGACGGTCATCCTCGCCTGGACATCGAAGGGCGGGGGCCTCGCGCTGGAGACGGCGGCCCAGGCCGACTGACCCGGGGGATTCGGGGATGAGGGAGGCCTTCGGCAGGGCGCTCGTCGCCCTCGGGGAGGAGAGGGAGGAGCTGGTGGTCCTCGATCCGGATGTGGCGTCCTCCACGAGGACCTGCTACTTCGCGGAGAGGTTCCCGGGGAGGTTCTTCAACATCGGGATAAGCGAGCAGGACATGATCGGGACCGCGGCCGGCCTCGCCGCCTCGGGCAGGCTCCCCATAGCCACGGGGTTCGCCGTCTTCGTCGCCGGCCGCGCCTGGGAGCAGATCAGGAACACGGTGGCACGCCAGAACCTGAACGTCAAGATCGCCGTCACCCACGCCGGCCTCTCCGACTACGGGGACGGCGCCTCCCACCAGTCCATCGGCGACGTCGCCCTGATGCGCGTCATCCCCAACATGACGGTGGTCGTCCCCGCCGACGCCGCCTCCGCGGCGAGGGCGCTGGAGGCCTCCGCCGTCCACAGGGGGCCGGTCTACCTGAGGCTGGGGCGGGAGGAGACGCCGGAGGTCTACGGTGAGGGGTGCGACCTCACCTTCGGCAGGGCGACGACGGTGCGGGATGGGTCGGACGTGACCCTCATCGCCAACGGCATCATGGTCTCGATGGCGCTGCGCGCGTCGGAGGCCCTGAGCCGAGAGGGGGTGGACGCGAGGGTCGTGGACATGCACACGGTCAAGCCCCTCGACACGGCTTGCGTGGAGGCGGCGGCGAAGGAGACGGGGGCCATCGTAACGGCGGAGGAGCACAGCGTCATCGGAGGACTGGGCAGCGCCGTCTCGGAGGCGCTGGCGGAGACAACGCCCGCGCCGATGAGACGGGTCGGCATCAACGACCGATACGGGGAGTCGAGCAGGTCGTATGCAGCGCTACTGAGCAGGCTGGGGCTGACGCCGGAGGCCATCACGG
>Ga0180300_10000224_pt1 | contig 23510 bp, 20 predicted proteins | sample GuaBasSediGuay15_FD_121798 | JGI IMG/M metagenome (GOLD analysis project Ga0180300, IMG submission 121798) | Subseafloor sediment microbial communities from Guaymas Basin, Gulf of California, Mexico - Guay15, Core 4569-2, 21-24 cm | ecosystem: Environmental > Aquatic > Marine > Hydrothermal...
CGGTGAGGGACGAAAGCCGGGGGAGCGAACCGGATTAGATACCCGGGTAGTCCCGGCTGTAAACGATGCGGGCTAGGTGTTGGGCGGGCTACGAGCCCGCCCAGTGCCGTAGGGAAGCCGTTAAGCCCGCCGCCTGGGGAGTACGGCCGCAAGGCTGAAACTTGAAGGAATTGACGGGGGAGCGCCACAAGGGGTGAAGCCTGCGGTTCAATTGGATTCAACGCCGGGAACCTTACCGGGGGAGACAGCGGGATGAAGGCCAGGCTGAAGACCTTGCCAGACTAGCTGAGAGGAGGTGCATGGCCGTCGCCAGCTCGTGCCGTGAGGTGTCCTGTTAAGTCAGGCAACGAGCGAGACCCCCGCCCCCAGTTGCCAGCGGGCCCCGTTGGGGCGCCGGGCACACTGGGGGGACTGCCGGCGATAAGCCGGAGGAAGGTGGGGGCTACGGCAGGTCAGTATGCCCCGAATCCCCCGGGCTACACGCGGGCTGCAATGGCGGGGACAATGGGCCCGACCCCGAAAGGGGAAGGGTAATCCCCAAACCCCGCCGCAGTTGGGATCGAGGGCTGCAACTCGCCCTCGTGAACGTGGAATCCCTAGTAACCGCGCGTCATCATCGCGCGGTGAATACGTCCCCGCTCCTTGTACATACCGCCCGTCGCCCCACCCGAGTCCAGCCCGGGTGAGGCGTGGTCCCGTAAGGGGTCATGTCGAACCCGGGCTGGGCGAGGGGGGGGAAGTCGTAACAAGGTAGCCGTAGGGGAACCTGCGGCTGGATCACCTCCTCTGGTTGCAAGGGACGGCCGCTACGAAAGGGGTGCTGGACCCGCATTTTTAACGCTGATTTTTCATGAGATGCAACCCGGGAGTTAACAGCCTCCCGGGTGAAGGGCTCGATTGGGTCTTCGGACCCAATGTGAGAGCCGCGCACAGGCCCACTGTGGAGACCGGGCAGGCGTCTAAGTAAAGCCCGGCACGCCTATGCCGCCCGGTGGATGGCTCGGCTCGGGCGCTGACGAAGGCCGTGGCAAGCTGCGATAAGCCCCGGGTAGGCGCAGGCAGCCGTTGATCCGGGGATTGCCGAATGGGACCTCCTGCCAGGGGGGATAACCCCCTGGCGTTCCCGTGCGGGTGACGAGCCCGCATGGGAACGGGAACCCGCCGAATTGAAACATCTTAGTAGGCGGAGGAAAAGAAACCAAAAGGGATCCCGGGAGTAGGGGCGACCGAAACCGGGAGAGCCCAAACCAAACCCCCGGAGGAAACTCCGGGGGGATGTGGTGTTGCAGGACCCTGCCGCCGCCTCTTGGGGGAAGCCGAACTCCGGTGGAAGTCCGGGGCCGTAGAGGGTGATAGCCCCGTAGGCGTAACCCCGGGGGCGATGGGCGGGGTATCCTGAGTACCGCGGGTCGGATATCCCGCGGGAATCTGGCGGGCACCGACCGCCAAGGCTAAATACGTCCCGAGACCGATAGCGCACTAGTACCGTGAGGGAAAGCTGAAAAGTACCCCGGAAGGGGGGTGAAAAGAGCCTGAAACCGGGCGGTGATATAAGGGTGCGGCCCGAAAGGGTAGAACCTCCCCGAAGGAAACCGGGGCGACCCGGGAGTACGAGGGGAGGGGACCAGGGTCGCACCGTCCGTCTTGAAACACGGGCCGGGGAGTCCGTCCGAGTGGCGAGCCTAAGGGGATCATCCCCGAAGGCTCAGGGAAACCAACATGCCCGCAGCCGGGGGGCACTCGGGTAGTGAAAGCCGAAAGGATTCCAGGTTAATCCTGGGATCCGAGTAGGTGAGTAGCTATCCGAGTCCTCGGTCAGGGGCGGGGTCTGACAAGGGCCCGGAGTCACTCGGACGGGACCAGAAGCCGAGCGATCTAGGCCGGGGTAGGGTGAAGCGGGGCGAAAGCCCCGTGGAGGCCCGAAGGGGTGCTGACGTGCAATTCGCTCCCATGACCCCGGTCTAGGGGCAAAAGACCAATCAAGCTCGGCGATAGCTGGTTCCCCCCGAAGCTGGTCGCAGCCAGGCTCGGCCGGAGGTAGCCGGCGGGGTAGAGCACTGATTGGAGGTACCGGGGGCGAAAGCCCTCGGCCTCCTTTCAAACTCCGAACCCGTCGGCGCCGTAGATGGCCGGAGACGGGCCTAGGGGGTAAGCTCCTAGGCCGAGAGGGGAACAACCCAGACCCGGGTTAAGGCCCCAAAGTGCCGGCTAAGTGTGAATCCAAAGGGCGTCCCCAGCCTCAGACAGTGGGGAGGTAGGCTTAGAAGCAGCCATCCTTTAAAGAGTGCGTAACAGCTCACCCACCGAGGCTGGGGGCCCCGAAAATGGACGGGGCTTAAGCCGGCCGCCGAGACCCGGGGGCACGGCCGCTTTGCGGCCGTGATCCGGTAGGGGGGCGTCCCGATGGGGTAGAAGCTGGGCCGTGAGGTCCAGTGGACCCGTCGGGAACGAAGATCCCGGCGGTAGTAACAGCAAAGTCGGGTGAGAATCCCGACCGCCGGAGGGGCCAGGGTTCCTCGGCAATGCGTCGTCAGCCGAGGGTTAGTCGGTCCTAAGGCCGGGGGTAACACCTACCGGCCGAAAGGGAAGCAGGTTTATATTCCTGCACCGTGGGGGTACAATCGCGGCAACGCAAGCCCGGTTCCCGACGCTTCGGGGTAGGCCGACCGGGACTGCCGTCCCGGCTAACTCCCCGAAGCCCGGGGAGTGCCGTAATGGCGAGAACCGGGCGAAGGGAGGAATGGCCTGCCGTTATGGCGGGTTCGGCCGATCCCTGGAGCCCGTGAAAAGGGAACCGGGAAGGATCCCCCACGACCGTACCGAGAACCGACACTGGTGCCCCTAGGTGAGAAGCCTCAGGCGTGTCGGGCTGAACCCGGGCTAGGGAACTCGGCAAATTGGCCCCGTAACTTCGGGAGAAGGGGTGCCTGGGGTCTTGGCCGGAAGGCTGGGACCCCAGGTCGCAGTGACTAGGGGGGCCTGACTGTTTAATAAAAACGTAGCTCCCCGCTAGCCCGAAAGGGTGTGTACGGGGGGTGAGGCCTGGCCAGTGGCGGTCCGTGAAACCCGGGTCCAACCGGGTTAAGCGCCGCTAAACGCCGGGAGTAACTATGACTCTCTTAAGGTAGCCAAATGCCTTGCCGGATAAGTACCGGCGTGCATGAACGGCTTAACGAGGTCCCCACTGTCCCAGCCCGGGGCCCGGTGAACCCGCACCCTGGTGAACAGACCAGGGACCCCCGACGGGGAGAGAAGACCCCGTGGAGCTTCACCGCAGCCTGGTCCTGGGTTACGGTTGTGGGTGCATAGCGTAGGCGGGAGCGATGAATCCGCCTCTCCGGGGGCGGAGGATGCGCCCATGGAACACCGCCCACCCACGACCGTAACCCTTACCGGGGCGAAAGTCCCGGGACACGGCCAGGTGGGCGGTTTGGCTGGGGCGGCACGCCCCCGAAAAGGTATCGGGGGCGCCCAAAGGCCGGCTCAGGCGGGTCAGAACTCCGCTGTAGAGTGCAAGGGCAAAAGCCGGCCTGACTGGACCCCGCACAGCAAGGGGTCCAGGGGTGAAAGCCTGGCCTAGCGATCCTTCGTGCCCCCATCGGTGGGGGCCGGAGGTGACAGAAAAGTTACCCCGGGGGTAACAGGCCCGTCGCGGGCGAGAGTTCACATCGACCCCGCGGCTTGGTACCTCGATGTCGGCTCTTCCCATCCTGGGGGTGCAGCAGCCCCCAAGGGTGGGGCTGTTCGCCCATTAAAGGGGAACGTGAGCTGGGTTTAGACCGTCGCGAGACAGGTCGGACTCTACCTGTCGGGGGTGTTGGCCGCCTGAGGGTAAGGTGCCCTAAGTACGAGAGGAACGGGGCGCCGGGGCCTCTGGTGTACCGGTTGTCCGGCAGGGCATCGCCGGGCAGCCACGCCCCAACCGATAAGGGCTGAAAGCATCTAAGCCCGAAGCGGGTCCCGAAAAGAGGCGGCCGTTCTCCGGCGCAAATACCCGGGGCGGGCGACCGCAACGGGTGCCGGGGACGAGGGCCCCCGTAGAAGACGGGGTTGATGGGCCCGGGGTGTAAGTCGGAAGGCTAACGCCGACCGATTGAGCCCGCGGGTCCCAATCGCCCGAGCGTGCTGGGCTTGAAAGGGCGCCTGCCCGGCCACAAAGTGGGTCTGTGCGCGGCGTTAGTGGCGTTTTTACGGAAAATCCCTAATAGTTATGGGATCGAGCGTAATTCTTTTTTGGGCTTCTTATTATTTAATAGTGGGAGCGCCGAGTCGGAGGGTGGCTGTCGGTACCCCGTCCTTTGGGCGGGGTGCTGAGGAAACACCGCCCACCACACGGGGGCTCGGGCACCGCAAGGTGCCAGCCGAGAGGCTGGGCAACGGCACAGAAACGACACGTCCACATGGCAGATGACGATGATACGGAGAAGGGTTCCGGTAACGGGGCCCGAGATAACCCGTTGAGGAGCCATGTGGGATCGATGAAACGGCCGTCCCCGAGGGTGAAAGCCCAATAGGGCGCCGATGAGTTCCCCGTGCGAGGTGCCGGGTGGGCGATTAGCTCAATGCCACCGGGTGCGCCTCGGGTGACCGGGTGCACCGAACAGAAGGCGGGTTACTCCCGACACGGCGCTCCCATCATTTATAGCGAGTGTGTGGATGCTTTGAGGTTATATGTTTATCACATGAACGAATGCGATCCCAAGAAATGTACTGCGTTGAAGCTCGCCCGTCATGGAGTGGTCAGATTAGTTCGTCGAATTCCGACGCGTGCGGTGGTGTTGAACCCCTTTAGTGAGGTTGCCTTTTCTCCTGCGGACAGGGGTGTGGTTGAGAGGTGGGGGCTTGTAGTTGTCGACTGTTCATGGAAGAATGCGGACAGTGTTTTCAGGAAGATAAGGCACGGGCGTTGTCTTCCGTTTTTGATAGCGGCAAACCCCATCAATTACGGGCATGTGGGGAAGCTTAGCAGCGCGGAGGCGCTTGCGGCGGCTCTTTACATAATTGGTTATCGGGAGGAAGCAAAGAGGGTTTTATCCCTGTTCAAGTGGGGTCCGCATTTCTTCGAGCTGAACAGGGAGTACTTGGAGGCCTATGCGAACGCCTCATCGAGTGAGGAGGTTGTCGGTGTGCAAAAGAGGCTCATGGGGCTCAGGGGTTACTCATTATAGTTATTCCTGGGGGATGGTGGAGGCGCAGTTGCACTTTCGTTCGGGCGGTATCCTCTTTATCACCTCCACCAGTATGTTTCTAAGCACCTCTAATTTCTCGTTGAATATCTGGAGGACCTCCTCCTGGGAAACGCGGCTCTGTAGCCCGGCGGCCATGTTTGTGACGACCCCTATGGCGGCGTAGCACATTCCGAGTTCCCTTGCGAGGACCACTTCGGGGACATTTGTCATTCCTACGACGTCAGCGCCTAGTATTTTGTATGCATGTATCTCGGCCGCGGTTTCGAAGCGAGGCCCTTCTGTGCAGACGTAGCATGCGTTATCATGAATCTTGATGCCGAGGTTCTTACACACGTCTATGATTATTTGTCTGAGTTCTGGGCAGTAGGGTTCTGTCATGTCGACGTGCACGACGCCGCTTACTATCTTGCCGTTTCTGAGTTTCAGGGGTCTCCCGTCGAAGAACGTGTAGCTTCTCTTTTTAGTCATGTCGATGAAGTTGGTTATTATGACAATGTCCCCAGGGCGAATGTCCTCATTGAGGGAGCCGCAGGCACTCGTTGCAATTATTCTCTCAACCCCGAGGGAGTAGAGCCCGAATATGTTTGCACGGTAGTTTATCAGGTGAGGTGGGACGTCATGCCCCACCTTCTCACTACCCGGTTTTGCGTGACGCGGGAGGAATGCTACCGGTATTCCCGAGATATCACCGATTTCAAGCCTTGGTGTTTTCCCGAAGGGGGTATCAAGGATGAGGTGCCGTGGATGTTCGAAGAGTTCATATATTCCGGATCCGCCAATTATGGCTATCTTCACGGATTTTGTTTGTATCGCCCTAGAGACCATACCCACGCACCCGCCTCATATCCATGATAGTTCTCTCAAGAGGTTCAAAATTTTGTGGACGCACTCCTCTGGCGACATTTTATCAGTATCGATCGTGAGGTCGGGATTTAAGGGTTCCTCGTAGGGAACTTGTAATCCCGGCAGGGTTTTTATTTCCCCCTTAAGCGCCTTTTTGTAAAGTCCTTTTGGGTCTCTTTTCATGCATACCTCCAGTGGACATCTAACGTATACCTCTAGAAATCTATCGATTTTTCTGCGCGCGTTCTCCCTGTATTTCCTCTTATTCGCGGTTGCGTCGAGTATCACGTTGACCCTGTGTCTCGCTAGGAGGAAGGCTATGTAGACAAGAGCGTTGTAAAAGTGGTCGCGTTCTTCCTCGCTGTATGTCGGCCTGGGCGTCAGCACCTTTCTCATGACATCGGACTCTAGAACTTCCACGTCTACGCCCATCTCGGAGAGTTTCTTGGCGAGGAGAGTTGCTATTGTCGATTTCCCGGATGCTGGTAGTCCCGTGAGCCATATTACAAAGCCGGAACTCATGAGAATCCCTACTATTCGAGATATGAGTTCACACGCTTGTAGTCAAACTCATCGCTCTCAAGGACATTCACTATGAAGTTGAAAAGCTTTCTCCTCACGTCGAAGGGAAGGGTGGGGTACCATATTGGGCTTGCCACCACTAGTCCGCGCCACGCGTAAAACGGCTGTACCACGCTTAGGATTTCATAATCCTCCGTTTTCTGAAGATAGTTTTCAATGAACGTTACCCAAAGTTTCTCAAATGGCCCATGCATTTTTCCAAATGTCTGCAGAGAGTAGAAGAGATAATTTATGGACATCGCCGTTAAGTCGTCAGCGGGTTCTCCCCATTCTCCTCTGCTTCTATCTAGCACTATAAAGTCGGTACCCTCTCTGAACATTACGTTCCATGGATGGAAATCACCGTGGACCTGTGAAAGCCGGTGAGTCATCTTTTTGAGTTTCCATCGCCATTCCACGCACAACTTTTCTATTTTTTTAAGTTCGTCTTCGGAGGTAAAGTCAAGTTTCTCCGGATAATTGTCAATCAGGCCCATAATGCATTCTCCATGTCCAATAAGGTCTCTGATTCTCCTGATGTATAGGTGAGGAGCTGACAATTTCTTTGAATGTATGCCAACCAGATAATCGGAAAGAGCACGGGCTCTATCGAGATCGAGAGCTGTCAACGCTTTCTGCTCCTTTATTCTATCTAAGTCCTTATGATAGAGTTCCCCTTCAACGTACTCGACCATTAAAAAGAACTCCTCGGCATCCCCGAGGGATATCATTCTACCCTCTCGTGTAAACGCACCCACGTCTATGGATCTGACATGTCGCGGCAACTTATTATAGGCGGAATGCGCCCACAGGAGGATCTGTGCCCTATCGGAGAAAAAGTCATGCCCGAAGGTATCTTCTCTAAGTGTTTGCAATACGACTTTGCGTTCCTCCTCATCAATCTTGTATCTTATTAAAATCGGTTGTCCGTAGCCATAACCTTTCAGATCATGCTCGGTGAGTTCTCCGCCGCCAAGTCTTTCTAACGATAAGATCCTAACGGGCCTCTTATGCACCTCAGACAAATACCTTTCAAGTTCTTTGGTTCTTATTTTCATGTCTCCCACCTCTAAATCGTTCCCTCCTCCCAACTGCGCAGATACTCCTCCTGCTCCGGTGTGAGTTTGTCTATTTCTATTCCTAGGCACTTGAGTTTCAGTTCTGCAACCATGCGATCTATCTCGAGCGGAACCTTATAGACGTCGGGTTTCATCTCTTTTCCGTGCTCAACTAGGTATCTTACCGAGAGCGCCTGGTTGCTAAACGACATGTCCATGACCTCGCTCGGATGACCCTCAGCCGCCGCCAAGTTTACCAATCTTCCCTCGGTGAGCAGATAAAGCCTTTTTCCGTTTTTCAGCGTGTACTCATCAACATATGGATTTATTCTGCGCTTTCTTACCGAGATCTCCTCGAGGTCCTTAAGATCGATCTCAACGTTGAAATGCCCCGCATTTGCAAGTATTGCGCCATCTTTCATAAGTAGCATGTGTTCCTTTCGTATGACGGACTTATTTCCGGTCACCGTCACGAATATATCTCCCACTTTCGCAGCTTCCTTCATCGGCATGACCTCATATCCGTCCATGACCGCTTTGAGCGCCTTTATTGGATCCACTTCTGTCACTATGACGTGTGCACCCATACCCCGTGCCCTCATTGCAAGTCCCTTACCGCAGTGTCCATAACCCGCCACGACAAACTTTTTGCCCGCTAAAAGTATGTTCGTTGCTCTGAGTATACCGTCGATGGTGCTTTGCCCAGTTCCATATACGTTGTCAAAGTCCCATTTTGTTTCTGCATCATTTACAGCAATCACGGGGTACTTGAGTATACCATCTCGAGCAAGAGCCCTAATCCTAATAACCCCGGTTGTTGTTTCCTCACATCCGCCAATAACTTTCTCTGCGATTCTCTCCCACTTCTTGTGTAAAATTACTGTCAGGTCAGCGCCATCGTCGAGCGTTATGTCGGGCTCATAGGATATCACTTTCTCGATGTTCTCGTAATATTCATCCGTATTTTCGCCTCTCCACGCGAATACGTGTATTCCCTCTTCTGCGAGCGCGGCGGCAACATCGTCCTGGGTTGAAAGGGGATTAGAGGCACAGAGGGCTATCGTGGCCCCTCCTGCTTTGAGAGTTCTCATAAGTACTGCCGTTTCCTTTGTAACATGTAGACAAGCGCCTACCACGCAATTCTCAAGCGGTTTTTCCTTTTCGAAGATTCTCCTAATCTCTCTCAGCACCGGCATGTGCGCTTCTGCCCATTCGATCTTCAGTCTTCCTTGGGAGGCCAAATTTGTATCCTTTACCTTGAAATCCTCCATACGACCGCCTCTCAAGACCCATTAGGGATCAAATTGAATTTTCACTCTCACTCTTTTGTGTAAACAATCCTTAAAGGTTCTGTTAGACGTGTTATCATGAGAGGTTATTCGGGGTGCTGAGATGGAGTGGGTAATTGAGGGAGAATACGTCATCGCAACCCCGGATCGGGTGCTTAAGAATCATGCGGTCGTCGTCGAGGACGATAAAATCGTAGACATAGGGCCTGCCGATGAGATCAGTAAGAAGTACAGGAGGTACGAGAAACTTGGTGGGAGAAGGAAAATTGTGATGCCGGGTCTAATAAACGCACACACCCACGCCGGAATGTCACTTCTGAGAGGATATGCCGACGACATGCAACTTTATGAGTGGTTGACGAAGAAAATCTGGCCCGTCGAGGCACATCTAACCCCAGATGACGTATACATAGGCACCCTGCTATCATGCGTTGAAATGCTCAGGTGCGGGATAACCGCCTTTGCGGACATGTACTTCCACTGTGAGAAGATAGCGGAGGCTGTGAAGAAGGCCGGAATAAGAGCATCGATATGTTTCGCAATAATAGAAACAGTTATGAAAGACGTAGATGCCGCGCTTCGAGAAGGTGTTAATGTGGTGAAGAAAATACATGGCACGGCCGATGGGCGTGTAACTGCAATGTTGGGACCTCATGCTCCATACACCTGCTCGCCGGATACGCTCATGAGGGTGAGAGAGATTGCTAACGACTTGAATGTCGGAATTCACATACATGTTGCTGAAACGAGGGAAGAGAAGCAGCAGATCGAAAAGTCGTTCGATGTGAAGTTGGGCGAAAAAGGCGTCGTTGAATACCTTGATAGTATAGGGTTCTTGGGTCCGGATGTCCTAGCGGCACATGTGGTTTGGGTGTCAGACAAGGAAATAGAAATCTTAAAAGAGAGAGACGTAAACGTCGCTCATAATCCCGTCAGTAATATGAAGTTGGCGTCGGGCGTATCACCAGTGCCTGACATGTTAAAACGGGGGGTTAACGTTGCACTTGCAACAGACGGCCCCGTCAGTAACAACTGCCTTGACATTTTCGAGGAGATGAAGGTCGCCGCACTTCTACATAAGGTTAGTAATCTTGATCCGACAACGGTTCCCGCAATCGAAGCACTGAGGATGGCAACGACGAATGGCGCACGCGCATTGCTGCTAGAAAAGGATATAGGTACTCTTGAGGTTGGCAAAAAAGCAGATGTGATAATACTCGATTTTAGAAAGCCCCGCCTCACGCCACTACATAACGTAATATCACACATTGTTTACGCGGCGCGGGGAGAAGATGTGGAGTCTGTGATGGTTAACGGAAAGCTACTAATGGAACACGGCGAGATAAAAGTGCTGAATGTTGATGAAGTTATGGAAAAGGCGGAAAAGGCGGCGTACGACCTATTATCGCGTGCAAGCGGGTGAAAATGTTTTGATCGAAAGAACAGCGGCTAGGTTATTTGTGGAGGACTTGAAGAAAGCAAAGGTCATTGAGGAGAATGGTAAGCAGATAGTTGTCTTGGAAGATGGTGAGCGAATATCAAAGGTCAAACTCGTAGGGACAGTGGTCCAAAAAAGCGTAAGACCGGATAAAAGTTACGGGTATCTGATACTAGACAACGGGACCGGAACGATAAGGCTAAGATTATGGGAGGAACAAATGCCCCTCGCCGAAGACGTCAGAGAAGGGGATCTTATTCTTGTAATAGGAAAAATTCGCGTATTTAAGGAGGAAAAATATGTAGTTCCCGAGATTCTCAAGGTGCTCAAGGATCCCCGATGGGAGAGAGTTCACACACTGGAAGTGCTAAAAAGGAAAGCATTCAAAAGATTTGTAAGATCAATATGTGCTGGTGGTGAGCAGACAAATGAGCACACACCAGGGATATGATTACCTCGCGCTCCTTGAGAGAGCATACTCGCAACTTCCAAAGAAAGTCTTCGAGAGGTCGAGATTCGAAGTTCCTAAGGTAGAGATATTTGTGGAAGGCAAGAGAACGATCATCCAAAACTTTAAAGACATCGCTGAGAGACTTAACAGAAGCCCTGAACACGTATTGAAATTCATATTACGGGAACTCGCAACCGCTGGAAACATAGAGGGTACAAGGGCGGTGCTGAAGGGGGTGTTTTCCCCTCAAACTCTGAACACGACCATTAAGAGGTATGTCGACCTTTATGTGATATGCCCCATGTGCCATAGACCGGACACAAAAATAATAAAGGAGGGCAAATTCCTCTTTCTGAGATGTGAAGCGTGCGGTGCCAAGGCACCAGTGAAGCCATTATAGGGATACCACATGAGAGTCTACTTGAAAATTTGGAACCTAGGAAACCAGATAATGGTAGCAGTATGTGATGAGAACTTATTAGGCAAAAAGTTCCGGGATGGAGATCTCAAACTCGAAGTGAAGGAAGATTTTTACGGAGGGGAGCTTGTACCGATAGAAGAGGGCGTCAAAGCGGTAAAGAAAGCAATGATCGCAAACATCGTGGGAGAGAACATCGTAAGAGAGTTAATTAAGGAGAACCTAATAGTAGAGGAGGCAGTTATAAGAATCGCAGGAATTCCCCACGTCCAAATAGTGAGAATAGATTTGATGGACACAAGAGGCTGAGAAATATGGAACTTAAGGGCATGTTTTGCGCAGAGTGCGGTAAGGAGGTCAAACGCGATCAGCTAATAAAGGGTCTATGCATCGACTGTTATAGAAAGTCCCACACTTTCTTCAAGATAAAGAGGAAACCTGAGATCGAAATATGCAGATTGTGCTATGCATATCAAATACACGGGAAATGGACATTCCCATCCTATGGGAGAGACTACGGAGATCACCTCGAAATGGCAATTAGAGAGATCCTTACGAGCGCGATATCATCATCACCGGAGGGGTCACTGTTCTTCATCGACATAGATAAGGAATCCATGGTATTTGGAAATAAAATGATCAGAGTAACTGCTATCGTCGGCGGAATTTTCAAAGACGACCCCCAGCGCAGAATTGTAGAAGAAAAAGTCGATATCGAAATAAAAGTAAAATTCACAGTATGCCCCCGATGCACACATATTCAGAGGGGGACTTTCGAGGCAATTATTCAATTGAGGGCAGTATCGCCCTCAAAACTTAAGGATCTTCAGAACTGGGCCATCAGCACCATAGAAAAGATAATGATGACACGCGGAATGAAAAGTAGCAAGGACTACATACTAGAGATAAAAGAAAACAAGCGAGAAGGAGGAATAGACATATACTTAGGATCCGTAGTACTAGCACGTGCGGTATGTCAAGAACTGAAGAACAAATATGGTGTTAAGGTAATAGAGAGTAGGAAGCTTGTGAAAAAGAGGCCGGACGGGAACATATATAAATATACCTTCTCCGTGAGACCCCTGCCAGTCGAGAGAGGCGATGTGGTGGTTCTCGGAAATAATAAAAAGTATGTAGTGCTTGAACCGACGCCGGCCAGAGGAAAGATTCATCTTTATGACCTGGACACGGGAAAAGTGGAAAATTTACCATGCGAGAATCTGTGGAGGAGGGGCGTCCAAATACTGCATGGGCCACATCTTCAGAAGAAAAAGTGCATGGTGGTATCAGTATCTCCCGACTCCCTCATAGTCATGGATTTAAATGATTACTCTACTATTGAAGTCGGAACACCTGCCATCGGCGACATCAGAGAGGGCGATACAGTGGATCTTGTCAAGATCGATGACACTTTATATGTGTTGCCAAATAAGTTATTAGAAAAGAAAGCGGGGAGAAAAATTGCCTAAAAAGAAGATAAAATCTGAAGAAGTGGAGGAAGTAAAGGACGTTCCCCTGCCCGGCGAGGGTGAAGTACTTGGGGTAGTCATTCAAATGCTAGGCGCCAACTGGGTTAGAGTAAAGTGTGCAGACGGGTACATTAGGGACTGCAGAATCCCAGGAAGAATGCGTAAGAGGGTCTGGATAAAAGAAGGCGATATAGTCGTCGTGGCACCGTGGGACTTCCAATTCGAGAAACGCGGGGATGTAACTTGGAGATACACAAAGGCGCAGGTGCAGTGGCTCGAGGAGAAGGGCTACCTCAAAGATCTGCAAGAAGAGTGAACAAAAGTGGGCAGGGAACATGAAATCATAAAAAGATTGGAGAGAGAATTGGAAAAGTATCGGGTGAGACTAAGAGGAATAGAGGATTTCAAAATAAGGGACTCCGTTTTTGATAGAAGAACGCTCATGGCGTTATTTAAGGTTCTAAAACTCGGAATCGTCGATTCATTTTATGGTGTAGTAAGTACGGGAAAGGAGGCGCACGTGTACTGGGCAAAGGATCCACAGGGTCGTGACCTTGCGGTAAAGATTTACCGGACCGCAACTTCCGAATTCAAGAAATCCATGTGGATGTACATAGACGGGGATCCCAGATTTGCACATGTGAAAAAGTTGATGTGGCCTCTGATAGTCGAATGGGCAAAGAAGGAATTCAAGAACCTTCAACGAGCATGTGAGGCGGAGGTCCTCGTTCCTCGACCAATAAAGGTTGTGAAGAATGTATTGGTAATGGAATTTATAGGCGAAGAGGGAATACCGGCCCCCCAGATACGTCAGGTTACCCTTGAAGACCCAGATGGTGTATTTAATACGGTCCTAGAGTTCGTAAAACGACTCTACCAGAGGGCACACCTCGTGCACGGGGACCTTAGCGAATACAACATACTGTATTGGAACGACCAGCCATATTTCATCGACATGGCACAAAGCGTTCTGATAAAACACCCCATGGCACACCACTTCCTATTAAGAGACCTTAAAAACATCTTGCGATTCTTCTCTTCTCGTGGGGTTGAGGTCCCCACCCTCGAGGGGGCATTCACCTATGTCACAGGACACGAACCAGAAGAACTCATCTGAGGAAGAAATGGAACCGGAAGAATCTCCATCCGAGGAGGAAGAAGAGGAACTTGTGACAACAGCGGTAGTTAGAATTCCAAAAGATAGAATCGCAGTGCTAATAGGCAAAAAGGGAAAAACGAAGAGGATGATAGAGGAATTAACGGGAACGAAAATCACGGTCGATAGTGAAAGCGGTGAGGTGACTATCGAAAGCACAACGGAAACAAGCGATCCGCTCGCTGTGTGGAAGGCAAAGAATATAGTCACGGCAATAGGTAGGGGCTTCAGTCCTGAAAGGGCTTTAGCCCTACTTGAAGACGATAAAGTTCTCGAAATAATAGACTTGAGCGAGTTCTCAAGCGGATCAAAAAGCGACCTCCGACGAATAAAAGGAAGAATAATTGGCGAAAAGGGAAAGACCAGGAGAATAATCGAAGAAACAACCGGAGTGTATGTATCCGTATATGGAAAAACAGTCGCACTAATAGGAGATTATGAATGGCTCGGTGTTGCACGCAGGGCCATCATGATGCTGATAGAGGGGTCTCCCCACGGCACTGTGTATAAGTACCTCTATAGAATGCGAAGTGATTACAAAAGACGCCTGCGTTCCTGGATTTAATCTTTATATCCAATCTCCCGTCTCCAGCTTAATTGGGAGATAATATTCCGTTAGGTATTTGAAGCCGTGGCTCGCTAGCGCCTGTATTTCCGCTTTTTCCTTTCTTTCAAGCATGAGTTCAAGGTCCTCCACCCACTTCTTATTCTTCTGCACAAAAGGCTCCTTCAGCAACTGCTTCGTTCGCTCTATGTCCTTATCCGTCATTTTTATCCTAACTTCCTTCGGGATGTTGAACTCATCTAGATCCTTGCTCAGTACTCCTAGCAGTTTAAGTTCCGGTGTTGCAAGGAACGGGCTCTCGTAACTTAGTTTTTTGCTGCCACGTAAGTACACAGAATAGATGTAATGCCCATAGGGATCACTATCGACAAGCGCAAACGCGGGGATCCTTAACTCCTTCACTAACATTCTAAGAAATGCACGCGTCGCAATATCTGCAGAACCCTTCCCAGTAATGATAATACAAGGTATCACATTCCAGTACTTCGCTTCTGCGAGCCTTATAACAGCGGCATCCTTCTCAACAACAAAAATAAGCTCGGCATCGCTATCTATTATCTCAACCTGATCCAAAAACGGCGTGATCGCCCATCCACCACTACCAAGTTTCGTCAAGTCTATCACATCTCCGGAATCCCTAATTACAAGCCTCCCTATCGCAGCACCCTTCGCCGCCGCAACCACATGGAGACTGTTCCTCGTGGTGCCGAGCATTGCCGCTATGTCCTCAATAACCTCGTCGCTGAACCTCTGCTCCTTAAATAACGGAACATCCGTGTAGAAAATTTCCCTCTTCGTCGCATGTATGTTGTTCTCTATCAACTCGTGGATTATCTCTAGGATCCTCATGGTCCGGGTCGCATCGGCCACACTCGTAAGACTGTGAAAAACACGCCTCAACATACGTTTGCCCAGTAACAGCAGATCCGCCCCCTCATCATAAATTATATTATCAGAAGTCCTAGCGGGAATCTCAAAGACAGGCTTACCGTCCCTCATAATTTGCTCGTATATCATTCTCGCAATCTCGTGAATCCTCCTATGTACCTCCTCTCTATCAAGCTCCTGAACTATCGTAACATCTTTCCTAGCTATCCTCACAGCCTTCTGCTTTTTGCGCATCACCTCACGGAGTTCCCTCACCTTCTTTAAAAGCACATTTAGATCCTTGCTCGGGGTTCGGTCTCCCAGTTTCTTCCTTTCCCTCTTTCTACGGGGCATCAGCACCACCACATACTTATTCGATAACACTCTTCATCCTATTTATCAGTTCCTCAACGGATACGTTATTACCGAGCCTTTCATCGGTTTCAAGTATCTTAACGAGGCTCTTCACAAATTTGTCAGCAAACGACGTCAATACGCTGGCCCTCATGGCCCTCCTTTCCGCCTGCTCCTTACCGCTAATGTAGGCTCGCAACTTCCTACCAACTTCCTCCAATGTCAGCTTGATCTCCTTTATGAGGTTCTCATCCTCCGCAAGCGCCTGCTTGCTCTGCCCTTTGAACATCAAGTGCACAAAGGGGCCAGCAATATGCACAATTATCTTAATCGGACCCTTGGGCATTCCATTCTCAAAAACGTCAAGCTTATAGTTCTTCCAGTTAACCGAAGTAACAGCCTTCCAAATTGCGCAATCGCTACTATCGCGTAGTTTTGGCGTCCTGTTGACAAACCTCCATAGAACATTGCTCGGTGAAGTAGCAACCTCCACCTTGCCCCCATACGCAATACACGCCTCGACAACATAGCTTAGTCCCTTTCCAGAAGTCGGTGGCCTAGTGACCGCCTCCACAAACTCCGGCTGCAAAAACTCACCCACTATTCTCTTAAGCACATCCGCACCAACCGGAACAACCGTATCCTTCGGAGGAGAAATGTACTTCTGTGAAGACATCACTCTAAATAATACCTCGATCTGCTCTTTCGATAACGTCTTGGGATCGGTGGATGAATCTACTGGGGGTAACCCCTTCTCTTTTAACTCGCGGGCGGTCTCCTCTATTATCTTCTTCGCGCGCTCATCACTTATTCTCACAAACGTCCTCGTCAAAAATGAAAGTAAAGTCGAGGATTTCGTGCCCCTCAGAAGATCCTGTAACTCTCCTATCGTTATCGATGCAGGATGCGGTTTGGTATACTTGGGTTCCGGTGGAAACTCAAGTTCCCTACGAGGATACGCATGAATGTCCCCGTAGGGGTCAACAAAGATTATCGAAACGTGCGGATTCATAAGAGACGTCAACTTCACATAAGTGTCCGCATACCCCCTCTTATAGGGGATGTTCAAATAAAAAAGCCTAACATACGTACCATGCTCGAATGGTAGCGAAATCCTATGCGATTTTATTATGTACTGCTTCATGTTCTCCTGTGTAGTGAAGAAAACCTCCACACTACCGTAATCCAATGTGTAATGTTTACTCGCAACAATTATGGGTTTTCCTGTCGTCATCTGAGCATCGCTAAATGCAGAAGGAGCACCAAAGCCCTGAGAACCACGCGTCTGCCGCAATCGCTCACTCTTACTCGACGCCAAATAGATACCATACATCTTCACATCCTCGGGAACCATGCCAACCCCGTTGTCAAAAACCGTAAGCTCATACATTTTGTACCGCTGATGCTGCTTATCGTCAAGAAACGGGGGTTTCTTCACCTCCCTCAACCTAATATATACAACTGGCTCCCTATCATCGAGGAGCGGAGTTATCGGCTCTAAAAACGACTTCACCTCCGCAACAATATCCCTAGAACTCCGCGGCTCGTATAAATCGACCGGAGAATTACCATCTCCCAAATATTCTTTCACTCTCCTCACACAAGCATCTAAAAGTTCAATACTATTCTCATCCAAAAAATACGAAGAAGAATTCTCCCAGTAAAGAGCCTCTATTGCATCAAGAGAATTGTCAAGGAACTCAGCAACATACTGCATATGCTTATTAAGACCCATATCAAATCCAACCAACTGCGTACGCTTCCGCATAAATCCGGCAATTGTTCCCTTCTTTATCACACCACGCGCGCGCTTGCCCATCTCGTCACCACTCCAGAAGCATGATCCGAATTGATAAGCGCGATAAACATTACCTGTTTAATTTACTCTAAACAGTAATAAAAGATAACTTTCTGGTACTAAGAACATATCATTCACCGTCAATTTTCCCCAAATCAGATTTTCGTTATGTGACTGGAAGTTTCCATTCAACAGTACTAAAGAAAACCTTAAGAACCCATGCATTGACTCGCACCGATAAAAATGAACGCAAAAGGGAGTTTTCAGCGACAAAAACATCAGTCCGCAGTGCAGTCAACTTACGTATATGACAACCATAAGTTGGTCATTATAAGCGTGAACAAAAAACGTTTGCATTCTCAAGAGCAAGCATATAAACTTAAGAGCATGAGGACAGGTTTGCTGGTCCAAAACGATACTCTTAAATCTCCGCGTGTCCACGCTATTGTAGGATAAATTATCCTACATGTGAGGTGCTAGACGGTGGTTGAAAAGGGAAAAATTGTACTCTTGTTGCTAATACTATTATCAGCGACAATTATAGGCTATGTTTCAACGACAAGATTCGAGGGACTTACCACGCAAAAATACGAAATTTCAGTGGTTGATGCTCTAAATAGAAGTGTAGTAATAAACAAACCACCTTCTAGAATTGTATCAACTGCCCCCTCGATTACCGAATTGCTATTCGCGTTAGGACTCGGTAATAATGTTGTTGGTGTTACAGATTACTGCGACTGGCCGCCCCAAGTATTGGAATTGCGAGAAGAAGGAAAAATTGAAAGTATAGGTGGTTATTGGAATCCCAATGTGGAGAAAATAGTAAATCTAAACCCAGATCTCGTATTTGTAAGTGCTGGAATAGAATCACACCTGCAACTCGTTGAACAGCTAGAGTCCCTTAATCTCACCGTCGTCGTGCTGTACCCTGGGAAATCTATAAGCGAGATCTACAAGAACATACGCCTCATCGCCAAAATTACTAATAGATATGAAAACGGCGAGGAACTAATACGCATAATTACAAACAAAATAGAGAGCATATTCGCAAAAACCCGTGAATGCGGTAATAAACCATCGGTATTATTCGTATTATGGCTGAATCCCGTGTACACGTGTGGAAATGAAACGTATCTCTCGGAAATAATACATCTGGCTGGAGGAAGGAACTTATTTGAAGATCTTACAGGCTGGCCAACCGTAAGTGTAGAGGAAGTAGTAAGGCGCAAACCTGATGTCATACTCATTGCCGCATCGATGATGCCGCAATCTCCTGAAAAAATATTAGAAGACCTGAAAAATGACCCCTCCTGGAACTCAACACCTGCTGTTAAGAACAATAAAGTGTTCTTTCTGATAGGACAGGGAGAAAACATATTCCTAAGGCCAAGCATCAGAATTGCCGATGCTGTAGAGCTTCTGGCCGCAATCTTACATCCAGAAATCTTTGGAGGAATAACTGTACCAACGGTAATTGGTGATAATTACGTCAATTATCTTCCGTCCAACACATCTATAACACACGCTCCTTAGTTACGGCGAAATTTCCATGTAAAATGTTAAAATCGGTGATTATCTTGCAAAAATCTATAATAAGTAGAAAAATTCGCAGACTGCTAGTAATATGCACGATCGGAATGCCAATTCTCTCAATCTTATTCTTACTCTCATTAGCAATAGGACCTGTTGACACGAGCATCCCAGAGACAATCAACTCCCTCATAAGTGTATTAAATCGTGGAGGCAAAGCAAAAACGCTATCAGAGGTCATAATTTATCACATAAGGTTGCCAAGAACCCTTTGTGTTCTCGCGGTAGGAGTGGGGTTATCACTTTCAGGTGCAGTGATGCAGGCCATAGTTAGAAACCCGCTGGTGGACCCGTATATAACTGGAGTTTCGTCAGGAGCCGCACTAGGGGCATGTCTGGCAGTGTTCACAGGAGTGACAATAATGGGGACCATCTTGTATACAATTCCATTAGCGGCTTTTCTGGGCGCACTATTAGCTTTTCTGCTAACAATGTCGCTTGCGGAGGCGGCGGGCGGCTCCGATGTAAGCTATGTCCTTGCAGGAGTGGTTGTAAATACGGCATTTTCCTCATTGATGACAATACTCATAATACTGGGCGAGGAAAAACTTCATGGGATTTTATTTTGGTTATTTGGAAGCTTTGCATACGTATCTTGGAGAATTGTATGGATAATTATCGTACCAGTCTTCGCTCTGTCGGCAGTAATCTTACTCTATGCATACGAACTTAACGTGGTTCTCCTAGGTGATGAGCAAGCATTGCAGCTGGGCCTTGCCGTGAAACAATTTAAAAAGATGATGATTGTCATAACTTCGTTACTTACAAGCATATGCGTATCGTTTAACGGAATTATAGGGTTCTTGGGGATTATAGTTCCTCATACCGCACGTATGCTTGTTGGAAGTGATCATAGAATCTTATTACCAAGTACCATAATTCTTGGGGCTATCATCCTAATAATAGCCGATATGATCGCAAGAATACTGCTAAAACCAATAGAACTTCCAATCGGAGCAATAACGTCATTAATAGGAGTTCCGTTCTTTGCATACCTACTAGCAAAGAGGGGGAGAATGTATGCGGCCGGACAATAGCATTGTGATAAGAATAGAAGGGGTTACCTTACGCTATGGTTGCGTGGAGGCTTTGCGCGATGTTACAATCGATATAAAGAGAGGGGAATTTCTTGGAATAATAGGACCCAATGGGTCAGGAAAGACTTCACTCCTCAAGTGCATAAATGGCATTCTCAAACCTCTTGCCGGAACAATATACTTAGACGGACGATTAATTGAAAACTTAAACCCCAAGGAAATTGCACGGATCTGCGCAAGCGTACCGGCAGAAATACCGGAACATCTCAACATCACAGTCTCGGATTTTGTATTCTTAGGCAGGTATCCTTACATTAGGGGAATATGGTGGGAAGACAAGCAAGATGAGGAATTCGTCAAGAGGGTGCTGGCGTATCTCCAGTTATGCCATCTAAAGAGGCGAAAATTGAGCGAAATAAGCAGTGGGGAACTGCAACGTGTATTGCTCGCGAGAGCAATGGCACAGAATCCTAAAGTTTTGCTCGTCGATGAGCCATGTGCCCACTTAGACTTAAAATACAAGTTGGAGGTGATGGAACTCTTAAAAGCGCTCTCAAAAAACGGCATAACAATAATAGCATCCTCTCACGACGTAAATCTGCTATCTAGGTACTGTGACCGCATCATCTTATTAAATAGGGGGAAAATTGCCGCGGTGGGAAAACCTGAAGACGTAATTACTGAACGCACAATTAAGGAAGTTTACGGCATTGAAGTGCTGATTATAACCGATAAAGACGGAATATTTGTAATACCAAGAAGACCTCTCCCGTCATTCTCCGGAAATGGTAGTGATTGAGATGATAATAAGACGAATCGTTCGAAGAGAGATTTTAAATATGCACAGACCTCAACATGGAGGCGATATCTGGCAATATGACAATATCGAAGACTTCAGCTCTAACATAAATCCTCTAGGACCTCCCGCCGAGATCAAGGAATTCGTCCTAAACGCAATCGACAAACTTCAATATTATCCTGACGATTCGGCAACACGCCTGAAGGAGACAATTTCAAACAGATTCGATATACCCACTGATCTCATAACCGTGGGATCAGGATCCGTCGAACTAATACGTCTCTTCTCCGAGGTATTTATCGATAGAGGAGATAAAGTATTAATACCGCAGCCAACATTCGAGGAATACGCGTTCTCCTCCAAACTCATGGGAGGACGCATCATCCGTATACCATTAAACGAGAGCGAAAACTTCAGAATAAATTTCGAATTGCTTTTCGAGAAAATAACCCCCTCGATCAGAGCAGTTTTCATATGCAACCCCAACAACCCAACCAGCAGAGTAGAACCAAAAAAGAAAATACTAGAACTTGTCGAAGAGTGTGAAAGAGAGGGAGTGCTAGTTTTCTTAGATGAAGCGCTAATAGACCTGGTTGAAGGTTCCGAAAGATTATCGTGTTTGAAAGAAGTCGAGAGCCACGAAAACTTATTTGTGCTTCGCTCTCTTACAAAGGCATTTGCCATACCGGGGTTACGGGTTGGCTACGGAATCGGAAGTAGGGAAATAATAAAATTCATGGAAAATGCACGCCTTTCATGGAACGTCGGCCAAATTGAGCAAATTGTTGCGGCACGCCTCATAGACGAATGCTACGAGCACATAAAGAATGCTATTAGGGTAATAACATCCGAGAAGAGGCGCATATTCGGAGAATTGCTCGCGATGCGTAAGCATATAACCGCGTACTACCCAGATGCAAACTTCTTCTTCGTCAACATAGCAGGATTGGGAATTAAAAGCCGGGAATTCAAGCATCTAATGCTCAGGTATAACATACTGGTGAGAGACTGCACATCGTTCGGACCTCCCTGCGAAAACTATACAAGATTCTCAATAAAAACAGCAAAAAGCAACACCAAACTAGTAAAAGCGTTAAGAAGTATAATAACGGAGTTAAATTCGAGACATAGGTGAAATAAATGTTAAATTCTCAAATGGAATACGCCATACTCATAGTACTCCTCGCTCTACTTTTTGATACCGTCTTAGGAGAACCCCCACATCCCCTGCACCCCGTCGTATGGATGGGCGGCCTTATAGCCTTTTTAGACCGAAAAATCCCTCGAGGAAATGAAAAATTGGAGAAAATCCTCGGCGTTTTTCTCGGCATGATTCCCATATTCTTATTTACTTTTACCCTCACGCTACTCCTCGCAATTGCTAGAAAACATATAGGAACGGTCGCATGGCTCATAGCTTCCGCACTGTTATTCAAAACAACGTTTGCAGTAAAATCAATGCACCAGCATGCACTCCCCATCCTAGAGTATCTCTCAAAAGGCGATATTGAGAACGCAAGAAAAAGAGTCGCGATGATGGTGAGCAGAAACGTTAAAAGTTTGGACAGAGAACACATAATCTCGGCCGCAATAGAAAGCATTTCCGAAAACATCGTGGACGGCATAACATCACCCTGCTTTTTCTTAGGAATCGGTGGAATACCAATTGCCATCACATATCGAGTGATAAACACACTGGACGCAATGGTCGGCTACCAAAACAACAAGTACAAAAATGTGGGATGGTTCTCCGCGAAACTCGACGACCTGGCAAACTGGTTTACCGCCAGATTTACGGTATTCTTCATAGCACTCGCCGCATTACTACTACGGAAAAATTGGCGGCTGTCAATAAGAGTTGCAATGCAACACCACGGAAGAACAAGGAGCCCAAATAGCGGCTGGCCCATAGCAGCCATGGCAGGAGCGCTTAACATAAAACTCGAAAAAATAAATCAATATGTGATAGGGGAGGGAATGCTGCCTCGCGATCCCCAAATGATTCAGGAAGCCCTGAAAATAATGAAAATTTCATCCCTCCTCTTCCTATTCTTCACTGTACTTCCGCTTTACATCTTTCTTGGAATTCATGTGCAACTAATTCTTGAAAACTTCTTTTATGACCTCATCTGGGGGGCTTACACGTGAAAAAACTGAATTTAAACATCCGTTTCTCAAAAGCCCTCGGAAGAAACGTCGCCATAATAACTTTACCGGAAAAATATCAGGTTCTCAGCTCCGCAATAGTCGGCGGAGGTTTCACGCTCGCAGATACGTTCGTAATACTGCAGGTAGACGAAAACTACCACAACCCGCATCCGGAGGACGATCTCCTACAGGCGTGCAAATGCCTAGGCATCGACAACGCCGTGGGGTTCATGACGGCGGCTGATATCAAGAAAGTGCTGTCGACATCGACGGAAACCATTGGAGAAATAGAGGCCATAGCTGTAGTCACCGCTGGTACAAGTAATGCCGTTATCGCTGGAGACCAAAATGCTCTCCAAATGGGTCCCTCGAGCGCCAACACCGGGACTATTAACATCATTTCGGTGCTCAACGTGCCTTTAGAAAAGTCAGCCCTTGTAAACGCCGCCATCACAGTAACAGAAGCAAAAACGGCAGCCC
>Ga0180300_10000225_pt1 | contig 23444 bp, 19 predicted proteins | sample GuaBasSediGuay15_FD_121798 | JGI IMG/M metagenome (GOLD analysis project Ga0180300, IMG submission 121798) | Subseafloor sediment microbial communities from Guaymas Basin, Gulf of California, Mexico - Guay15, Core 4569-2, 21-24 cm | ecosystem: Environmental > Aquatic > Marine > Hydrothermal...
CTACAAAAGCTGTATGAACTATGGCTATACATATATTTTAGTTGATTATTCAGATGGAAGCCATGGCAAAAATGATTTCGATGACTGGCATGATTTAGATTTAACTTTCTTTGAATATGAATAAGAATTACAGTGACCAGCATTAAAACAGTCAGCAATAGGGAAAAAGTTATCATTAATTAACTTATGTGAAATAAATAAAAACTAGTTCTTTATATCATATTATGAAAAAAATCTGGCTGTTCTGCATAGCTCTCTTCATGGTAACAACTCCATTTTATAATGCAACATTTTTTGAGCAGAATGTTTCGCATAAATCCTTTTTAGGCATTGGTGATGATGTAGATCCTCTTGTAGACCTTTCCATAGATGTTGTCATCAAGCGAGTGAGAACAATAGATATAGACATTAATCAACCGCCATCAATTGTTGTAAAAGTAATAGTTAATGAAGAAAACTGGCAAAGCGAGACATTTCAAGGATTTGATATAATGAATTTGGGAACAGCTCATTTTGATATTCCTGATGACGAGGAAAAAGTGATTGTAACCATCGATGTAATGAAGAATGGAGTGCAGGCAGATGTTAGCAGCAATGGAAACAGCTTGCAAATTATATATGATGTTTTAACTGGTGCATGGAACGGAGATGACTGGCTTGGCGATGAAAGCGGCTATGGCCATGCAGGCGGACATGAGGATGGCGTTGTAAATGAAAGTGATTGTGAAATTTGGTTCGATATAGTTCAGAATGATTATGATGGAGATGGTTTAACTTACTGGGAAGAAGTAAATGTATATGGCACAGATCCAACGAAAAGTGACCTTGGCAAAGATTATGATAATGATGGTGTGCCTATTGAATGGGAGGATAAATGGGGGTATGACCCATTTAAAGCAGAGAATCATTCAAAGCTAGATCCAGATAAGGACGGTTTGCAGAATGTTGAAGAATGGCAGATGCAGGAATGGTTTGCAGATCCATTCAGGCAGGACATCTATATAGAGAATGATTACATGGAGGAGCATAATGGTATAAAACCGATGATGCCTGAAGAATCGCTGCAACTACAATATTCTGCTTTTACGAAACATAATATAATGTTGTTGGTAGACAATGGCTTAATGGGAGGCAGCGAAGAAATTCCTTATGAAGAATTGGATTGGGATAAACTGAATGAAATATATAACGACTATTTTCTGCATAATGATGAGAATAACCCCAGGAAAGGTATATTCCATTATGCTATAATTATTCACGATTTCAAAGATTTCGGGAGAGGAGTGGCAGGATTTAATTTTAAGAGAGATGCTTTTGCCGTGTGCAGTGCCTATATCCAAAAATGGAGGCCGTGGGAAAATGCAATGAAAATAGCTCATGGAGGGGCTTATATGCATGAGCTGGGACATCAATTAGGGCTGCCACATTTGAGAGTATTCCCCTGGCAACTTCTTTACTGGCTTTCATGGAACTACAAAAGCTGTATGAATTACAGATATACATTCAAAATAGTTGATTATTCAGATGGAAGCCATGGCTTCATGGATAGAAACGAATGGGATAATTTAGATTTGTCCAGATTTGAAAGATAATGCAAGAATAGATTTCCAAAAAAGAATATAATGCAATAAAAATAAAAACAAAAATTGAAAATAACTTTATATAATAATGAAGAATTTATATTTAGGGAGGCAAAAATATGAAAATAAAAAGATTATTGGTATTTTTGGCAGTATTAGTGTTTGTAAGCAATCTTTTCTCTAGCATGACGAGAGGAAATGATGAAAGTTTTGTTGGAGAAGGTGCTACGTATACATGCATATGCATTGTTAATATAACATCTCCTGAAGATGAAAGCGTGGTTACAAAGCCAGAAATAACTGTTTCTGGGTATGCAAGTGAAGAATGTGGGATAGTGTATCTTAGTTATCTTCATAAATGGGAAAATGGCAGTTACAGAGAATCATGGAATATTGAAACTCCTGCCCCAACTTACGAATTTGAATTTCCAATTACACTACGTGAAGGATGGAACAGTATAAATGTAAGTGCTATGGGGGCTTGTGGAGTAACAGGCTTTGATGAAATAATAGTATTTTATACTCCCGATACAGAGCCACCTAATATTTATATTGAATACCCTGTGAATGGAAGTGTAGTAACGGATACAATTATAAATATTATAGGAAGTGCAAGCGATAACACTGGCATCTCTTCATGGGGCTACATACATATATGGAATGGAGAAAGAACTTCTCAAGTTTTTCCGCTTGAAATTTCACAGCAAAAAATCCAAATTGAGGCAAGCCTAGAGCTAAAAGAAGGGCAGAATATCATAAAAATTTTTGTTGTTGATGAGGCAGGAAATAACGATTCTGAAAGCATAGAAATTACGGTAGCTCCTGAAGAAGGATTGCTAATTGAATCTGTCTTCCAGCCTGTGCAGGTTGTGTATCAATCAGATCCTCTATATGGTAATGATTTAACAGGAGGACCATGTACATGGGAAGCAAAACTTGGAATGGTTGCAGGGAAAAATACTTACTTATTTGGATACCCATATAATGAAAGAAATGAAATCAAAATAAAGGTGCATAATAATTATAACACTTCCAAAACATTCAGCTTTGTTATCAAAATATATCCAGATGATAAGGAAATATGGCGATCGAACCCTGTTACTGTTCCAGCCAAAACAAAAGTGACATTCAAATATCCTGCTCCTTTGCCAACCCAGCCATTCCAATGGGAGAGATGGGGAAGCAATCCAAAAATTAAGGAGGGAAGCATTGTATTATTTCTTGATCCAGATCCAACCAAGCCTCCTGCTGATTATCATTGCGAGAAAGTTACAGTTAAAGTAAAGATATATTATACGCATGATTTAAAGGTTTTATTTGTTCCATTTACCTTCACCAATGGTCCAGATTTTCCAGATGATTTGAAAATTCCAGCAACTGGCTCAACTGCCTTTGACAGATGGAGATGGGATGATTTGGAGCCGTGGTGGCTTGCAGTTTACCCTGTAAGAGAAGAAGGACTTTCTACAGCTCGCTCTTGGCTCGGAAATCTTAAAAAGAGTGTGGTGGTAGATGGAATTAATGTTGATAGCTTGACTACATATAAAGGGCTTACTGCAAAGCAGAGATATAAAGTGAGACTGCAATTATACAGGGCTATGGTTGCCGCTTCATGGATGACTTTGTATGACAGAATAGTTTTTCTAGTACATCCAGATATTCTAGAAGGAGCAAATGGAATGGCAATTATATCGCAGGCAAATGGAAATTCCAAACAGGGAGTGATAGTGAATTGGAGCCAACGCTCTAAAACTGCCGTTCATGAAGTTAGCCATACTTATGGCTTGGATGAATCCTATACAGCCGGCACGCCATATAAGGCGGTGGGCTACTGGGTTAATAGAAAAATAGATGTGCTTAATTCAGAAAACAACAAAGATTTGATGTGGCGCACATATCCAATATGGGGAGCAACACAAAAATCATGGATTAAAAAGCCGAATTTTAAGATGTTGTTGCAGAGATTTAATCAGCAGAGAGATCCAGAAGTAGTTGGTATAGTTGGTATGATAGATAAAAACGATAGCATAACACTTTATCCATGGTATAAGATAGATGGCTATGTAGATATGGAATGGGGAGGATATGGAGATTATATTATCAAAGCATATGATGAAAATGGCAGTCTTATAAATGAAACAGGCTTTAATATTACTTTCATACTTAATATAGGAGATACTGGGGGAATAAAAGTAAATGAAACTATATTTTCTTTCCGCTTGGAATGGTTAGATGGCATAGCAAAAATAGAAATAGTAAATGCAACATCTGGAAAAATTCTGGCAGTGAGAAATGTAAGCGAAAATGCTCCTCAAGTCACTATAACATCTCCATTAAATGAAAGTGTGAAGAAAGGCTTATACACCATAAAATGGGATGCATTTGATGCAGATGGGGATGAAATGTGGTTCAATTTGTTGATAAGCGAGAATGGCGAGGAATGGTTCCCACTTGCAATAGAAATACAAAACACATCATTTACTGCCGACTTTTCTATGCTAAATGGAACTTACAAAATAAAGGTGGTTGCAACAGATGGAATAAATACTGGAAGCGATATTTCACAATTTTTCATTGAAATGCAAAAGGAGAAAGAGAAAAAAGGAATTCCAGGGTTTGATATAATCTTGTTAATTGGTGCTATATGCACGATAGTAGCAATTTCAGCAAAAAGAAAAAAGAAATAGAGATAAAGGAATTTCTCTCTTTATTCCACCTTTTCTATTCTTCCTTTTCTCCCTGTTGATATTTGAAGCTGGTTATTCCATTCTTTTACCCATCCATCTATTATTTTAATTGTTTCATTTATATCAACTAATTCTATTTCATCGTTCCACAAAGTAATCTGCACTGTATCTCCATTTTCATCCTGGCCAACCAAATCACAAACTCTAGCACTTCCTCCAAATCTTTTCATAACTTTTCTTGTCTCCTTCTTTTCAATTATTTTCAAAATAATTTCATCTACATTACTATTCGGTCTTAATTCAGATACTTTCATTTTATCCAGAAGAAATGTTGATTATGTATTTAAAAGCAACGCAAAAGAGTTTAAATGAAAAGAGATGGATGGCTTTATTGGCTTAACAGATGTTTTTAAGTTGCCTTTAGATATAAATATCTGCTTCTATTATGCCATTATGACAGTTGGTGTGGTTACAGGAGGAAATAGGGGAATAGGAAAAGCTATCGCATTAATGCTTGCCAAAAATGGTTATGATGTTGTTTTTACTTACAGAAGTGGAGAGAAAGAAGCAATGGAAACAGCAGAACAGCTTAGCCAGAACGGAAATGCAGAATTTCATAAAATGGATGTTACAAACTGGGAAGAGGTCAAGAAAACATTCGATAATATAGGGAATAAATATGGTGGTATAGATGTTCTTGTAAACAATGCAGGCATTGTAGGCAAATATACATCGCTTGATACAATAACTATAGAAGACTGGCAGAAAGTAATAGAAGTGAATCTGACCGGTGTATTTTATTGTTGTAAAGCCGCCCTCCCATATTTAATTAAAGCAAAAGGATGCATCATTAACATGAGTTCGATAGCTGGCAAAGAAGGCGGCAGCATAGGCGCCCACTATGCAGCTAGTAAGGCAGGTGTGATAGGCATAACCTTTTCTTTAGCTAAAGAACTGGCTAAATATGGCATAAGAGTCAATGCCATCGCGCCAGGTCCTGTTGATACAGGACTTTTAAGCGAAGAAATTAAAGAAAAATTGAAAGAGTTCTCTCCACTTAAAAGGATAGCAAAGCCAGAAGAAATAGCCCATGCAGTGAAATTTTTAATCGAAAATGAATATGTTACGGGAGAGGTAGTGGATGTAAATGGCGGAAGATACATGGACTAATCATTTCAGCAAATCAAGATTTTTCTCCAGTCTCCTTAGCTTTTTTTCCATTTTTTCCATCATTTTATTTGCTATTTCTACCAGAATCTTTATGTATTCCTCTCCTCCATAAATATTTCCGTCTATGCCCAATGGTGCATCTATTCTTTCTGTGCCAAGTATTTCAACAACAATTTTCCCATTTACTGTCTTTATTGATGAATATTTAAAACCACTCTGATTCGCTATATTAAGCAATTTTTTGGCATCACCCATTGATATGGTAGAAACATGAAAAATAGGTGATTGCACCAGGAACCAGATTTCTCCTTTCTTTGCTTTTTTAAGTGCTTCCAACACTTCTTCAAAACTTACTTTTCTGTGCCATTTGCCAAGAAATCTGGCTTTTCTTTTTTGGCCGAATGAGGGTATTTCAAGAACTGCTATCCTGCCAGAGCAGCTGCTTGTTGTGAAAAAATCGCCTATTGCATTTATTTTTTTAACTATTGGCAGTGCTTTTTCATCTATCTTTCCTTTTTCAATAGCTTTTTTGAGTGATGAAATCGCTTTACTTCTTGCATTTAAAAAGCGGGAATTGAGCTTTTTTGCCTCCTTACTCAGCTGGAATAAAATATCCTTGAATTCTCCCTTTCTTATTCCTATCGCTCCCATTATTCCCATCAAAATTCCTGCTACAGTATCAGCAATTATGTCCCACATTGTATTTTGCAAACTAACTTGTGCCACTGGCTCTCCGCCAGAAAAGACTTGATCAGAAATAAATTCGGCTATTTCCCACATTGCCCCCATGGCTATGGTAAAAATTGCTATGAAAAAGCCCATCATGACTAAATCCATGTGAATGCGGGGAGAAAAAACATCCAGAATGTATATGACGATTAAAGCAAAGAAAGCTACTATGGCAGATGCAAGAAAATGGGCTATTTTATCATAAAAAGGCAGGGAATAGAGGTGTAGTACACCACCCCATACATGTAAGGAAATGGCAAAGACGAGCAAAAATTCAATGAGCCAGTGGACAGAGAATTTGATATTCCTTTTTATTATGATAGGAGATATTGCCAGTAAAAAACCGAAGAAACATGCAAAAGCCCATAACCAATCCTTCTTCCATACACTCCATACGCCCATTATGAAAAGAATTATTTCAAGCACCCTAGATAGTACAATCCATATTTTCTTTTCCATAAAGATGAATCAGATAGAAAATTTATAATCTTCTAACTTCAAAACTTTCTTAAAGCATTTCTATATTCTTTTTTATGAAAAAGAGGGATTTGCTCGTCATAGTAGCAATAATATTTTTCCTTATCTCACCATCATTAGCATTTTATGTGGTTCCTTCGATGAAGAGACTTCCAGATGATTTAAATGAAGTTATATACTATGATGGAAAACTTGGTATGCTCAATGAAAAAACACTTGAAATGGAGTACAGGGATGTAACAATAATAAGGCACATAAAGGCTTTGAGAGAAGAAAATGGAGTTTTGATTGTAAGGGAGGATATAGAAGTGAGAGATAAATATACAAATGAGGAAATAGAAGATTTCAGAATGACAAAGATATATGGTGTTGACCCATATACTACAGAAAATATAGCAGGATATGGAGACTTGGACAGGCTAGGGCAGTGGCTCTTTCCGATAGGTGTTCAAAAGAAAAATTACGAAGTATGGAACAGCGATCTGGACGATGCCTGCAAAAAAGGTTATATAGAACCAGAAGAGGCTGTTGCTACAGCTCATTTTTTGGGAGAAGAAGTCCGGGCAGGAATAAAAACTTACAAATATTATGGAAGCCAAGAAAACGTTTTTACTGGGTATCTTCCAACACTTCCAGAAGCAAAAATGTATTATGGCGGAGAAATCTTTGCATGGGTTGAACCTCAGACAGGCACAATAATAGATTTGCAGAAACATGTGAGTCAATATGCTGTTTTCCCCGATTTACATAAATTACCAAGTAATCTCAACATAAGTGTGTACTTGATTGGCAACATAAGCATGCTCAATACCACCACTGCACAATATGAAAATTTCAATGTGACTGTGTGTAATCATGTGGAGGTTGAGAATGCTACAGAAAATTATTATTTGGTAAAAAACGAAGTTATAGCTGAAGATGAAAATGGAAATAGAATAGAAGAACTTTGCTCCTCATCTGTAGATGCTGTAAATCCATATACTCTGGAGTATATACAGATGCTAAGCAATAAAAAGGGACTGATGTCTTTTCCAATAGGTGTTCAGAAGAAAAATTATCTCCTCTGGAATCCAGATATAAATAATGTTTCTGTGGCTAAATACAAAGGCGAGGAGGAAATTGTTGGGTTGAAAGTTTACAAGTATGTGGTTGATGTTGATAACTATTATATTGGAAAGGAGAGCATAGAAGGAATGAGCGATAGATTTGTCGAGTTATACTATGATGGAACTACCACCTATTATGTTGAGCCTACTTCTGGCAGTATTGTTTATGTTGAAAAAACCGGCCAAGTAAATGCATCATTTCCTGATTTGCACACAATTCCAGAGAATTTCGCTGGAGAATTGAAAATGGAAGGAGAACTATGGGCGGTTACAGAAGGAAAGAAGAGCATAGAGATGATAAGAAAAATAAACGTTGAGAATGTTTACTGGGAAGAAGGAAATAAAGTTTTACTCTTAAAAGATGAAACAACAGTATATGACAGAAAAACTGGAGAAAAAATAGATATTGCATGCAAAACAGAATACCATGGTGTATATGCCGACACCGCCGAAGAGGCAAAAAATTATGGAGATAGGCAGAGAGAAGGCTTATACACATTTCCTCCAGGAACAGAAAAAAGAAGTTATTTGATGTGGAATCCAGAAATAAATGCTCCTTCCGTGGTATATTTTGTGAGAGAAGAAGATCACAATGGTGTGCATACCTATCTTTTCCAGACAAAGGAGGATAGAGTTGTAAAAGATGATACAATGGGTATGGAGATGACCGTCAGATATATAACAACAACAAATTACTGGGTTGAACCAAATACAGGGATAGTAATTGACATGAAAAAAGAATCCGTCAAGGAAATAAATCCTTTGGAAACATTTCTTGGAATCAGGGGCTTATTCTGGATAGATGTCTATAAATTAACCCTTTACTTCCCTGAAGATACACAGCAAGAAATGGCGGAGCAAGCAAAACAGATGATGGAACTTATTAAACTCTCAAATTCAAAAGTTCCTGCTTTGAAAGTTAATCTCAAAAGCAAGGATTTGATTGGCAGCATAGAAAGTGCGAAAATGCAGAAGAAACAGATAGAAAAACTCTCAGGAAATAAAGTGAAAGTGCTTGACTTGACATACTGGACAAGCGAGAAATCAGTAAATCATATGGTGGAAAAGGCGCGAGAAGCATCCTTCCTGCTGATGTTCATGCAGATAATAGTGCCTGCTTTCCTAGTTGTTGTGGGGCTGGCGATGATTGCGATATGGATAAGGAGATGATCATTTAAATTTGGGCCTTTTACTCAGCAAAATAGGCATGGGAAGTTTTCTGAAAGGAAATCCTGCCATTTTCTCGGCTATTATTTCATTTAATTTTTGGATTGTGGTTTCGTTTTCACTGCACTCAAATCTGTATCTCGGCTTAAAAATTCCTTCTCTTTCCTTTTCTCCATACACTATTATTATTGGAACCCATTCCTTTTCGGCCTCTCTTATTTTCTTTGATACGCTGCCATCTCTGTCATCTATGTCAACCCTCGCATTTATCTTGCTGGCCAGTTCAATACATTCTTCTATGTACTCATCACTTACTGGAATAAGTCTTACTTGTGTGGGGGCAAGCCAGAATGGAAATGAGCCTTTTTTACCCTGCCGCATTTTCATTGCTTCCTTCTCAAGCAAAGCGCATACACATCTATCTATTCCTCCAGATATCGAGGCATGAAGTAAATACGGATATTTTCTCTCATTGCTTTCATCAATGTAAGTTATATCAAATGATTTTGGATTTTCAACGTCTATCTGCACAGTTGATAAAGCAAATGCTTTGCCAACAGAATCATTCATATTTATCTCAAATTTCATTACAAAGTAGAAATATCTCTTGTCCCACATTTCTATTAACACGGGCTTTCCCCATGCCTTAACAAGTTCAATGGCAAATTCCTTATTCCTTTCAAAAAATTCTCTCACAAATCTTATTGCAATTTCCCCATCGATTTCAATAATTCTGGCCCATTCCAGGGATAACAAAAATTGTTTTTTGAATTCCTCTAAAGCCTGCTTTTCGTCCCTGCATATTGTATGCATATCTGGCATTGTGAAGGCACGCAACCTTTTTATGCCTGTAACTTCTCCATGCTGCTCCTTGCGGAAGGATTTTGCCAGTTCAAAAAGACGCAAAGGCAAATTTTTGTATGATATAATCATGTCTCTCGCCATCAAATACTGACCAAAGCAGGCAGCAAATCGCAGAAACATCTCTCTTCCCTTATCTGCTTTAACTCTGTATTGTCGGGCTGGAAATTTTTTTATGTATTTACTCAATGCAGGATGACTCACATCATACATTATGGGCGTCTCTACTTCCATTGCACCCAAATCAAGACACATCTTCTCTACTTTCTCCTCCAACAGGCGCTTGATCAAATATCCTTTCGGATACCATCTCATGTTGCCATAGTCTGAGCCTGGTTCATAGTCAACAAGCTCATGCTCTATCATCAATTTAATATGAGCTGGCTCCTCCTCTGCCTTTCTGCTTCCAAAGGCTTCGTATTCATAAAATTTCTTTAGCTCTTCATGGCCAGTAAAATCAAATTTTTCTGCTTCTATTAATTCGCCATCAGGAGTTAAAATATACCATTCTGATTTTACTTCCTCCTTTATTTCCTCCTCCTTTTTGCATTCTATCTGCCTTGACAACTCTGCCAGGGGATGCCCTTTGCAGCTTATTTTAAATGCTTTATACCATCCAAAAGGAGCTCTCTTGACATTATGTTCATTGCTTAACTCTTCTTCTATTGCTTTCAATATTTCAACTGCCTTTTCTGGTGATGCTAAATTACTTGATAGGTGAGCATAGGGGTAAAGCATGATGTTTTTTGTGTTGAGCATGGAGGCAACATTTTTTATTTCCTCTACTGCCTTTTCATGCCATTCATCATCTTCCTCGACAGAAATAAATGCCACCAAAACTTCTTCCATTCTATCTTTTTTGTTTTGAATCTCTTCGGCATTTTCAATTGCCTTTTCCTTTGCCTCATATTCTATAAAATCTGCGTGGATAAAGAGAATCTTCATGAGGATAAAAGAAGCAAAGATATAAAAATTTATATGATGAGAGTAAAAATGAAAATGAAATGAATGACTCCGCTGCTTATTGCATGATATGCATTTTTAAATTTCATTTTTTCATTATGCTACACCCCTATCAAAATCCTCAACAAGTCTCTCAAGCCAGGAGATAAGCCGAGGAATAAAATGAAGAATTTTATTGTGTTTTTTAAATTAATTTTCAAATCATCTATGGCGTATATTATACCAAGAACAACCAATAATTTTAGCAGTGGATAGCCAATGCCGTAAAAATTCTTCATCAGAAAATCTGGCAGTGGATGTTTCTCTCCATATCCTATGCCAAAGTTTAATGGATCTACGACAGCAAAATATGTTGTTATTGCATCTATCATATGCCCGAAAATAAGGAGGGAATTTAATTTGTCACTTAATAACTCAAATTTATAATATCTTGCTGCAGCATAAATGGCGGCGGTAATAACAAAAGCAATAGCAGGGGCAACCAATATGCGAAAATCAAAGTGTGCATTTTTAACGGCGTAATAAATCAGCATGGATGATGATGCAGCAAGTACGAGAAAGCCGAAAGAGAAGAGAGAGGCGATGAAATCTTTTTTCTTGAATTTTGAATAGATGGCAAAAGAAAAAATGGAGAGCAGAGCAAATAAAACTGGATGCAAATTATATCTGCAATACTTTGTAAAAATGAAAATATAGATGAAAACATAGATTATGTTTTTCAGCACAAGGCTATATGCAAATGTTCTGTTATCTTTAAAGCGAATGCCATAGAACACAGAAATAAAAAATAGAATGCCAATCTGAACGTAAATTACTGGGGATATAAATAGAAATGATAATGGCTTATCAAATACTCCTGCATCTTCTAAAACCCTTGCAACTGAGCCATATAAAATGAAAGGCAATGCCGCCAGAATAAATTTCAGATTAACCTTTATATTGTATCTCTCAAAGAAAAGATAAAGGATGTAAATGAATGCTACTAAGAAAATGCCATATACTATTTCTGATACAATGGAATATCCCTCATATGCTGTTACACCATGATATTCTACTGGTTTTCCTGTTGCATCTGCTATTACAGGCCCAACAAAATATTTCCATATGAATCTGTCATACACTATATTGGGAAATAAAATTAATGATGCAATGAAGGCGATGGCTACTATTAAAGCAACATATTTCCATTTCATTAAAAGGCAATAATATGAAACATTTAAATTTTGCAATTTAATTGGCATAGATGGATGTTGAAGAATTATTAAAGAAAGTAAAGGAAGGCAGCATGAGTGTTGAAGAAGCCATAAAATTATTGCAGCACCTTCCTTTTAAAGATATAGGATTTGCCAAAATTGATTTTCACCGCCGCTTAAGGCGAGGGATTCCAGAGGCAATATATGCTCCTGGAAAAACAAAAGAGCAGATTAAAAAGATTGTTACGGAAATGCTGAACAAGGAAAAAATTTTTATTACAAGGGCAAGCAAGGAAATTTACAATGAGCTTAAGGACATAAAAAATTGCAGATATTACAAGGATTGCCAGCTGATTGTAATAGGAAAAAAAGAAAAGAAAAGAAAAAACGGATATATTCTGGTAGCATCAGCAGGAAGCAGTGACATAAGCATAGCGGAGGAAGCGGCAATAACCGCTGAAGAACTAGGAAACGAAGTTAAAAAAATATATGATGTTGGAGCTGCGGGCATACACAGGCTTATGAGCCACATGGATGAAATAGGAAATGCAAGCGTTGTTATAGCTGTTGCGGGAATGGATGGTATATTGCCAACTTTAATATCCAACTTTACTTCTGCTCCCATTATAGCCGTGCCTACAAGCGTTGGATATGGAACCGGAATGAATGGCTTAGCAGCCTTAATGGCAATGCTGAATAGCTGCTCGCCAGGCATAGTTGTTGTTAATATTGACAATGGATTTGGTGCTGGTATAGCAGCGCATTTGATAATGGAAAAGATAAATGAAAATAAAAGATGCAACTGCACAAACTAACCTTACATATTATTATATTCCATTTTTATTTATTATGTAGATGATTGCATATGTTGATATAATCTCTGGCATAAGCGGAGATATGTTTCTTGCGGCCCTAATTGATGTGGGCTTTTCTTTAAATAAATTGAAAAAAGAATTAAGTAAGCTTGAAATCGAATTTGAAATAGAGGCAAAAAAAGAAAAAGACGTGATAGAAGGCACATCTCTTTATATCCACTCAGAAGATAAAAAAGAAAGAGGCCTTAAAGAAATTTTGAAAATAATTGATGAAAGCAGCATCGATGAGGAAGTTAAGCAAAAAGCAAAAGAAATTTTCAGAAAACTGGCAAAGATAGAGGCAAAAATTCATGGAATAGGCGTTGATAAAGTGCATTTTCATGAATTGGGAGCAGTGGATACAATCATTGATATAGTTGGCTCATTGATTGCAATGAAAGGCTTGGGAATAAAAAAGCTATACTCTTCTCCTGTTTTACTTGGAAAGGGAAAAGTAAAATGTAGGCATGGTATGCTGCCTGTGCCTGCTCCTGCCACTTTAGAATTGCTGAAGGGAAAGCCAGTTATTTTTTCTTCCATTCCGGCTGAGCTAACAACGCCTACAGGAGCTGCTTTGCTGAGCATGGCCGAATTTTCTCATCCGGAGATGGAAGTGGCAAGGATAGGCTATGGAATGGGGAAGAAAAAGCTAGATTTTCCAAATGTTTTGAGGATAGTAATTGGCAGAGAAATTGATAAAAGTGGCATATACGTCATTGAGACAAACATAGACGACATGAATCCAGAAATTTTTCCATATGTTATAGATAAGCTTCTGGAGGCAGGGGTTTTGGATGCTTTTGTTATGCCTGTTGTGATGAAAAAAGGAAGAACAGGCTTTCTTTTGAAAGTACTGGCAACGCATGAAAAAATGGAAGAAGTAAAGAAAATTTTATTTGAGGAGACAACAACATTTGGCATGAGATTCTGGAAGGTAAGTAGAGATAAGCTTGAAAGAAAAGTTGTGACAGTGAAGACAAAATATGGAGAAGTTAGGGTAAAAATTGGTTATTATAATGGAAAAGTTGCAAATATCTCGCCAGAATATGAGGATTGCAGAAGAATTGCTATGGGAAAAGGAGTGGCGATAAAAGAAGTTTATGAAGAGGCAAGAAAAAAAGCATCATCACTTATTTAAACTTCTTTTGTTGTAGTAAATGTGTTGCATACAAAGATAAAGCAGGTAATGCAGCAACTTGGCATCGATGAGCTTACTTTACCCCAGATTAAGGCAATTCCAGAAATACTGAAAGGTAAAAATTGCTTAGTTATCGCTCCAACAGGCCTAGGAAAAACAGAAGCTGCCTTGCTGCCAATCTTTCACATGTTTCTGGATAGAAAAGAAAAATATGATATGAAAGGCATCAGCATCATCTATATTACCCCGCTGAGGGCTTTAAATCGTGATATGTTGCGTCGCACCTTTTACTGGGGAAAAGAACTGGGAATAAAAATTGCTGTTCGTCATGGTGATACGCCTGAAAAAGAGAGAAGGAGGCAGGCGATAAAGCCGCCAGATATGCTAATTACAACCCCAGAAACGCTGCAAATCTTATTCACAGGAAAAAGGTTGAGGCAATCATTGAAAAATGTAAAATGGGTTGTTGTGGATGAAGTTCATGAGCTGGCAGAGGATGAAAGAGGCGCCCAGCTTGCCGTTGCATTGGAAAGGCTTTATGAGCTGGCTGGAGATTTTCAAAGAATAGGGTTATCAGCCACAGTTGGAAATCCGGAAGAGATAGCAAGATTTTTGGGCGGACAGAGAGAAGTGGAAATAATAAATGCAATGGAAGAAAAGAAAATGGAAATAGAGGTTGAAAATCCAGAAATAAAAAAAGAAGATTATGAGCTGGCTGAAAAGCTGGAGCTTGACGCAAAATCAGCTGCATTGCTCAGGAGAATAAAAGAAATCATCGATGAACATGAAGCAACCCTATTCTTTGTAAATACGAGAGATACTGCCGAAATTCTAGCAGCTAGGCTAAGGGAAATAAAGGCAGATATAGAAGTACATCATGGCTCTTTATCAAAGGAAGCAAGAATAGAGGCAGAGGAGAAATTTAAGAATGGTAAAATAAAAGCTTTAATATGCACCTCCTCACTCGAATTAGGAATAGATATAGGACATGCAGATTTTGTTCTGCAGTATAACTCGCCCCGCCAGGTTACAAGGCTTGTTCAGAGGGTTGGGAGAAGTGGGCATAAAGTGGGCAGAATTTCTAAAGGAAAAATTCTTGCAATAAATGCTGAAGAATATGCTGAAGCTCTTGTAATAGCAAAGAAGGCATTAAAGCATGAAATAGAAAGGATAAAGATAAGGAAAAATCCTCTCGCAGTTTTGGCAAATCAAATTATATCAATGGCAGTAGAATATGGAAGCATAGATGCAGAAAAAATTTATGAAATAGTCAGGAGAGCATATCCTTTCAATGAATTAAAAAGAGAAAAATTTTATGAAGTTCTGGAACAGCTGCACAAACAAGGCACAATATGGTTGAATAATGGAAAGGTAGAGAGAAAGAGAAAATCCACCTTTTATTTCATAGACAACATTTCAATGATTCCAGATGAAAAGAGTTACGAAGTCATAGATATATCTTCTAACAAAAAAATTGGAAAATTGGACGAAAGTTTTGTAAGCAGTTATTGTGAAGTCGGCGCCAGATTTATAATGAAAGGGAGAGCATGGGAAGTGGTAAAGAAAGATGAGGCAATATATGTTTCCCCGGCATCAAAAACATATATTGTGCCAGATTGGGTAGGAGAGGAAATTCCTGTGCCATTTGAGGTGGCGAGAGAAGTAGGAAAGTTTCGCAGAATGGTGGCAGAGGGAAAAATAAAGGATGCAACAATTAAAGAAGAAATAGATGAGCAGCTTGGCAAGAAATTTAAACTGCCATGTGATAAATTAATTACAATTGAATATGGAAGAAATGCTATTTACATAAACACTCATTTTGGAACTAAGGTAAATGAAACTTTAAGCAAATTGATTGCTTCTTTACTTGCTCAGAGAATAGGGGAAAGTGTGGCCATGGGAAGCGATGCCTACAGAATATATTTTAAGGTTCCTTCTTCTGTTGGTGCGGAATTGGTGAAAGATATTTTACTCAGTATAGAGCCAAAGACGGTTGAGCCACTGCTTCGCATTATTCTAAAAAAATCTTCCTTGATAAAATGGGAAGTAGTGAAAGTTGCGAGAAAATTTGGTATACTGGAAAAAGATGCCGATTATGACAGATTTTCTGTTGAAAGATTGATGGAAGTTTTTAATAATACGCCATTTATGGAGGAAGTTATTGAAAAAGCAATATGGGAGAGAATGGACATTGAAAATACAGTCAAAGCATTAAAAATGATAAGAAATGGAGAGATAAAAGTTGAGATACAGCCACTCTCGCCAATATCATTTGAAGGAGAGAAAGCAAGGCAGGAATTTTTGAAGCCTTTCGGCATTGATTTAGCAACATTGGAAGCATTGAAAAGAAGATTGGAGGAAACAAGAATAAAAATAATCTGTATGAACTGCAACAATAGCATGGAAACCCGTGTTTATAGAGCTCCTGTTAAATGTCCCAAATGCTCCTCATCGATGCTTGCAATCGTTAAGAAGGATATGAATAGGGATAAAAAGTGGATGATGAAAAATGCCTCGTTGGTGGCAGCATATGGAAAAAAGGCAATACTTGTTTTAGCTGGTTATGGCATTGGACCAGATACAGCCTCTCGCATTTTAGCTATGCAGAAGGAAGATAAAGAATTACTGAAAGAAATTTTGAAGGCAGAGATAACATATGCAAGAACCCGCCAGTTTTGGGATACATAATTCATAAACCTTTTTATCTGCTGTTGCATGCCAAATATACTGAAATCACGGATATGATTTGCAACTCAAATTTTTATGGCAGATTTGTTTTTTCATTATGGATAAACAGGAAATAAGGGAGAGAATATGGAGAGAGATGGAAGAAAAAGGAATAGCTACATTTCCCCCTCCATATGGGAGAATACCAAATTTTGTAAATGCTGATAAAGCAGCTGAAAGACTCGCATTGCTTGAAATCTGGCAGAAAGCTAAAGCGATAAAATGCAATCCAGATAGTCCTCAAAAATTTGTAAGACAGAGAGCTTTGCAGGAAGGAAAAACAATTTACATGGCTGTTCCTCGCTTAAGAAAGGAGAGATGTTTTATTGAATTGAAAGGCAGGATGCTTGCAAATGTAGCAAGTACAATAAAAGGTGCTTTTAGATATGGTAAACCAGTTTACCCATGGGAAATGAAAAAGATTGATTTAGTGATGGCAGGAAGTGTTGCGGTGAATATAAAAGGAGCAAGAGTTGGTAAAGGAGGGGGTTATAGTGATATAGAGTATGCAGTTGCAAGAGAGATTGGTATTGTCGATGAAACGACACCAGTTGTGACAACAGTCCATGATATACAGGTGATAAATGGGGAGATACCGATGAAAGAACATGATGTTCCAGTTGATTTTATTATTACACCCACAAGAGTCATTGAGACCGAAAAAGCATACAAAAAGCCGAAAGGAATAATCTGGGAGATTCTGGATAAAGAATTGCCGATACTGGAAATACTGAGAAAAAGAAAAAATAATTATATGGTGAAGGAATTTGCAGACAAATGATTGAAGTAAGGGGATTGAGAAAAGAATATGATGGCGTTGTTGCAGTTGATGGAATATCTTTTAAAGTTGAAAAAGGAGAAATTTTTGCTTTACTCGGTCCTAATGGGGCCGGTAAAACGACAACAATAAAGGCAATTTTAGGGTTAATTAATTATGAAGGAGAAATCAGCATAAATGGAATGAATGTTGTGGAAAGGGGAAAGGAAGTTAAGAAGAAGATAGGATATCTGCCAGAAAGTGTTGCATTTTATGATAATCTTACAGCATTGCAGACTTTACAGTTCTTTGCGGAGTTAAAGGGAATAAAAGATGCAGATTTAATGAAATTGTTGAAAGAGGTTGGCCTGGAAAAAGATGCAAACAGGAAGGTGGGAGGTTTCTCAAAAGGCATGCTGCAAAGGTTGGGCTTGGCGCAGTGCCTGCTTGGAGAGCCCGAGCTTCTGATTTTGGATGAGCCCACCACTGGCTTGGATGCTGTTGGAGCATATGAAGTGAGAAATAAAATAAGGGAGTTGAACGAAAGGGGAGTAACGATCCTGCTTTCTTCCCATATTCTTTCGGAAGTGCAGGAATTAAGTCATAGAGTAGCGATAATGAATAAAGGAAAGATTATTGCAATAGATACTGTGGAGAATTTAAGCAAAAAACTGGAAATCCAGCCGAAATTGAGGTTGGAACTGCAGCGCCCTTCAAATCGTATTGTTAATTTGGTAAAAGAAATAAAATCGGTAAAGGATGTAAAAGTTGATGGCAACATCCTGGAAATAAGCTGTCCACCAAGTGCGAAACTTGCAATTATTAATGCTATTGAGGAAGCAGGAATAAAAATAATTGATTTTAAAACAGTAGAGCCAACTCTGGAGGAAATATTTATAAAGATGGTGAAGGAAGATGAATGAAATTATAGCAATAGCAAAAAAGGAAGTCATGGATAACTGGCGAAATAAGTGGCTAATTGCTGTTTCAGCTATCTTTATGATACTTACTCTTGTAATTTCTTATTTTGGTTCAATGGGCAGTGCCGGCTGGAAGGATTTGAATACAACCATCGGTGGAATGATTGCGCTTGTTCAAATTTTAGTTCCAATAATTGGCTTAATGCTGGGCTATGCAACAATTGCTGGAGAAAAGGAAAGAGGTTCTCTGGCTCTCCTTCTTTCTTATCCAGTTAGTAGGGTGGAGATATTAATAGGCAAATTTTTGGGGTTAGGTGCTGTCTTGGCTATTGCAAACATTGCTGGATTTGGAGTGGCAGGAATAGTGATAGGCATAAATGTAAAAGGGGTGCAGTGGGGCGCTTATTTTGTTTTCATATTTGCATCAATACTTCTTGGCTTGGTATTCATTTCAATTTCAATGCTTTTTTCCTGCATATTTAAAAAACGTTCAACGGCTTTAGGCGGAGCCATCTTTTTATGGTTTCTTTTCACAATGATATGGGGCACCATTCTATCTGGCATTTTGATTGCAAAATATGGACTTTCAGCGATGATGAATGAAGACTGGATGGCGCCCACATGGTATTATATTGCGTCCATAATAAATCCAATTTCTGCTTTCTCAGTTTTGGTGTCCATAAATGTTACACCTATAAGTACACATCTTACCAGATATCCCTCATTTTATACCACGCCTGTAACTCTCCTCATACTCCTTTCTTGGATAACTATCTCGCTTGTGCTTGCATACTACCTGTTCACCAAAAAAGATCTGTGAATCAAAGTAACTTGGCTATTTCCTTTGCGACGCTTACTTTGCTATAAGCAGTTTCAATTGTATCTGTTGCCACCAGTTCTTTACAGCCCGCCTGCAAAATTCTTTCATCTGCATTTCCTATGAATAAGCCGTGTATACATGCTGCGTATATGCTTGCTGCTTTTTGCTCACGAAGCATTTCTATTGCTTTCCTCATTGTTCCTCCTGTTGATATAATATCATCCAGAATGAGCAAATTTTTGTCCTCCACTTCCATATCCTTTATTTCCATTTTAACTTCATTGCTGCTTATCCTGGTTTTTTCGAAATAATTATAAGCACAACCTATTATTTCTGCTGCCTTTTTTGCCATGTAAAGAGCTCCTTTATCTGGAGCAATAACAGCATCCACTTTGCCCTTAAAATATTCTGCCACCACTGGCACAGCATCACAGGCCTTTGCTTCTATATCAAAAAAGTTTATGATATGCTCTTTATGAGGGTTTATTAAAATCACTTTATCAGCATCTTGCTGAATGAGTTTTGCCATTTTTTCTGCACTTATGGCTTCGCCCTCCTCAAAAATTTTATCCTGTCTTCCATAGCCATAATAAGGAATAATTACATCTATTCTGTTAGCAACCCTTCTTGCTGCATCCTGTAATAAAAAGAGCTCTACAATATTTTCATCTGGATATGTATTCTGTACTATTATTGCATGTTCAATCTCTTCGTTTAACTTAACATAACATTCACCATCAGGAAATCTTTTTATGGAAACATCTGCAATTTCAATGCCTAATTCTTTAGCCAGGTTTTTCGCAAGCATTGGTGAAGAAGAGCCAGCTATAATTTTTTTCATGAAAAGGAAATGGAAACGTGTTTTTAATTTTATCTTGCCTTAATTATTACCTCAACAAAGTCCTCTCTGCTTGCTCCAATAATTTCGACTTCCTCAAAAAATTTAAAAATTATTTTTGCCAGTTTTTCTTTATCGAACTCAATGCCCCTCAATCTTTCCTCCAATTCTTCTATTTTTTCTTCAGGATGCATGAAAAAATCGCCTGTAAATTTAATACTTTTTATTCTGCCATCTTTTATTTCCAAAGTGCATTTAATTAATTTCCCATTTTTTACCTTAAGTTCACCTTTTAAAATTCCATTCTTTACTTTCATATTTTTCCCTCAATTTTTCAGCCAATTTCATCTCTTCCTTAGTTAAACCTTCTTCATGAAACTCAATTCCCATTCCTTCCTCAAAACCTTTTTTTATCGCTTCTATCACTTCTTCTTCTTTTACCTTTCCAATTTCTTTCTCTATTGATGTTACCCTCTCCTCGATATTTTTTATTGCCTTATCACTTATTTTTTCCTCGCCCACCTTAAGCAAAGAAAACATTTTTCTGACATCTACTTTAAGCAAAACTGTTCCATGCTGTAAGACATTTTCATGTCTTCTTGTCTGAGCACTCCCAGAAATTTTTTTGTTATTTACAACAATATCATTTATGCCAGCATGTTTTGCTTCCAGCCCGAGAAAATGCAGACCATAAGCTATGGATGAGCATATTAGCTTGTAGGAATCCAAGATTTTTTCTGGTAGCATGTTTTTTGGGCACACAAAGGAATAAGTTATTTCTCCGTATTCATCATGATAAACTGCTCCTCCTCCTGTTATTCGCCTTACCACATCTACACCCTGCTTTTTGCATTCCTCTAGATTAACCTCCTCACAAATACTTTGAAAATAACCTATTGAAATAGCAGATGGCCTCCATTTATAGAAGCGGATGGTTGGCTTTCCATAAAAAAGTAAAGCCTCGTCTATTGCCATATTTTCATATGCATTTCTATAGCCATCTATAATCAGGCGAAATTTCATAAAATGAAAATACAAAGTCATTTAAATATTAATGAAAAATGTCATGTGTTTGCCAAATAAAAGAGTGAGTAAAAGAGCCACAAATATAATAGGAGCCATTGGATATGTGGTGAAAACAATTATTTCATCACAGTAATTTTTGAGTTTATCTATTTCTTCCATTGTTAAACCATAATAATTTGGCTTAGCAATTATTTTTCCTTCTATTTTTTGTCTTTTAACCAGATTCATTATCATGGAAGCATTTTTTTCTTTTCTGATAACTTTTCCATTCTTTATATAGATCGTTTCTGCCAGTGGTTCTCCAACCAATTTTCCAGATAATGTAGCAATCTTTTTACATGGGAGAAATGAAGAGGAAATGTCCCCAACAATAAAGAATGTAACAACGCCCAGCAATATGGCAAAAGAATGTAAAAATAAAGATGCTACAAAATAGACGGCAAATGATATAACAAATATTGAGACGTTAATTACTGCAAATTTTATAATTTTTCCTTCTCTCATTTCATTCACTAGACCAAACACAAAATAATGAATCGCTGCAACAACTCCAATTATTATAAAAAAAGCTGGTATGAAATCAATTCCATAAAATGGCGAAATTAAAGAAATTATTCCCATAACCAATTTTGCATCCCCTCCTCCCCATAGTCCGAGCCGCCACAAAATCCATATAAAAAAATAAGAAGCAGCCAGCGGAATAAAGAAGAGCCATTCCCTGTAATATTTTGTGAAAAATATCATAAGGCCAATAAAAATCATTGAGAAGGTGAGAGAATTAGGAATCTCTTTTGTCTTAATGTCGATATATGAGGCAACGAATGTGCCTGCTAATGCAAGCGAAATAAAAAGTAACTCAATCATTTTTTATCATTGCCGATGGTTCTTCTCCACCATGCCAGCTTAGGCGAGGACGAATCTTTATAATATGCACCGCCTCTGAAGTATCATCTAAAATTAAAGCCACCCCTTTTTCTGTTCCAATTCTTTTTATTGCATCTCCTATCTCTCCTTGCATGTAAGTGGGACGCACTTTATTCAGAGCATCAATATCTTCTTGAGCCGTAAGGCGATGACATATTATTATGTCGCTATGTGAAAGGACTTCAGCATCCAAAGAACTGGGCCTTTGCGTAGCTAAAATTAAAGCCACTCCAGGCTGTCTTCCTTGACGCATCCACTGTTTTATGAGCACCTCCTTCGTTAAACATTCCTCCTCTGGCAAAAAAACATGGGCTTCATCAATTGCAAGCCAAGTTATGGGAATTTCTTCCTTTCTTTCGCTGCTGCCTTCTATAAGCATTTCTTCATATTTTCTTCTTTCTTTAACACGCTCCTCAAATATTTTTCTCGAAATTATTGCAACAATCACAACCTTAAGTTCCTCTGCAAATGGACTTATATCAAGTATCGTTATTCTGCCTCCTCTTACAATGTCATAAATTGATGTGCCATTTTTATCAAATATCTTCCATTCTTTAGCCATATACAGAAGATTTTCAGCTACCACTTTTATTTCCTCTCTAAGCCTATCATCCTTTTCCAAAGATTCTATAATATCGTCTATGTCGAAATCTTTTTTCTCCTCTCTCGCTCTATTCACTGCTCTTCCTATAGCAGCAGCCACATAATCTGTTGTAGCTAGATTAAATAGCTGAGCCCAGTGATGCTGACTCAGCTCGGAAGTTCTTATCAGTAACTTTTCTGCCTCTATACCTTTATTTCTATACTCATTTACATTTTCTTCTGAGGAAAATACCTTTATTCCAAAATTTTTTGCATCCATTCCCCATTTTTTTATTAAATCTTCCTGTCTTTTATTTGGCTGACTCAATGTCCAAAATATGCCAAGGGTATCAATAACAACCACTCCTATATTTTTCCTTGCCTCCTCCTCCAAAGAAGCTATTTCTTCAATAAAAGTGCCCATTGTATACGATTTGCCGTATCCTCTTTTCCCACATATCAAAACTACATGAGGTTTCAATGCATCAATGTAAACATGTGAACCTAATGAACCATCAAGTGCATAATATCTCCCGATATTCAGTGCACCTCCCCCTGTTTTCTCCCTCCTCCCCAAAACATATAATTTATCCGATATTTTCGCTTTTTCCATCGAAAAATATATAGGTGAACAATTAATTAATCTTTGGTTTATGAATTGTAATTATGAAATAAGAAAAGAGGGGGATAAAAGAATTGCAATTTTGAACTGCGAAGAATGTGAAAATGCCTCAAGTTTGATGGATGAAGCCTGCAGACAAGGTATAATAGAAATTTTAAAAAAAGAAGCCGATATTGGGCGCCTTTTATTGCAACACCCTTTTGTTAAAGTTTTTGATGGACATGCACTGGAACTCATGAAAAGTCTGGCTATTTTTGTTGAAGGAATTTCATCAGTTGATGTGGTAGGTGGAGAGGACAAAAA
>Ga0180300_10000226_pt1 | contig 23415 bp, 27 predicted proteins | sample GuaBasSediGuay15_FD_121798 | JGI IMG/M metagenome (GOLD analysis project Ga0180300, IMG submission 121798) | Subseafloor sediment microbial communities from Guaymas Basin, Gulf of California, Mexico - Guay15, Core 4569-2, 21-24 cm | ecosystem: Environmental > Aquatic > Marine > Hydrothermal...
CCCCCACCATTCACTCGAGTTCTTCTACTTCAGAGTTCACCTTTACGTAGAAGACTCTTCCATGAGACTTTTTCCGAACTCTTGATCATCTCACAGTAACCGTGGTTGTGATAACCCGGTTCACTTCCTGTTAAAGCATGCTAAAATTCTTGGAGGTGAATGTGGTGAGCGTGTTATTTTTACCAGGCCGATAGCCGTTATTATTAGTGTTAGGATAAGGATGTGTGATGAGTATGAAATCAGAGGAATATACTGTGCTAAAGGTTAGAATTGCGCGAGATCGTTATTGAAGAGTTCATAAATTTGACCGAGAAGATAAAAGGAGGACGTGTAAGGGAGAAGGGACCTGCTGACGTAATTATGAAATATCGCAAGCGCGTTGATAAGGACGTGCTTAAGGAATTTCTAGAGGAGAGAATGGGATTTTCTGATACCGATTATAAGGATCGCTAAGGGTAGCATTCACATCAAGGGATGCCTTCGTAGTATCTTCAGTCTTGACGGTACCCTTCCTAGTATCGATCGCGCTATCACTTCTAACTCAATCTCCCGCGTCCCCTCGTATATCTCGAGTATCCTGACATCTCTGTACATTCTCGAAATCGCCTGATCTCCCATGAAACCATAGCCGCCGTACAGTTGTTGCGCCTCGTACACAACCCTCTGGGCAATCTTAGCAGCATAGTATTTGGCCATCGCGGTCAACCCCGGATCGGGTGACCCCGTCTTATCTGCAACCAGTGCAGCTTGGATTGCAAGCAACCTTGCAGCCTCTATCTCGGTCCTCATCTTTGCAAGTTTCTCTCTCGTCATCTGAAAGTCCACCAATTTCTTCTCAAATACCTCCCTGTTTTTCGCGTACTCCAGCGCAAGTTCGAATGCTCCCTGCGCCAGACCAACCGCTTGGAACGCTACATGGATCCGCGTCAGGTTAAAGAACTCCATCGCCTGCCGGAAACCATCTCCCTCTTTGCCGATCAGGTTCTCCTCCGGAACCCTCACGTCTTTAAATACCACCTCTGCGGTGTCGCTTGCTCTGATTCCCAGCTTATTTGTAAGCTTCCTTGCCTCCAATCCCGGTGTTCCTTTCTCCACTATGAACACGCTCAACCCTTCATGCCTTTTCGGGGGATTTGGGTTGGTTCTTGCTAGAACTATGTAGTAATCGGCGATGGAGCCGTTAGTTATGAACATCTTGGTGCCATTTATGACATATTCATCGCCGTCCTTCACGGCCCTCGTTCTTACTGCCGCAATATCGCTTCCTGCTTGGGGTTCGGTAAAGCAGGCACAGCAAATCTTTTCTCCCCTTGCGAGTGGAGGAAGGTACTTCTTCTTTTGTTTCTCGGTTCCAAAGAGCATTATCATCTCGGAGCCGAATGTTGTGGAGAGAATCATCCCCAGCCCGGCATCGACCCTCCAGAACTCCTCAACGACAAGGCAGAAGTCGAGAATTCCCAGCCCTTGACCCCCGTACTCCTCGGGGATGTACATTCCTATGAAGCCGAGTTCGGCGGCTTTCTTCCACAACTCAAATGGAAACTTTTCCTCGCGGTCACACTCCTCGGCGTATTTTGGAAACTCCTTCTCCGCAAACTCCCTCGCCGCCTCTTTAATCGCTTTTTGCTCCTCTGTCAGCAGAAAGTCCACTAGCATTCACTCACCACGCATATAAAAAGGAGTTTGGAGAGGTTTGGAGCGGATAATTATTCCTTATACTCCTTGAGAATCTTGGTGACGCCCAGTTTCATATCGAACTGGAAGTAGATCGCGGCAAGTATCTGATCTATTTCGAGTCTGTGAACGGGGTCTATCACCGAGGGAGAGTCGTAGGTCACCGATGCGGGTCCCATGAATATTACCCTCTCGCCTCGTGGGTCCGTGTGGAAGTCTATATCCGCGTACCACTTGATCAGTTGAGTAACGCCGCCCTTGCCCTTGATTGGCGGTAAATGCCTGACGGATAGCAGAGGCGTCGGCTTGGGAAGTATGGCGTCTATTATGCCACCAGCAACCCTGGTGGTCGGCATCATTGTGAACGTGACAAGCCTCTTGCCAGTAGGTCTTTCGAGAATCGCCTGCACCAACTCGTACTCCTTTGTGATTTCTATCTTTGCGAGTTTCTTGGGCGCACCCGCGAGTTCCCTACCCGCCGCGAGCGCAGCATCATTTGTCACATAAATGAAAGGAATGTAATACCCCATCTCTCCCTCCGGGTCCTCCACCTGTATGACGCTCAAGAACTCATAGTACTCTCCAAGCGTGCTGAAGGAGTAGTGGGCGAACCAGATGCCCCCTTGTGGTGGGTCGCTATAGGGCTTCAGTCCCTCCGGCAGAAGACCCGAAATGTCCCCTTTTATCGTGAAGAATGCCGCCAATCCTTCACAGTTCCTGTACTCGATCCCTCTCTCCATATCTCCCTGATAGAGCGGCGCATGAAAAGGAATACCTCTTATCATTTGATCACCCCGATATTTTCTTTTGTGTCCCAGCGATTTATTTAGTTTTCGTGTAGTACGTAAATATGCCAGATCCTGACCGTTTCTGCTCCAAAATCTAAACACCGTTGACCCTAGCCGCGCAAACTCTCACAATTAGAAAAGACATAACAAGATTCCGAGATCGCCAGCAATTCGTCATTTCTTAAAAGGTTAAAAGCATCAACTTCATAAAATAAGGAAGAGGTTGCGATGGGCATCAAAGTATGTGTACCTGATGGATGTAGTGATAGAGATCCCGTTTGAAATCTACCGCATGCTTGAAAAGAGCGCACTGAGGAAAAATAAGACAGCTCTTGACATAATCGTCGAAAAATCCTGTGAAGACCGCGATCCGAACACAAGAGTATACGTGTACCTGAAACTTTACGAGAAGTACGTCAGGGAGGCGGAGGAGTTTTACAGGAGAGGGGCACAGTAACGGCACTGCTAAATGCCATTGGAGAAAGAGATGAGCTCCCCCATTTTAACCATAGGGACTACACCGAGATCATAGAGCATGCTGCAGAGAAAATGGAAGACCCCGAAGTTGTGGGACTCTTTGCTTATGCCGAGAGGCTTCATGCAAATTTTATCACGGCTTTCTAAGAAAGGGCACATTTGAGCATCATAGAGAGCATGTGCTGAGGCTTATCGAGAAGTTAAACAAGTATCTTAAGGCTCATGCAGACATCAAAAGTGGTAAATGACAATCCAACCCTCAGATATTAGCTTTATGAAGATTTTCCTCTCTCCTCCAGTATTATTTCAGAATCTGCATGAGTTTCAAAGAGTCCTCCATGTATATTTGAAATCTCTTACAATTGAGAAAGTTATAGTGATAATTGGTGTAAAGCTTTTCCGCAAATGCGAATAATCTCGGGACTTCATCGCTTCCGATCTCGTCACTCAGAATGATAATGATTATTTATTGTGGCTGTAAGATCGACGCCAATTAAAATCGTAATTACGGGCATAAAAAATCGTTAAAATTATTAAAAAGTAGGAAAATGTTAGGATTCTTTACATTTATCGCACAACGGTGTATTCTGCAACCTTCATTTTTGCTCTTTCTTCATCTTTTCTATTTCCTTTTGACGTAAGACCCTACGGAGGACCTTTCCGGCAGCGCTTCGCGGTATCGACGTCACAAACTCGACCATGCGGGGGTACTTGTAGGCCGCGAGACGCTCCTTACACCACTCTATTATCTCCTGCTCGGTGACCTTCCCACGGTACTCCGGCTTTAGGACGACGAACGCCTTTATGTTTTCCCCAGCGACGGGGTCTGGGACACCGACGACAGCCGCGTCTATGACCGCGGGGTGTTCATAGAGGACCTCCTCCACCTCCCGTGGATACACCGAATGGCCCTTATACTTTATTATTTCCTTGACGCGGTCAACAATCCACACGAAGCCCTCCTCGTCTATTTTGGCGACATCTCCTGTTCTGAGCCACTTTATTCCCCCGGCCTCGAAGAAGACTTTCTCTGTTTCATCGGGCCTCTTCCAGTAACCTTTCATCACCTGTGGTCCCGCAACAACCAACTCTCCTGTCTCTCCGAGGGGTAGAAACTCAAGCGTTTCAGGGTCGACGATAGCTTCGAGAGTCCACGGCAGCGGCACACCGGCAGATCCCAATTTTATCTTCGTTGCAAAGAATGGACTTGCGGTTGTGTGAGTTACGGGGCTTGCCTCGCTTAGTCCATAGCCTTCTTGGACCTCGACCCCCGTTATTTCCTTCCACTGCTTTGCAATCTCAACCGGCAGTGGTGCGGCTCCTGCGTTTACCAATTTAAGGGATGAAAAGTCCACTTCTCTTATCTTGGGGTGTTGCAGTAGGAACAGAAGAATTGGTGTGACAACCAAGAATATGTGCGGCTTATACTGCTGGATTGCGTCCAGAACTTTTCCCGGATCAAATCTATCGAAAATCACGAGCAGTTGTCCGTCCCCGAGGCCTCCGACGAGATCACAGGTTTGCCCGTAAATGTGGTACCATGGAAGGACACATAATCTCTTCAGTCTCTCAATTCCCAGTTTTTCCTTCATAACTTCGCCAATGGGCCTCATCTGCCACGCGTTAGATAGAACATTATAGTGGGTGAGCATGCACCCCTTCGGGATTCCGGTGGTCCCCCCGGTGTACTGGAGAACCGCGATATCCTCCTTAGGATCTATCTCTACCTTTGGAGGCTTGGGTGAAGCTTTCTCTATCATCTCATCGAAGTATAGCACCCCGGGCTCCTTTTCGACTTTGGGTTTTTCCCCTCTTAGATTCAGGACTATTACATGTTCAAGCGGAGTATCCTCCTTAACGGCCTTAACCTTAGGATACAAAGTGTCCGTTGTAACGACAACCCTGCTCTCGCTATCGCTTAGCTGGAACTGCACCTCTCTGGGGGCAAAGAGGGGGTTCACACATGTTATCGTCGCGCCTATTCTTAATGCGCCAAAGGCGGCTATTGCAAATTGGGGGCAATTGGGAAGATACACCGCTACTTTGTCTCCTTTCCGAATGCCCAGTTCGTGCAACGCAGTCGCAAATCTATCTCTCCGTTCCATAAACTCGCGGTACGTCATCTGTATGTTATACCCATAGAATACCATCGCGACCTCGTCGAGAACTCGGAGCTCTTCCTTTATCCTTCTATCCCAGTACGCCACGATGTCGACATCCTCAGGTGGCGGCCCTATTTTCTCTATCCACCTCTTCGCATCCTCTGACCAGCATTGTTCCCATATTCTGTTAATAACATAGTCGGGAAGTCCCCGTCTCCCCTTCAAAATGTACACCTCTCTTCATACATTGTCGATCCTCTATGAAGTATACCACTCATATATACTGAACTCATCTAATTCATATACCTTAATCTATGGTTTTTATGTTTATGCGAGACAAGATGAAAGTTTTGATGGGGAGATTGCCAAACAATTAACAACAAGACCTTCCGGCATTCATGCCATCCTTATGACAAACTCACAATATTCGTCTCCTCTTGCGCAGCACTTCGTCTCCCGGCACTCCACTTCCTTTATTCTGAGCGTTCTTGAAATCCTCTCAATTATGCGCTCAATAAGCCCCGCCACTCCCGAGCAGAGGAAGATCATCGGTGAGGGGGACTCGAGATCTAGGCAAAACTTGCATGACCTCACCTTACATGAAACCACAATTTCGCGCTCCTCCCTCCTGACTTCTATATCGCTCGCCTTTTGTCCAACAGAATAATCTAGGAGCATATTGATGAGTTCTCCTACATCATCGGGGTTTTCAGGAACCCGCTTCACCTTGGACATGAAGTCATCGAATATCCCATCGGCGATTCTTCTTCCGATATTCTTAAATATTTCATTTATCTCCTCCGGGCTTTTTCCCATCTCCATGAGGTACATTACAAACGCAAGATTCCCAGAGGTGTACGAAATGAGGTTCATCTTCTCAACCTTTCTCCACATGAACATCACCTACCTCAGCCTTATATGCGCCCTGAACTCGCAACACTCATCTCCTTTGACTCTACACTTCGTCTCATCACACTTTACAAACTCCGCGTTCCAATCTTGCAATCTTTGCTCCTCTATCCATTCAAAGACTGACGCGAAGAATACGCAGATCGGTACAGGAATCGGAACACTGAGACCCTTGCATATTGGGCAGTCATATATCGTGTACGTTATATAGATGTCTTTGCCCTCACGCTCCATCCTTATATCATCAAAGGACCTTCCAGTGAAGAGTTTAAACCCCAAGTTGTACGTTGGGATCAAGTCTTCGATCGATCGGGCGAACCTCCTCGTCGCCTGAAGGTACTTCAAATACACGATCTCCCCCGCACGCTTGAATATTTTCTTCAGCTCCGAATATACCTTCTCAGGCTCCTTGTACGTTTGAATTAAGTATTCTACGATTCCCAGCAGTGAGTATCTTATCTCCATTGCGTTCATTTTCTTAGCCAGAAATCTCCACGCAATCGCACCCTTTATCCCCATAATTTTCCACTCCCTATGGCTTCATACTAATTTTTAACGAAATATTAGTATTTTTACTTTTCGAAAACAATATATCATCCGACGTAACGCTTTTTCCATAACCATTATATGTAATAATTACAGTTGATAGCATGGGGAGATGCGTATGTCGATTGCTGAAATGACCGCAAAACTCTTCCAAGAAAAGAAGGACGCAATAAAGGACGACATTGCAGGTCTCGAGAAAGTGTTCCAGATAAAGTTTGAAGATAAGCCTGAGGAAAACTATTACATTCAGATCTCCGGTGGCGAGGTCAAGGTGGAGAAGGGAGAGCACTCAAATCCTGACGTTACATTCATAGCAACAATGGAAGTGTTCATGAAAATCGTAAGCGGCGAACTGGACGGAACTGCAGCCTATATGAGCGGGCAACTCAAGATAGAGGGATCCCTGCCGGACGCCATCACTTTCGGCAACATCCTCCAAAAACTGAGATAATATCAGATGATAAAAATATGAATCTGTTGGATAAAACCCTATTTCTTTTCTTTCAATTTTCTTAACTCCTCTTCGCGTAGTTTTCTCCTGAAAACTTTACCAATCGGAGTTTTCGGAAGATAACTCCTGAATTCTACGATCCTAGGGCACTTCAACGGTCCTAGCTTCTCTCTTGCCCACTTCAGAAACTCTTCCTCCGAAATTTTTTCGCGGTATTCGGGTTTTAGAACGACGAATGCCTTTATGACCTCGCCGACTACGGGATCCGGAACCCCTACAACTGCGCACTCCGCCACCGCCGGATGCTCATAAAGCTTTGCCTCCACGTCGTCAGGGAGAATCCTATATCCCTTGTACTTACTTTATGATCTCCTTTGTCCTGCCGACAACATAAACAAAGCCGTCCTCGTCCATGTATCCCAAATCTCCCGACCTAAGCCACCCATCTTCCGTCAGAACCTCCCTAGTCATTTCGGGTGCTCTCCAGTACCCCTTCATCACCTGGGGCCCTCTCCATAAGAGTTCTCCAACCTCGTCTGGTGGCATTTCCCTCCCGGTTTCTGGGTCCACAACTTTACAGTCAGTATCCACAAGAGGCATCCCTACGCTTTCGTGCTTTATCATGAGGGGGTGCATGAGGCCCCCGTCTTAAGGATTCCAAAACAGCTGAAAATGTACTGGGGGAATTCCACATGATCATTGCGACCGATTCCCCTCTCCCTACGCCGAGATCCTTATGGAGAGCAGCAGCAAGTTTATCGCTTATCTTTCCGAGATTCGCATAGAAGTACTCTCTCCCATCCTTCAGGTAAATAATGCATTTATGATTCGAAAACCTGCGTGATGCCTGGTCACATATCTCGAAAAGGGGAACCTCAGGATAATCTATCGTACGAGGTGCATTGGGCTCGTAGAACTTATACCACGGGCGCTCCCCTTTAACCCATGGGCGCTCCTTAACGCCACTCAAATGCGACTTGAAGATGTCATCACCGTAAAGATCAATAGATTGCCTGTGACCAGAAAACGTTATCAATTCCACCACATCATCCATACTAACCTGTGATGCAAAGAAAAATTATGTCAGCAGGAAATATAATCTTTATGTCGATATTTTAGTGCGATATTTTGAAATTGTTTCCCGATACTCCTCGAATGCTCTGTTTGTCTTGTTTAGAAGCGGAATTTTGCGACTAACAGATATTCTGTTTGAAAATATTTTTATTATGCGGTAAGAGAACTAACTATTACCCAAATTATCATACAAATGTTATATGGAGTGGATTCCATGGTTATAGCGGAAGGCATCGCTCGTTTATTTGAGGAGAAAAAGAATAAAATAGAGAGTTAAATTTCACGCTTAAACAAGGTGTTTCAGGTAAAATTTGAAGATATGCCTGGACAGAACTTCTACATAAAAATTTCATCTGGGAGTGTGGAAGTGAGGAGGGGAGAACATCCCAATCCGAACATTACATTCTCAGCGACTGTCGACACATTTGTGAGAGTGGTAAGCGGCGAGCTTTACGGTCCCACTGCGGTGCTCAGCGGAAAATTGAAGGTCGAGGGCTCGGTAATAGATGCACTAATACTTTATAACATACTGCAGAAACTGCAGAGCGAGGATTAATCCAGCCACGTGCGGAAGTTACGATTGTTGTGAACGAACGAGAACGACATAAGAGGCAGAAAAACAAAAAACTAAAGTTAACACGAACGCAAAGAATCTAATGGTGAGTTTGGTGGCGTTCTTCATACACAGGGTTGAACTGAAGAAAGATCTGCCAATACTTATGGATGTCAACGTGTATCTTATCGGTAAGGGGAATGATTGGATACTCGTGGACAGCGGCTACGGTAGGCAATCGATGGTCGGCGCACTAGAAGCTGGTATCAAGAAGATCATAGGGAGACCACAGGGGCTGAGGAAGATAGTGGTAACACATGCTCACGTGGATCACTTCGGCGGTGCCACAGTATTGAAGAGAAGATGGGGGCTGAGTGTTGCGCTCCACGAAATAGGCGCGGGTGTCATTAAAGACTTTAGGAAGTACGCGGAACTGTATTCCGGCAGGACAGGAAAGGAGGCAGATATGTTTATACAAACTTTTCTTAGGGGAATTTGCCAAGTATCAGAAATGACAGTAGATGAGACGTTGAGGGATGGAGATGAACTTGAAGTCGGAGGGCATGTTCTGAGGATAATCCACACGCCGGGACACTCCCCGTGTCACATCTGCCTTTATGACCCTGACGAGAGGATACTTTTCTCCGGCGACCTTGTGACGGGCGAGGGGGGAACGTGGATAGGTTATCCTTCTGGGGACGTCGCTCTATACTTGGAGAGCCTCAGAAGGATCGCAAAATTGAAACTGGAGACAATACTTCCGGCCCATGGTCCAGTCATTGAGGATCCCTTGGCCAGAATATATGAAATAATCGAACAGAAGGAGAAAAGACTGACTGAGATATATTTGCTGATCAAGGAAAAGCCGCGAACGCCGGAGGAACTTGCAAGAATTTTGTATTCTGGGCTACCTTCTTACGGGGAGTGGTTGAAAAATGTTGTGCGAGCGTACATAGTAGAACTAGAAAGAAGGGGGAAGGTTAAGAGAGTTGGTAACGACGTTTACGAGGCGATAAGTTAACTCAATTAGATAATCTGACATAATGAAACTCCTAATCCCGAACACCAAGGCTTTCCTTCACCGCTTTTCGCAATTCTTCTAGCGATTTTCGCTCTCTTTTCCTCATGGCTTCTAAAACCCTCTGCCGCGCGATTTCGACTGCTATGGTTCTCGGAGGGATCCCCTTATCCATGGCCTCGGACAAAACCCGTCGTGTGAGGGAACCAATAAGGCTTTCTATCATGCTGAATGCCTGTTTCTCGTCTCCTCCCAGTCTATCGACAACACCTGCTATGATGCCGCCGCCATTTGCTATAAAATCAGGCACTGATATTATACCTCTTCGTAAAAGGATCTCCTCGGCCTCATCCGTGACTGGAATGTTCGCACCAGGGCACACTATCTTCGCCCCTATTTTATCGACGTTACTTCTGTTTATCACATAAGGTCGAGCACCCGGGACGAGTATGTCAACGGGAAGCGAGAAGAGTTCCTCCTTCTCCAGCCTTTTGGCATCCTTATACGCCAGAACGACATCATCCCCGTATCTTTTTCTCATCTCGAGAAGTTCCTCCACGTCGATCCCATTGGGGTTGTAAATTGCGCCCTTTATCGTGGAGATTGCCACCACCTTTGCACCTGCGCGTGCCATGTACCTAGCAACACCACCTCCAACCTTGCCAAAACCCTCTATGGCAACCGTAGCCCCATTGAGATCTATTCCAGCAAACTCGCAAGCAATCTTACAGGCGGTAACCACGCCATACCCGGTCAGGTGATCTTCAAGAGGCATTCCCTCCTTTATTTTAAGGCCTAATCCTCTAGGCTTGACTTCCTCCGCTCCCGCGGCATCACAAATCAGTTGCACATCCTTATCACTAGTTCCCATGTCAGCGCCCGGTATGTAAATTCCAGATCTCAGTAATGGAGCAATCGCTCGCCCATACGCGATCAGTATCTCATCGCGGTTCCTTATATGAGGCTCTGCCCAGATGCCCCCTTTTGCCCCTCCCACTGGCAAGTTGAAAATTGCGAACTTATACGTCATCACCCTAGCAAGATCTACAATCTCCGATGTTGTTATGTCTGGAAGCATCCTTATGCCGCCAGCAGCCGAACCATAAACGGTGGTGTCGATTACCACTACACCTCTCATACCAGTGGGCGGATCGTACACGTGAAGTACCAATTCGGGTCCTATTTCGTCCAATTTTATTCCTTCCATGAGTTTTCACCCCATGTCTACTACAGACGGTGGAAATATCAATTATTCGATATCATAAATTCTCAGGATTCGAGGTAATTTTCAATACGATACCAAAAATTCCATTTTCGCAACATATCTCTTGAAGGAAAACGAAAATGGTACATTGGCACGGAAACTTAGAGATCTATGGAATCGATATATATTCTCACAAAAGTCTTAAATTAAAACATTATCATACACTATTTTGACGCATAAAGAACCGCAAGAGGGGATGTTCGGGTGATAATCACAAAAATGAAACCTCTTGACGAGATAGAGAAAATGATCGAGCCGTATGAGAAGATATTTCTCCTTGGATGTAACTCGTGCGCTGCAGTGTGCAGAACAGGTGGTGAGGAGCAAATAAAGGAATTCTACAAAAAGTTTTCAGGAAAAAAGAAAATAACCGGATCTATAGTCGCAGAAACTCCCTGCGACATGAGAACATTGAGGGCGGATCTCCGATTGGTGAGGAAAGCAGTAGAAGAATCCGATGCGATCCTTGTATTTGCCTGCGGCGTTGGTGTCCAGACGGTAGCCGCTTTAACAGGTAAGATTGTGATACCCGCTCTTAATACTCTCTTCTCGGGCCAGGTGGAGAGAATTGGAGTATATCATGAGTTGTGTAAGTTCTGTGGCGATTGTATGCTATATGAAACAGTGGGGATCTGCCCCATAGCGATCTGCCCGGTAATGTCAGTGAACGGCCCATGTGAATATGTGGTTGACGGAAAGTGCACGCTTCTTCCGGGTAGGGAATGTGTCTGGTATCTGATACTAGATAGGGCCAAGTCTCTCGGACTATTGGACCTTGCGCTGAGGTATCGGGAATCTCGGCGGTATCATGGGGCATTGTCGTTAAAGGTGAAGGAGGAGTGAAGTATGGGTCTAGCTGATGTGATTTCGAAAAAGATGGCAATTGTGATCGGGATAAGGGTTCCCAGAACGCTAAAGGAACTCGACGACATCTGGAATTCTTTGAAGGGTTTAGATGACAAATTTGACGCTTTGACATTTTCCAAAATAACGCCGTCATCCATCGACCCACTCGCCTCGAGCGTTATTCTCCTACAGAGGACTCCTATCGAGATACTCTATCAACTTGAGTGCAAGAAAAAGAACAAGAGCGCAGTGATGTCCGAGGTTCTCACACTTATAAATGTCGGAATACGATCAGTAGTTGTGAGCACTGGAACATTCTTTCAGGAGGAGTTTGATGCTGGCGCATCTGTGGTTTCCGACGTTGACGTTACGGAACTCGTAAGAATAATGAAAACTTTGGAGAGGGGGAAAAGGGATATATTTGGACAAGTGGTAGACTTTGATGGCAAATTATTCGTTGGTCTGAGGGTTAATCCCAACAACGAAAATCTAGAACCTTTACTCCATTCGATAAAGAAATTTAGGGAGGTGGGCGCGGACTTCATACAACTTATGCCATCGCTTAACATCAATTCGATAAAGAGAATAGCAGAGTTTGCAAAAAGCCAAGGACTTGCCGTATTCTCCACAGTGTGTCTGGTACCCTCGATCGAACACGCGGAAAGCTTAAGCCGCCGGTATCCCGGTTTCACCCCACCACCGGAGTTTCTGGAAGAACTAAAAAGTGGAAGAGCAGATGAGGCAAATTTGAGCCAAATATCGGCGATGATCTCCGAATTTAAAAAGATCGGGATGTCGGGATGTATAATCGATGGAGCTGGATGTGAAGACCTCCTGAGAAAGGTGATAACCGAGGTTTAAATTTTCGAGGGTGTCGATATGAGCATGGAGGAGTTCATTGAGGAAATACTTGTGGACGAGCCGGGGAAGAAAGTAATCCTTTCTGGAAATGAGGCCATCGTGAGGGGCGCGATAGAGGCGGGAGTGTCTTTCGTCACGACATATCCCGGCACACCTGCGTCAGAAATAGGTGACATATTTTCCCATATATGCAGAAAAATTAGCGGATTGTATTTTGAATACTCGACAAATGAAATTGTTGCCATAGAGACAGCAGTAGGTGCAGCATGGACGGGCGCGAGGGCCTTAGTCGCAATGAAACATGTGGGACTGAACGTAGCGGCGGATGCCTTCTTTACAATTTGCTATTCCGGCCCGAATCCAGGCGCACTTGTTATAGCACATGGATCCGACCCTGGATGTTACAGTTCTCAGAACGAGCAGGATAACCGGTATTATGCGTTACATGCGCACTGCCCCTTGGTTCAGCCATCAAATCCTCAGGAGTGCAAAGATTTCACCATTGCCGCATTTGAGATGTCGGAGAAGTTGGATCTCCCGGTAATTCTCGACGCAAATATGCGCACACTTCATGGATTGGGCGAGGTTACCTACGGTCCGATAAACCCACCGAGAGAAGGGAAGAGATTCGTCAGATCCCAATTCAAGTATGTTAACGCGGGCTTTGTGGCACTATCGAATAAAAAGAGGCTATTAGATAGATTTAGAAAGGCTGAGGAATACGCTGAAAAATCCGATCTAAATAGGGTTTTTGAGGGTGGGAGTTCCACGGGAATTATAACGGCAGGTGGCGCGTTCAATTACGTAATGGAGGCACTTGACTCGCTGGGACTCTACGATCTGCCGGTGCTTAAATTGGGGATTGTTCACCCGATACCGAGAGGGCTCATCAAAAGGTTTTCCGAGAACCTCGAGAGGATAATAGTTGTTGAGGAGTTGGAAGGGTTCATAGAATCTGATGTTAAAAGAATAGCATTCGAACTTGGGCTTGACGTAGAAATTGTCGGTAAGGAATATTTTCCCGCCTATGGCGAGTTGAACGTCGACCTGGTGGTTCAGGGTCTGTCTAAAGTTTTAGGAGTAAAGCCAAAGAAGAACTACGATGAAATTAGGAAGTTGGCAACTGAGGTAAAGTCGAAGTATATACCTAGGGACCCAATATTCTGTCCGGGCTGCCCGCATAGAGCAACCCTCTATGCAATAAAGAAGGTGGTCGGAGATAACGCAATATTTGGCGGCGATATCGGATGCTACACGCTAGCAGCTCTTCCGCCGTTTAACATGACAGACTTTGTGATCTGCATGGGAGCCGGATTAAGCATAGCTGCAGGAATTAGCCATATCATTAAGGATAAGCCAATAATAGCGTTTATAGGCGATTCCACATTCCTGCATGCCGGAATTCCCGGATTAATAAACGCAGTGTACAACAACGCGAACTTGATTCTCGTAATTCTCGATAACCGCTGGGTTGCGATGACCGGACATCAACCAACACCAGCTACAGGAATTAGCAGCACTCATGAGCCCACCTCCCCAGCCGTGAAGCTTGAGGAAATTGTGAGGGCCTGTGGTGTCAGGTTTGTGAAAGTATTTGACCCTTACAACGTCAGGTCGGCCATGGAAGCAATAAGTGAGGCACTCGAACACGAGGGGGTTAGAGTTTTAATTGCAAGGAGAGAATGCGCATTACAGGCCGAAAGACGAGAAAAACCACGAAGATTAGAACTTCAGAAGAGAGGTATTGCAGCATATTATATATTAGAGCCCGAACGTTGCCAGATGTGTGAGGAATGCTACAAGAACTTTGGATGTCCAGCGATCAAGAAATCAATCATTGACGGTGAGGAGATCCTATACATCGAGACCGCAAGGTGTACACATTGCGATGTATGTAGGCAAATTTGTAAGAGCGGAGGACCTGCGATAAGAAAGACAATAGTAAATCCTCACTTGCTGGGGGTGTGATCCATGAAGAAGTACAACATCCTCGTGGCGGGAGTGGGAGGACAGGGAGTAATAACAGTAGGACGCCTTCTGAAAAGAGCCGGTCTCAGGAAAGGGTACATAGTTGTGGGTACTGAGACCAGAGGGGCATCGCAGAGGGAGGGCCCAGTCGATAGTGCAGTTAGATACGTGATTTTGGAAGATGATGAGAAGTTCGACCCGCGGAGATGCACGCTATCACCCATCATACCAATGGGGGATGCGGACATGGTGATGTGCCTCGAGAGTAATGAGGCGCTGAGAGTTTCAGAATACATTTCGAGTAAAAGCTATGTCCTCATAAACGACTATCAAATACTCCCCACGAGGGCGCGTTCCTTCGGACTGAAGATGCCTCCCACCGATACTATCGCGAACTTGCTAAAGAAGATAACTCCGAACGTCAGAGTCGTGAACGCGAGCGCGGTTTCGGAACGCGAGTTCGGGGATTTGACGAAGGTGAACATGATAATGCTGGGAGTGGCCCTTGCCCTTGGGGTGATGCCCCTTTCCTTTGAGGATATTGAGGTGACGCTCAGAGAAATGGGCTTCTCTGAGGACAACATTAGGGCTATCAGAATCGGTATGAAACTCATGGAGGGAGAAGTGTGACCAGTGAGGGGAGGTTATTATTCCTAGGATGTATGGAGAGGCAAAGGTATCATGAACTTGCAGATGCAACCATTAAACTGTTAGAAAAACTTGGAGTGGAGTTTGAGCGCTTGAAGGATGAGACTTGCTGCGGGGGGCCACTGCTGATGACAGGGTTTCTCGAGGATTTCAAGAGAGTTGCATCAGACAACAGTAGAAGGTTTACAGAGGCAGGAATTAAGGAGATCATAACCCCCTGCCCCATGTGTGCGAAAACATTTAGGCAAGATTACAAAAAGTACGTGGAGGAATGGACAATTAATGCCATTCATCTCACCGAACTAATTTCGGATCTGCTTATACGGAAAAAGGTGAAATTCTCCAAGGAAGTGCCATTAAGGTGCTGGTATCATGATCCATGTCACTTGGGCAGACATCTTCAGATTTATGACGCACCCCGTAACATACTGAACCAAATACCAGGGCTTAATGTTATAGAGATTGAGGGCTACACCCGAGAGTTCGCATGGTGTTGCGGCGGTCCAATAAGGATATCATTTCCCGCGCTTGCGGATAAGATCAGTAATCAGATATGCACTAGGGCGAAGAACGCAAAGGCCGATGCGATAATCGTTGCATGCCCGACATGCTACCATAGCATCTCGTTTGCCGCGTTTGAGCATGAAATAAAGGTATATGATATATCGCAAGTGGTATGTGCGGCGCTTGGAATAATGGAGTTGGGGGAGGAATAACTTGACGCATCGGTCTTCATCACAGTTATACGAAAAACTCAAAGAACTCTTGGAACGCGTAGAGCGCGACCCCGCAATAAGGTTGAACAGACCCGCGGTGCAAATGGCATCGGAAGTTGTGAGGAGAAGCTACCTAGCGTGGATGGTTGGTGATGAGGCAAGACGCCTAAGGGAGAAGGTGAGGGGGATAAGAGTTAGGACGATAGCTGACTTGGACAAATACTTGGAAAGAGCAATAAAATCTCTAGAAAACGCCGGCTTCGAAGTGTTTATTGCTAGGACCGCCGACGAGGCTAGGAAGTACGCTGAGGAAGTCGTTGGGGATGCGAGGCTTGTCGTAAAATCCAAGACCACCACGGCCGATGAGGTTGGGATCCCCGAAATGCTGGAGGAGAAGGGTATTAAGGTTGTGGAGACCGACCTTGGGGAGCGGATCATGCAGTTACTGAAGCCGAAGGGGTGGATGCCCAGCCACCCCATGGCTCCCTCTGCTCACATACCCTTAAAGGAAATAGCGGATGTCTTCTCAAGGGAGGTAGGAGAACCTGTGCGCCCTACATTTGACTCCATACTTGCGGCGGCCAGACGTTCGCTGAGAAGATATTTCATAGAGGCGGATGTCGGAATCAGTGGAGCGAATTCCATAAGTGCGGATGAAGGCGTGGTATGGATAGTCGAAAATGAAGGAAACATCAGACACGTTACAAATCTCCCCGAGAGGCACTTGATCGTCGCGGGGATAGAAAAGGTGGCGCCCACCCTACAGGATTCCCTAACAATAGTTTACGCCCTGAGCAAGTTTGTCCTTCCCGAGAGGGTACTCGCAACCTACGTTTCCATGATACGAGGACCAAGTTGGTCCGCAGACCTACAGGGAGTCAGGGCGGTTGGAGTTCACGGACCACGGAAAGTGCATGTACTGTTTATCGATAACGGGAGGTGGAAGATGCTAAATGAGGGGTTTGAAGAGGCCCTTTACTGCATTCACTGCGGAAACTGCCTTCTGAGTTGCCCGGTCTATGGGAACCTTTGTTGGTACTTCGGATGGAAGAAGTACCCGGTCGCCTGGGGAATTGTGCACTCCGCGTTTAGCGAAGGCATTGAAGCTGCGGTTAGAAATGGTCTATTCTTCTGCCTTCAATGCGGATCATGTAGGGAGATATGTGCGGTCGCGATAGATTGGCCCGCGCTTATAAGCAAACTCAGGGCTCGAGCAATATCCGAGGGATTCTGCATACCGCCTTTCACGGAATTGAGAGAGAATATAGCAAAATACGGCTCCATCTTCCCAGCAGGTAAATCTTGAGCCTATCAGAAGCCACATCGCGAATAAGGGGATTACAGGGCGCCTCTTGGCGATTGTCACATGTGAGTACTAAAAATTATAAGCTTTAGTCATCTTTCTTCATTAAGCAACATGTATAGTCGTTCGTGAGAGAGGTGCCTTTTGTAAGATCGGGTGATGGGAATGATATGGACCCGCATCTGTGATCTTTTCGGGATAAAGTATCCGATAGTGCAGGCGCCAATGGGACCATTTGTAACCACTAAGCTGTGCGCCGCCGTCTCCAATGCGGGAGGGCTGGGCGTAATAAGCCACTCGGGAGTGGGCAAAATATTGAAGGAAAAAGCGCCCCAACTCTACGAGGTTGCAAAGGCGACAGGGATGTTGCCGGACATAGATGTTGAGGGCCTAGAAACCCACATAAGGGATCCCATCTCGGAATTGCGAAAGGTGCTCGAACTCACGGATAAGCCGATAGGAATAAATGTGCGGGTCGCGAGGGAGGAGGTTGACGCACCTTATCTGATCGACATGATAATCGAGGAATTGGAAACAAACGATAAGGCCAGAAGACAACTTAAAGTTATATTCACGTCCGCTGGTGACCCCAGGAGGTTCACTAAGAAACTAAAGGACGCCGGGCTCATAGTTTTTCATGTAGTGCCCTCAGTATATCATGCGAAGAAGGCTCTTGATGCAGGTGTGGATGGACTGGTGGCCTCAGGCCACGAAGCGGGTGGTCATGTCGCATACGACCCGGTTCATACAAGTGTCCTCGTTCCAGCGATAGTAAAACTCACAAAGGGAGAAGTTCCCGTGCTCTCCGCTGGTGGGTGGTGCGACGGGCGTGGATTAGCTGCCGCACTTGCTATGGGCGCCGACGGCATATATATGGGGACAAGGTTTATTGCGACAAAGGAGAGCGACTTCTCCGAAGGATACAAGATGGCTATTCTGAGGGCCTCTGAAAGAGATACTGTCGTGATTCCCGGAGTCTTCGGGCCTGTTAGAGTGCTTAAAAACACCTTCGCGAAACAGGTTCTTAAGATGTTGGAGGAGGGAAGGAGGGAGACGGATCCGGAGTTCATAAGGTTCAAGAACGATCCCAAGAAGTGGGAAGCGTCCTACGTAGGCGGAGACCCCGAAGCGGGCCCTATACTTGCCGGAGAAGTTTCAGGCAATATAGATGACCTCCCGACGGTCAAGGAACTTATAGAGCGCATAGTTAGGGAGGCGGAAGAGATAATCAAGAGCCTGCCTCAAAAATACATAAGGTGAGGGCGGGCCATCTACTCCTCATACTTTTTGTAGATCACATCCGCGTCGTAGTAGTCCTTCTCATAGTTCAGAATTATATCCTCGGCGGCCTCTAGGCTCAGCACCTCCACGGTTCCATCTTCTATCTGGAGCGCCCGCGCATCCCTGAACAACTTTTCAATTATGAACTCCTTGCTGAGACCGTATGCACCAAATATCTGCAACGCATCATTTGCAACCTCGAAAGCTATTCTCTTCGCGTATATTTGAGCCAATCTCGCGTGCCTCGGTGACGCATCGAAAGTCTTTTGCTCAAGTGTTTTCTTATGTGTGTACTCAATGGCCTTCCTCACATAATACCGTGCCGTCTCGACCTTCTCGAACATCTCGTAAAGCTTCAGCTTTATGTTCTTGTGTTTCACCAAGGGAACCCCGCCCTGCACCCTCTCCCGCGCGTAATTCAGCGCCTCCTCAAACGCCGCCCTCGCAAGCCCCACGGAGAACGCTCCCATTGCGCAACTTGTCAGGCACAGAACTTGATCACAAAACACCCCGTAGAAGGGCGTAGGAGCAACTATGACATAATGGTCGGGAATCCTCACATCGTCGAAGAATAACTCTCCCTGTGGGCAATCTCTCATGCCGAGCATATCCACGGGTTTTCCTCTCCTCACGCCCTCGGCATTCAGTGGAACCACGCAGAAAAGCCCATTTACAAGACTCTTTGCCCCCTTTACCTGCGCGTGCAATCCACAGTGCGTGGCAACAGGGGCCGCGGAAACCCACGCCGACTTCTGCCCACTTATCACCCATTCATCTCCGTCCTTTTCAGCAACGACGTTTCCCTTCCCGTACTTCAGATGATCTTCGTCCCTGAGCACCATCAAATAGTCGCTACCGTGCTCAGGCTCGGTGACTCCCCAGCACCCTCTGTATTCTCCTTTTGTGTCCTCCATCCAAGGTTTAACCAATTCCTCCTTAATCTCATCTGATCCGAAAAGCGCGGCGCATGTGAATGGTATCATGTCGACCCCTATTGCTGTTGCGAGGCCGAGGCTCCCCCACCCGAGTTCTTCCATCACAATGTATCTCTGTAGTGGCGTCAGATCGGGGCCTCCCAAATCGGGCGGCACATGGAGTTTGTGATATCCTAATTCCTTCATCTTCTTTATAACCTTAAAGAATGGAGAGTCGGACTTTATTCTCTCCTCCGGTGGCATCCTGTCGAGTTCTATCGATGCGGGCCTCATTACTTCCTTCGCGAATCTGTGGACCTCCTCTCTTAGCAACTTATCCTCTTCGCTGAGTTCATCAAGATCTAAAAACTTCATTTCGTACACCCTCGAAAATTAAACCTCCTCTATTGGAATCGATCCCATCAACTCGGCAAATCTCCTTATCGCCGCCATGTTCCTCATCATATAACTCAGATCTCCCTCCAGTTTGAGTTTTCCGCGCATCACAAGGCTTATCGCGTCCGTCTTCCCTCTCACCATTTCCTTGTACACAGAGTACGGTCCTATGAGTTTGAACCTCGCGTCCTCATGTTCCCCAGGAACTGCAACCTCTATTTTCCTCAGTTCCCCATGCCAGAAGTCCATCCAGATGTTGAGTGTTGCGCCCTTCACCTCTTCGGGCTTCACCTCCGAAACCTTCTTTGCCAGTTCTTCGGGGTTCAGCGAACTTATGTCAGCATCTACTGGAACGCCCAACTTCTTTTCTATGAAGTCGCCAATGAGAGTTCCCCTGAACTTCAGTCTCTTTTCCTTGGGTATCGTATCTAGCATGCTGAGGAGACCCGCCATGACCTTAGGTTTGCTGAAGTCCTTAAGCGCCTCCTCGTCAACCTCCACTATGCATAGGAAGTCTCCCTCCCATCTTGCCGCAACCTGCTTGTACTTCTCGTCCGAGTTGACAGTTTTCAATAACTCGTCCATCCACTCCTTAGATGGGTAAACCACCGGCATTTCCATCCCCTCATAAACGGAAAAGAAGATACGTCCATCGTTTTAGTAATAATACCGATTCTGCGAATTTAAATGTTTTTCCGTCGACCTTTTACACGTCTTAGTATAGATGTAATTTTGTTGATGAAGAGTTGTGTAGGCGGCAAGGATCCGGAGAATCGTAATACTATAGAGGAGATAGCTGAAAGGATCATATGAGGTTCATCAACTTGGAGGATCGCCATAAATATGATACCGCATTGAGGATCATCTGCAAGAAACTACTAGAGTACGACCCTGACATCGTAGAGATCGTGCAGTTCGGCTCATCCGTATACGCACCGACCTGTCCAAGGACATCGACATCCTAATATCACTAGAAAAATCAAGGACTACGACGGCTACTTAGATGCCGTGTACTCTGAAGACCTGCCGGTCGACATGGACGTGATCGTGGCAGAACCCGATGGAACTCCCAATGAGAAACTCCTGAGAGGTGTGCTGGGATCATTTAGAATACTTTACGGCGATGGGAGGTACTTGCTTGCGTTCGCCAAAAGACTCGGAGATCCGACATTCGATGAGGCCATGCCCTTGTTGCGCGTCGCAGCGCTCCTCTTAAAACTCGCACTGGAGACAAAGGAACCTCTCGATAGGGATAGACTTATTAGGGATGCGTTCGATGCCCTCCTCCACGCAGCCCGCATAGCTGCAATGAGCTACCTCTCAACAGAAGTCTCAAGATGGGGCATTATCAGAAGGATGCTTCCAGAACCCTACAGGTCTGAGTTCAGAACTTTCATAAACAAATTGCACATCGAGAACTTTTATCCGGCAAGTATCCTAAAGAAGAAGTGGAAGAAGAATTCGAAAAATGGCACAAAAGAGTGGAAGAATTCGTAAATAAGCTTAAAAATCAAGTTGATAAGAGTATAAAGAGCAAAGTCAATGAATCCACGGGATAATAATTCCTCCTACGACATGATGGAACTTAATGAATAATGATCCTAAATTTTTACCGAGTCGCGCTAGATAATATATCATCGTGTAGCATCGTGATGCGGCAATAGGATTTTTCATGACATTACCTGTCGCAAAACTCCGCTTTTGCGATAATGTGATGAGGGCTTCCAAGAGTTTGAACTTTCAATCTATTCGCGTTAATTTTGAGACTATATTCATGTTCGTGGTGTAAATGTTTGGGATGAGTACTATATTGTTGTTTTCACGCGATAACCAAATATTATCTAAAAAAATTGATTTCATTTATTAACTTTCTTAACTTTTTGCTTATCTGAGCCAAGAAACCTCCGAACTCCTCCATGTTTGGCCGTTTCACGAATAGTGAAGACTCATAGTTATCCGCTACTAGCTCTGGAGGGATTCTGAATTCCTTTTTGTTTCTCTCAAAGGCCTCTCTATATCTCCTGTACCTTAGCGCCGGCCTGAGCTTACGTGCTATTTCCTTCTCGTAGTCCTCGATTCTTAGCCCCCTCTTCTCGAGCATATAAAGGTCGTAGAGGTCTCTTAACTTCTGTACTCTTCTAGTAAGTATCGCTCTTACCTTTTCGCAAAGTATTTCTCTCAAGTCATAGGCTAACACTTCGAACTCGCAATATTCCTCTAGAAATTCCTTAAAATAGGCTCTCTCTTCGTCTGTTATGTTAATATCCCTGAGAAGGTGATTAACTTCACGTCTTTGTGGTTTAAATAGTAACGTCTCGACCAAGTTCACCTGAATTTTAAGAAGTTCACCTCGGTGGTAGAGTTTATATGTGATGAGCCTAGATCCACTGCTGAACTCGACAAATCTATTATTTCTGAGGTCCGCTATGAACTCGAGCCCGAGGTCTCTTGATGCGTTCTTAATTAGTGAAGATAAGTACTCGGCTTCCGAAACAAGTTCTCTCCTTCTTTCGGATTTTGTCAGGTTTTCCCACCTTTCTTGACGTAAGTAGGTGAAATCGAGGTCAACACTAAATCTGTAATAGCCGAAGTAGCATTTTACTAGGCACGATCCTCCCTTGAACACGTAATTTTCTCCGAATTCGCGGTTTTTGATCAGCCTATGGAGTAATGCATGTAATAATATGTCTTTCTCGATAAGCAATGGCTTTTTGATCCCCGTCTTTTCTATTACGAACCGAACGAACTCAGAGTATTCCTTCATCCACCAGTACTCTCCTTACAGTCTTAGGGTAGTGGCTGACGTATTCGTCAAGTTTTCCTCTATTTAACATATCTGCGTATTCCCTAAGCACCGCTATCGCGCTATCTCTGGAAAGGGAGCCGTACCTTGAGAGGTATATAAAGTCAAGGACTGTTTTCTCGAGATCTGAGCATACAATTTCATCTTTTCGCACGAGACCGAATACCACCAAACTTGGATTTATCTTGATGAATTTTACATTTTCTCCCGCAACTTTGATGATTTTGGGCCTGTAGATGGAGTTGCTTAATACGAAAATCACGTCATAGTATTCATGAGTAACTCCATTAAGTCTAAGTGCTGTATAGAGACCGAAGTACCATTTAACGCCAAGCCTCTCCATTCCCAAGGCCAAAACTCTTAGAGGGTTGACAATTCTCCCAAGCTTGAACTCTTCTACGGTTTTAACGTAGTACAGGCCTCTTAATATTCTAATCGCGTAACCGTACCTAATGATGTAGTTCACAAAGTAATTCGGATTCACGTTAAACCTGTTACAGAGTGCGATGAGTTCGGTTTTGGTCGCAACTTTCCCGCCGTATCTTGAGAGCAAATACTTCGTCATCAGTTTCATGTTCCAATCTATGTAACAATAGGAAAAAAAGTTGACGGTTGTTATACAATTAGAAGTTCACAATGTCATTCTAACATGGCGTTTTCAAGAATATCGGAGCAATGTTGGGGGCTCTTCTGCAGGGAAATGAAAAAGCAATTTAGCGCATAGTACTTCTCGTGACTTTTCACAAATTGGTGGATGTTTTTAATGGATTGAGGAGATTAAGTATTAACTGCGGTAATTTAAAGTTTACGTCGTTTAAAAGAA
>Ga0180300_10000227_pt1 | contig 23413 bp, 19 predicted proteins | sample GuaBasSediGuay15_FD_121798 | JGI IMG/M metagenome (GOLD analysis project Ga0180300, IMG submission 121798) | Subseafloor sediment microbial communities from Guaymas Basin, Gulf of California, Mexico - Guay15, Core 4569-2, 21-24 cm | ecosystem: Environmental > Aquatic > Marine > Hydrothermal...
CGTTTTAAATGTAGCCCATGGATTCAAGGTGAAATTAGTTCAAGTTCTACCCTATAAAAGACTGAGTCTCCAAAGACATAAGTTTAGAAGCGAACACTGGGTAGTTGTGGAAGGCAAGGCAAAGGTTGTTAATGGCAAGAAGACATTTTACTTAGAGAAAAATCAAAGTACTTATATTCCTAAAGGAGAAATACATCGTCTAGAGAATCCTACAGATAAACTCTTAAAAATCATTGAAGTTCAATGCGGAGAATACACAGAAGAAGATGATATTGAAAGACTGGAAGATGATTTTGGAAGAGATAAATTAAATCACTTCAATGGTTAGAGGGAGAAAATGCTAATAACATTTTCTGGACTAGATGGTGCAGGAAAAACTACTCAAATCAAATTACTTAGCGAATATTTAAAGAAAAATAATTGCAGAATTAAGCAATTAAGAATGTATGAAGATGTTTCTTTCTCAGCCCTGATAAGAAACTTGTTAAAAATGAAAATAAAAAATTCAAATATTCGAGTAGGAGATAGTGTGTATAGATATGATAAAAACAAAAAAGATTTTTCTACAGTATTCTTAAGAAAAATTGCTTATATTTTTGACCTTCTAATTTTTTCTTTTAAAAGATTTTATTACCAAAAAATGAAAAATATGATTCTCATAATGGATAGATATCTTTATGATTCCTTAACGAATCTATTTCATACGACCTCTCAAAGATATATCAAAAATATGCTTAAAATTATACCGAAGCCACATTTAGCGATTCTCCTTGATGTAGAACCCAAAGAGGCATTTTCTCGAAAACCAGAATACCCTCCTCAATTTTATGAGGAAAGAAGACAGGCATACTTGGAAATTTTCAAAGATGTTCCTACACGATTTGTCATTCATTCTGATGGGATACTTTCAACACATTATGAGATTAAGACTTTATTCGAGCGATCAAAGAAAATTCTGAGAATTAGAAGTGATGAATTTTCTTCAGAAGTAGATTTTATAATGGAAACTCTCTTTAGAGGACCAAAAGAAGTAGACAAAATCGAGAGTTTTGAACGCTTTCTCTCAGTCCTTAAGAAGAACCGTATTACAGTAAGATGGATTACAAAAAATTATGCCTGCTTTAACTCTCCTTTTAAAGATAAATTTGAATCTATACTTAATCAAGAAAAAAAACGTCTTAAAAAAGCGATAGAGATAATAGGTAAAGTAACTGAGGAGTTTGAGGGAAATGGCTTATCTATAATGGTGATTAAAACTTTGGATAACTATCCCGATTTAGGGCATGATATAGATTTTTATACAAATGCTCCTGTGGAAGAGATAGATCACATTTTCATTGATAAATTTAAGGCAAAATTAATTTCTCCGACTCTTTCGGATAAAATAGCTCGAAAAAGAAATTATAAAATAGGAGATTACCCTACATTAGAAATTCATTGCTCGAGACTGGGTCAGGTAGGAGAAGAAAATAATTTAGCTAAGGATTTAGTTCTTAATAGAGAAGAAATAACGATAGATGGTGTCACCACATATGTACCTAAAATAGAGTTTAGGATTTTACTTACGGTACTTCAGAGGATGTATCGTCATTTTAATATAAGGATATGTGACATCTATAATACACTTACATTTGCTAAAAATGAAAATATAGATTGGGATTGGTTAAAAAAACTTTCCTTAAAATATGGAGTGTGGAACGGTGTAAAGCTTTATATGAATTATGTTCAGAAAGTGGCTGAGTATTATGATATTGAGCTTAGCACTATAAAGAAGGTTTTCAAAAATAATAATTGGCCTAGATATATAGAAGATAGAAATATGCTTTTTCGGTTTCCTTTAATTTCTACAGGGGTATATCTATATTTTACTAAAGTTGTAGCTAATTTCAGAAGATTAAATTTTTATAATGTAGTCCGTACTTCTTTAGTCATTCCTCTCTCTCTGGCGCATTATTTTTATGTAAAATTGATTGGAAAAAGTAGGGTATGGTGAAATGTTAAAACAAAAAGATACAAGAATTCAGTTAAGAGACCTCATTCGATCAAGAATTTCTATTTATTATCCAGAGCTTTCTCTTCACGGTGTCAAAATAAAAGTTCGTCTTCCTAGAAAGCTTCATACTTCTGTTATCTATCAGGTGGATATACACTACAATGGAAAACTTATGAAAAGTTTGATTGTCAAGAAAAGAATATTTAATCCTTTTTATAAAAATGATGTTAAGGAAGATACACGAAAAGAATTTGAAAATTTAAAATTTTTAAACAATCTATCGGATAGAAAATTTAGAATTCCTCGTGTATTAGATGCTTTACCTGAAGAAGGATTACTTATCACAGAGAAAGTTGAAGGAAGAAGTCTTTATTTCTATCTTAATAAATTTTCCTACTTGCCTCTTACTAAGGCTAAAAGAGATTTTTTAGAAAAGATATTTAGAAATGTAGGAATGTGGTTAAAGGAATTTCATAAAATGACTTACACAGGCAAAGATATGAAAATAGATACTATTAGCTATATTCATAAGGCAGAAACTATCCTTTCTAATTTTTCTCCACATATATTATCAAAAAAATTATGTGAAGAAATACTTAATAGAATGAAAACTTTAGAAAGGGATGTTTTGAAATACACATTTCCTGTAGCCTTAAAACACGGTGACTTTCAGCCTAGAAATATTATTCATAACCAGGATGAGGTTATTGTAATGGATATGGAGTCTCGGAAGGAAGATATCATCATAAAGGATGTATGTAACTTTATTACCGGTATAACCACTTTTGAAATAAGATATCCCTCTCCTTGGAATAAAGGACTACTAAATGAGTTTGTAGATTATTTTCTCGAGACTTATTTTGAATCAAACTCCATTCTCTATTCTGCAATAGAATTTATGAAGTTATTAGGTCTAGTGGAGTCATTTGAATCTACTTATAAAAGGAATGAGTTGTTTCTAAGAAAAAAGATGGTGGCTTTTTTATATGAAAAGAAAATTTATAATTTATTAACCCAAAATAGTTAGATTGATGTACTCTTACAGATCAATATTTTTGTATAAGAGGGAGAAGAGATGTTTAGAGAGCTTATAAAGTATCGTGATCTTCTATGGATGCTTACATTAAGGGATATAAGAATAAGATACAAACAATCTGTAATGGGATTTTTATGGGCTATTTTTATGCCAATGATGGCAGTTCTGGCAGGAATTTTAATTAAAAAAGCAATTTCCATTGTTTCAGGTAAACCTATGGATCTGGCAAGTGTTATTTCCATCTCTGTGAAAGTATTACCATGGACGTTTTTTATAAGTGCGATTAGATTTTCTGTCCAGAGTTTGGTAGGAAATATGCAGTTAGTTACCAAAATTTACTTTCCTCGGGAAGTTCTTCCTTTTGCTTCAACTCTTGCCTGTCTATTTGATTTTTTCATTGCTAGTACCACTCTGGTAATTCTTCTTGTAGTAATTCGAGTAGGAGTTAGTATTTACCTTCTTTTATTACCTCCACTTCTACTATTCTTAATCCTTTTCACTGCAGGGTTAGGATTGATTTTATCCAGTGCTAATCTTTTCTTCAGAGATATAAAATATGTAGTTCAGATTATCCTCATGTTTGGGATTTTCTTCACTCCTGTATATTATGACGCATCTATCTTTGGTAAATGGAAGACTTTATTATTACTGAATCCTATGGGTAGTATTCTGGAATCGATAAATAATATTGTAGTTTTACACAAAATGCCTGAGGTATTTTGGTTTATTTATGCAGGAATTATATCAACTTTTATATTTATAACGGGTCTGTTAGTATTTCATAAAAAAGAACCATTGTTTGCTGAAAATATTTAAAAACAAAGATGAAAAAGCTATTAACTTTTTTCCTATTCGTAGTTTTAGGAGTGAGTTTTTTATCCAAAAAGACAGATATTCCTTTCATTAGTCTCCAAACAAGAAGCTATGAAAATTGGAACATAGGTGTATATATATTTTCTATCCAGAGAAATGCCAATGAGATTTTTCTTCTACCAAAGGGAAAATTTTCTATCTTGAATGGGAAAGATATAACAGATAGAAGAGCTAAATACGTCGCCGATCCTTTTATCGTATATAAAGACGGAACCTATTATATATTCTTTGAAGTGCTTTCTCTGAAAGAGAAAGGGGATATAGGAGTAGCAATAAGTAAAGATGGAGTAAATTGGAGATATAAAAAGATAGTCTTAGATGAGCCGTTTTATCTTTCTTATCCTTATGTGTTTAAGTGGGATGGTAAGTATTATATGTTTCCAGAAAGTAGAGAAGTGGAGTCTGTAAGACTTTATGAGGCAGTGAAGTTTCCTTTTGAGTGGAAGCTGAAAAAGATACTTCTTGAAGACATAGAGTTGGTAGATCCAATTATCTTAAACTATAAGAAAAAATGGTGGCTATTTGCCACATCTTCTGATAATGCAAATTTATATCTTTATTATTCAGATAAGTTAGATGGCATTTATATAAAACATCCTCAAAGTCCAATTGTAAAAGATAATCCTAATATCGCCAGGTTGGGAGGAGGTATTATATTTTTGGAGGACAAATTGATAAGAGTTGCCCAAGATGACTTTCCCTCCTATGGAAATTCTATTCATATTTTTGAGATAACTGAATTAACTCCTAAAGATTATAAAGAAAAAGAGCTGAAGAACATTTTTGTTTCAAAAATACTTAGGGAAGAATGGAATAAGGATGGCATCCATCATTTATCTCTATGTTGTATAAAGAACAACAAATATATAGCTGTTATTGATGGGAAAGAAATCAAAAAGACTTACGGATTATATATAAATTTACCCTATATAGTGGGTAAGTTTTTAGAAGATATAGTAAAAGATGGATAATCTAATTGAGTTTAACAGAGTGTGGAAAAAATTTAAACGGGGGGAGAGGTTTAATTCTTTAAGGGATGCCATACCCAATTTCTTTCGCAAATTTATTTCGGCACACAGCGGAGAGGAAATTTTAGGAAAAAGAGAATTCTGGGCATTAAAAGATGTGAGTTTCACCGTTAAAAAAGGAGAAGTTTTAGGGATTATTGGTCCGAATGGAGCAGGAAAATCTACCATTTTAAAACTTCTCTCGCGGATAATGGTTCCTAATAAAGGAGAGATTGAAATAAGAGGGAGAATTTCTGCTTTGATTGAAGTAACTGCTGGATTTCATCCTGAACTTACCGGGAGAGAAAATATTTATCTAAATGGAACAATTTTAGGAATGACAAAGAAGGAAATAGATAAAAAATTCAACGCTATTGTTGAATTTTCTGGACTTAAAGATTTTATTGATACACCTGTTAAAAGGTATTCTTCAGGAATGTATTCAAGATTAGGATTTTCTGTAGCCGCTCATATGGATCCGGATATTTTACTGGTGGATGAAGTGTTATCTGTAGGTGATATTGCCTTCCAGGCAAAATGTGCTCAAAAAATGAGAGAGTTATTAAATTCAGGTGTGACGATTGTTTTAGTATCTCATAATCTTTCCTTAATCAAAAGTTTGTGTAGAAGGGTAATTCTTCTTGCTAAAGGCGAAGTTTTAAAAGAAGGCAGTCCTCAGGAGGTTATCCCTTACTATCAAGATATTGTGTATAAAGAAAGGGAGAAAAAGTTAAAAGAGGAGACTATTAGAGAGGATAAGGTAAAGATAAATATTAAACCTCCAGTGGAGATTGAGAGGATTACACTTTATGATGGAGAATTTGAAGAAAAAGAGGATTACGATATAGATGAGCCACTCTGTATAGAGGTGGAATATTACGCTAAAGAGAATATAAAAAATCCTGTTTTTTCTTTAGATATTGTAAGAAACGATGGGATACTTTGTTATTCTGCTAATACAAAAGAGGATGGATTTAAGTTAGAAAGCATATACGGTAAAGGACGAATAAAAATAGATTTAGGGAAAATCAATCTGAATAGAGGATTGTATATTTTAAAAGTTTCTATATGGGAGGAAAATTTTATTAACCTTTACCATAAAGCTACAACGGTCTTAAAGATAAAAGGAGATAAAATCTTAAATAATGCAGTTATGTTTAAAAAGTTTAGGTGGGAAGAAGTTAGGAATAATTGTGATTAGGAACAATTGTAAGGAAATGAAAAGGCTGAGTATAAGTTACATTAAAGAATTTATTTTTGACCAGAAATGTATTCCTTGGCCTCTCTTAAAAAGATGGAAAGAATCTGTTATCAGAAGCAAATTTTATGAACTTTTAGCCCTGCTGTGTAATGTTAATACTAAAGAATATTGGGAGAAAATATGGGAAAAGGAAAAAAAGGCTATTGCTAAATATCGGTTCTATCCTAATAAACATAATACCATCCTTACACTTGTACCTAAGAATGCGAAGGTTTTAGATGTAGGATGTGGTTTAGGTATATTGATGCAGCGGTTAAAAGAAGAAAGGAATTGCGAGGTTATAGGAGTAGATATTTCTATAAATGCAGCAGAATATGTACATAGGAAAGGAATGAAAGTATTGGTAGCAAAAGTCCCTCTCATCCCATTTAAAGATAATGTTTTTGATGTAGTAATTGCTACTGAATTTTTAGAGCATTTCCCTAATCCTTCTCGAATTTATTCCGAAATATTAAGGGTATTGAACGATTCCGGTAAGTTTATCTTATCCGTTCCAGAAAATCACGGTCCAGATACAAATAGGGAACATTTAAAGACTTTCACTATGGGGTCGTTGGCAAAACTCATTTCTAAATATGCTGATGAATTTAACATTTTGAGGATTAAAGAGGAAGAAGGATGGTGTTGGCATCTTCTTGCTTACGGTACAAAAGGACTGCATAGACCTAAACACTGTTTGTTCTTAAGAAGATGTTCTATTAATGCAAAAAATCTTGGTGGACTTGAGAGGCAGATGATCAATTGGTTTGCAAATATTGATTATAAAAAAGTCAAAGTATCCTTAGCTCTATCTTCAGGAAAGAAAAATAATTTTATAGAGATGATAAAAAAACACAACTTACCAGTAAAAGTTATAGATTTTCCTCCCCCACCGCGTAGATTTTTAAAGAGATTTCTCAACATGTTATTTTTCTTAAGAAAAATTAAACCTGCACAGATAATTTATCTTCAAGGAGGTTTTGGCGATTTTAATATAGCAGATGTTCTCGCAGGATATATTTATACAAAGGGGAATATTTTTATGTCCGAACATTCAGGGGCATCAAATCCTCCTAAGAAAATAAGTAGAGTGCACTTTGGTTTTATTCCTGGATTAGGGTTGTGGTGGTATAAACAACAATTCTGCTATCGTCTTAGGGCTTATTTATCACAAGAGAATTTTAGCGGTCAGTAATGGTGTTAAAGAGAGGTTAGTTAAGTGGTATAGCTATCCGGAAAAGAAAGTAGTAGTGAGATACCATGGTGTGGATATCAATAAATTTTATCCAGATTATTATACACGTCAAATTATGCGGAAAAGATTCAATATTTCCGAAAACGAAACAATTGTGATTACAACAGCACGGTTAGCAAAGGAGAAGTGTTTACATCGTTTAATTAACGCTTTTGACCTACTTTCGCAGAAATTTAAAAATAATTGGTTGTTTATAGTGGGAGATGGGCCGTTGAGAGAGGACTTAGAAGGATTAGCCCGATCTAAACAGTCTAAGGTAAGGATTAAATTTTTGGGTTTTCAAGAAGATGTCACGGATTATCTTAAAATGAGTGATATATATGTATTACCTTCAGAGAATGAAGGATTAGCTATAGCTTTACTGGAAGCTATGGCTACAGGACTCATTGTTGTAGCTACTAATACTCCTGGACCGAGTGAGATTATTTGTGATGGTTTTAATGGATTTTTAGTTGATAACACTGAAATGGGTGTGGTTAGGGGGATGAGAAAGGCGTTTTTACTCACTGAAGAGCAGAGGCAGAACATTTCGAAGAATGCGATAGATTTTATTCGAAACAATTTTGATATGAGTAAAAATATAAAAGAGGAGTTAGAAGTTTTTGCCCTTTATGAATAAATCTAAGCTATTGATCACTGTAATTGTTCCTACTCATAATCGGTGCGAAAGTTTAAAGGATACACTTTCTTCTTTATTAGAACAAGCGTGTGACAATAATTTTGATTACGAAATTATTGTAGTGGATAATAACTCTAAAGACAAAACAAGAGAAGTAGTGGAAGAATATAAAGCAAAATTTAAAAAGAAGTTAAGGTACATTTTTGAGAGAAAACAAGGTGTATCTTCCGCCCGAAATAGAGGAATAAAAGAAGCGAGGGGAGAAATAATAGCTTTTACTGATGATGATTGTATTGTGGATAAATATTGGTTGGTTAATATATGGAATTGTTTTCGTAAATATAACTGTGATGCGGTAGGTGGACGTGTTTTACCTTTGTATCCAAAAAATACACCGAAATGGATTGTAGCTAATAAAGATATATTAAGTGGGCCAATACCATATCATGATTATGGGGAGGAGACGAAGATATACGTCAGAGATAGGACAAAGTTCAGAATGAGGCCCTTTATTGGTGCGAATATGGCTTTCAGAAAAAAATGTTTTAATGAAAATGGATATTTTTTGATAAATTTAGGTCCAGGTAGAGGGATCATGGGAGAAGATTCAGAATTTTTTGGAAGACTAGAAAGGAATAATGTATCTATTTATTACTGTGGAGAATCGATTGTTTATCATAAAATCGAAAAGGAAAGATTAAAATGGAGATACATTGCTGATTGGTTTATTAAATTGGGAAGGTACAGTGCTATCGAAGAAAAAATTTGTTCTCCAAACCAAATCAATTTCCTATTTGGTGCACCACGTTATATTTTCAAAGAAATGATGCAAGATTCCTTTTGGCTATTTTTCGGTCTAATTATAAAAGAAAAGAAAATTTTAAAAAAGATTATTCGGTTTTTCTGGAATGTAGGAAAGATTATTGAGTTCAGGAAATTATATAAATATAAAAATGTTTAAGATTTCTGTAATAATAGCAACTTATAATCGGTGTGAGAGTTTAAAGGATACATTAAATAGTCTCCTTAAACAAAAAGTTAATGAGATGTTTGATTATGAGATTATTGTGGTTGATAATAACTCAAATGATAGAACCAGAGAAGTTGTAGAAGAATTTAAAAATAAATTTAATAGGAAATTAAAATATATATTTGAACCAAGGCAGGGGAAACCTTATGCTCTCAATAGAGGTATAAAAGAAACAGAGGGTGATGTTTTCGCTTTTACTGATGATGATTGTATTGTGGATAGAGATTGGTGTTTAGAAATTTTTAAGACATTCTCTCAAAATCCACAAATTTCTTTTATTCAAGGAAGAGTTGTTCCTATCTATCTTGCTAAATTGCCTGAGTGGTATCAAGAAGGAGAATGGTTTGGAGAGAAATATACTAAAGGAATTTTTAAACTCAAAGACAACACTGTAGATGGTGCTAATATGATAATTTCACGAAAAGCTGTGGATATTTTGAAAGGTTTTAATCCTTTTTTCTCCCGTGCAGAAGATACTGAAATTGGATATAAGGCAAAAAATAAAGGAATAGAAATATATTATGTTTCTAAAATAAAGGTAAAGCATAAGATGGATAAGAATAAATTGAAGAAGATATACTGGTTACGGTGCGCATTTATATGTGGTAAGAAGTATCCTTTTATAGATAATTCTACTCCAGCAAAGAATATCTATGGTATTCCTTTATGGATTTTTCGAGACATTTTAAATAGTATCTTAAAATATTTAAAATTTACATTTTTACTTAATCCTAAAAAAAGTTTAAACAAGAGAAGCATATCGCATTTCTGTTAGGGTTAATTCTCGGGTATAGGGAAAAAGCTAGAGTAGAAATTTAGATTAGATATGAATATTTGTTTTTTATCGAAGACGTTTCATTATTTGCGAGGAGGTATAGAGAGTTATACGTTTAATATAGCTCAAGCTTTAACAAAGCAAGGCCATAATGCTCATATTATAACCTGGGAGGGAGACGGGCAGTATCATTTAGAAAGATATAAAGGAGTTTATATACATAAATTGACTTATCCAATTGAACCATTTCGAGGCTCTTGGCGAATAGATAAGTTTTTTCCTTTCTTGGATTTGAGACATAGCTATATCGTATCTAAATTTTTGTCAAAAGTAATTAAAGAATATTCAATTGACATTGTAGAGTCTCCTGATTGGTTGTATGAAGGGTTATATTTTGCTTATAGTAAGAGAAGAAATATTCCTCTGGTTGTGAGGCTCCATGGGCATATAAGTGTGTTTCGTTATTATCTTCAGAAGAAGTCAATTGGCTTGAATACATTGTTAAGATTAAAGTTAGAAAGAAAACTTGCACAAAAGGCGGATATTCTAACAACAAATTCTGAATTCTACGCGAATTTCATATCAAAAGTGTGGAATATTGACAGGAGTTTTATAAGAATTATTCCAACAGGTATTGATGTAAATCTTTTCACTCCTAAATATTTTAAGAATAATAATGAAATAAAAATTTTGTATGTTGGTAGATTAGAGGAGAATAAAGGAGTAGGAGTTATTTCAGAGGTTATTTCACGTATTTGTAGTGAATTTCCTAATGTAGTTTTTCTATTTATAGGGCAGAATAAAAAATGCGAAGGGTCCAATTTTACTTGGAGAGATTATATCCGGTATAAGACAGGGGAATGCAACGTTATCTTTTTTGATCCTATCTCTACAAAAGAACTAATAAAATTTTATCAACAAAGTCAGATTTGTATTTTTCCTTCTATTTTCGAAGCTTTTGGTATGGTGGTATTAGAAGCTATGGCTTGTGGGAAACCCGTAATTGTTACTCGAGTAGGAGCTTTCCCTGAGATTGTTGTAAATGATGTCAATGGAATTTTAATCTCGCCAGAAAATTCTGAGGAACTACTGAGGGCGATTAAGAGATTGTTATGTGATGAAATGCTGAGAGAAAAGCTAGGAGAGAATGCTCGGAAGACTATAGAAGAGAAATTTTCTTTGAATAAAATGATACAACAGACCTTATCTCTTTATAGAGAAACGATAGATAGATTCAGAAAGAGCTAATTATGCCAAAAGTAAGTGTGATAATACCGACCTATAATTGTGCCAAATATTTACCTGAGGCAATAGATTCTGTTTTAAGACAGACTTATAAAGAGTATGAGATTATTATTGTAGATGATGGTTCAACGGATAATACAAAGGAGATAGTAGAAGATTTCATTAGGCGCTACCCACATATTCGTATACGTTATTTTTATCAAGAAAATAAAGGACCTGCTGTAGCAAGAAATGAAGGAATAAGAGAAGCTAGAGGAGAATTCATTGCTTTTTTAGATGCTGATGATAAGTGTTTACCTCAAAGATTAGAGGAAGAGGTAAAGTTACTTAATAAAGATAGAAATTTTGGATTAGTTCACAGTAAAATTATAGGGTTGAAAGAGGAAGGTTATATTATAAGGAAGAATAATTCTGATAGAAGGGAGAAGGAAAAATTTTTATCAGGTGAGATATTTAAATATCTACTGTTGAGAAAAGCACATATCTGTACTTCTACAGTAATGGTAAAGCGAGAATGTATTAGTAAAGTTGGTTTTTTCGATGAGAAGTTATCTCTTTTAGGGAGTGAAGATAGAGAATTATGGTTACGGATTTGTATGAGTTATAAAATTGGATACATTGACAAACCACTTGTTTTGTATCGTCATCGCAAAGGTAGTATGACTCGTAATGAAGAAAATATGGTGAAGGCTAGGTACTATATTTTAAAGAAAATCTTTTCCCATAATTGTTATCCAATAAATTTGGAATTGCAAGCTTATAGTAGTATCCATAGCGAGTTGGCTTATGGAAATTTGAGTAATAGAAAGTTGTTTAAAGCTCAAAAAGAATGTCTAAAGGCCCTTCTCTATTTTCCTCTAAATATACAAGCATATAAAATTTTTATTAAAAGTTATTGGGATATTATTAAGACAATTTTAGGAATCTTAGGATGATAGAGTTAAGGAGATAGGATGATAAAAGTTAGAAGAATGTTAATAGAGGAAGATTTTTGTAAACAAGTAAGGAAGTTTATTTTTCCTCTAGAGGTGTCACGCAATATATGGCTTACAGATGATAAGCTAATTTTAGAGTATCCTTTAAGATTTAATGATTTAAGAAATATTGGAGAAGCTGTAGTTTTTTCTCTTTTGCCGATAGCCTATTGCGAGGGTTCTAATATAGAATTACCAAAAAAATTAACCATAGAAGAGGGAGCGCAGGAAAGAATCAACAATATTTGTTGTATATGGAATAAATGGTTTTATCGTAATAGGAAAGTCAAAATATTTGCTAGTAAAATAAACCCGGCCTCTTCGCCTTATAGAAAGAGATACGAAGCACAATTATTCTCTGGAGGAGTTGACTCCTTAACTACTTTTAAGAGGAATCGAGAGAGAATTAACTATCTACTATTATATAAAGGAGCAGATGTTCCTATAACCAGGCCTAAATTATTTGAAAAAATTAAAGACTACATAGAAGAATTTGCTAGAGAGTATGATAAAGAATTAATTGTCTTGTCTTCAAATATCCATTATTTAGGTAGTGCTTCTTGGGAGTATGTAGCTCATGGATGTGCTCTATTAGGTCCTATTTTAGCCTTATCAAATTATATTAACAAAATATATATACCTGCAACTCATTCAGGTGAGTGCGGTAAGAGAATTCGATTAGGTTCACATCCCTATACAGATCCTCTAGTAAGAGTAGACGGAGTTGAAGTTATACACGATGGTTTTGAGCTAAAAAGTCCAGAGAAGTTAGCGTTTCTAAGTAAAGAACCAGAATTACTTAAAAGACTTAGAGTATGTGGTAATATGGCTTTTTTAGATAAAAATGTTGATAAAATTAAGGAAGGATATAATTGTGGGTGTTGTGAAAAATGTTATTATACGTTGATGATTCTACTTATTTTAAGAATCTCTCCTGATATATTACCTTTTCCTAAAGGGTCTTTATCTCTCTTCGATATTTGCGAATTTCTACAATCATACAATTTTAAGAGTATCCCTAATCAAGAGGAAGGGTGGAAGATTGAATGGGCTGAGGGTTTGGAATTTCTAGAGAGAAACATTACCTCTTCAGATATAAAAGGAGCAGAAGAATTACGTGCTATTTTAAAAGACATTTTAGGAAATTTCTATTATAAATATAAAAATAACTTCCCTAAAGGTATAACTATAGAATACATAGATAGATGGCGAAAGTTAGAAAGAAGATTACATTTAAAGCTGGACTCCCTTCAATGGCTTAAAGAATTTATCCGTTGGTTTAGAGGTAGAAGATATAGAAATTTCGTTAAAAAGTATGGATATCTTACAAAAGTTAGATAAGGTAAAGAAGAGAATAAATAAGATAAAAAATATATGTAAGTGGTTAAATTCCCATAAGACGACATTTCTTCATGTTCATTGTATATATGATAACTTGGGAGATATAAGTGTAGCAGAAGCTATAAAAGAGATATTCACAAAATTTATAATTTTGGACTATTCTTTTAATAGTAGGATAAATATGTTAAACAGAATCCTTAAAAAGAGAATGTTCAAATATGGATGTTTGGGAGGAGGGACGTTAATTTTCGCTCCTCTCGATAGTGAATGGAGTCTATCCCTCGGTAAATTAATCAATAATAGAGTTGATTTACTCTTTACCTTAGGGACCGGGGTAAGGCCTCCTGATTTTTTTAATGATATAGATAATTTTACTGTTTTTAAGTGGATAGAGTATTTAAAAAAATTTAGAGTAATATCGGTGCAAGGGAATCTCTCTCGTCAAATTTTGAAAGAATATGGCTTAGAAAAAGTTGAGGTTGTGGGAGATCCTGTTTTAATCTATTGTAGAGATAAAATTTTGTCTAAGAAATATATTAAAAGTATAGGTATAAATATATCCCAAAATCATCAGTTCTACGGTGATAAAAACAAATTTTTAAATACAATGAAAAAGTTTATAAAAATGTTGATAGATGAAAAATGGCAGATTACATTTTTCCCCTGTTGTAAAGAAGATGTGAGGCTTTCTTTAGAGATATGTAAAGAAATAAAGAAGGATCTAAAAATATTTAAAAATTACCAGAATATTTATTCTTTTATGGAAAGAGTAGAAAAGCAGGATATTTTTATAGGGATAAAACTACACTCAGTAGTTTCTGCCTTTTGCACCTATACTCCTGCTCTAATGATTGCTTACCAACCTAAGGGGTTTGATTTTATGGAGACTATGAGTATGTCTGAGTTTGTCTTTAGGAGCGATAAAGTAGAGGTAGGTTCCTTAATAGAAAGAGTAAATTACTTATATAATCACATAAAGGAGATCCAGCATAGACAATACCATACTTGTCAGAAATTTAAACAGAGACTGCTTAAATTTAGAGATCAAGTATGTAGTTTAGTAGGGAGTTAGCAAAATGAATATTCTTCAAATCTTTAATAGTCGTATTCAAAAACATGGGAGTTTCGAGGATTTTATGGTTGAATTGGCTGAAGTGGCAAAAGAAAAAGGTATAAGATTGGGTTTTGTCTTTCCGGACGTTAAAACTGAGGAAGTAAAGAATAAATTAGAATCTCTTAGTGCAAAAGTTTATATAATTAGAGAAAATTGGACTTCTTTCAGACTCGTTAATAAACTTTTAAAAATTACCTTGAAGGAAGCTCCTCAAATTTTGGATTTTCATTTTTGTTACTCTATAAATTTTGTTTTTTTATTCCTTATTTTAAAACTTCTTAGAAAAAAAATTATCTATCACTATCATGGTGAGATAAAACCTGTAGAAGAACTAAAATTCTTCAATCGACATTTTTCTAAACTTAGATTATTTAGTTTTTTTGTAGATAAGATAATATGTGTCTCTGAAGCCAATAAGAGATTTTTAGAGGCACTTAATGTAAGTAAAAGAAAAATTTGTGTAGTGTACAATGGAATAAAGATAGAAAATTTTGACAATTTTACTGTAGATAAAGACTTTAAAGAAGAAGTAGGATTTAACGATGGAGAAGTGATTATAACTTCAATCGGATCACTTATTTCTCGAAAGGGAATAAATGTTTTAATCGAGTCGGCTAAATATGTGTTAGAAGAATTTCCTCAAGCAAGATTCGTCATTGTTGGGAGAGGCAATAAGGAAAAATATCAGAAATTGGCAAGGGATTTAGAGATAGAAAATAAGATAGTATTTACTGGCCTAATAAAAGAGTACCCTTATTATATTTTAAAGGCTACAGATTTGTATGTAAGTGCCTCTTTTTCTGAGTCTTTCGGTCTTTCAATAGCCGAGGCTCAAGCTCTTGGCATTCCTGTAGTAGCTACTAGAGTAGGAGGAGTTCCCGAAGTTGTTAATAATGGGAAAACAGGGCTTTTAGTCCCAGCAGGAGATGCTAAAGCGTTAGCGAAAGCGATAATAACTCTTCTGAAGGATAAAGAATTAAGAAATAATATGGGAGCAAAAGGAAGAATGTGGATTAGAGAGAGATTTAATCTTTCAGAAAAAGTAGAGGAGCTTATAAATGTTTGTATTAGGTAAAAGTATCGGAGTATATCTAATATATTTTCTGGGTATAGTAGTCTTCTTTCTTTCTGTAACAGGTAGAGTAAAATATGGCCTCCTGTTTTTAATCCCTTTACTTCCTTTACAGAACGTTTTTGTGAAGCTGTATCAATTTCCTTTAGGTAAAGACTTTAATGATATTCTCCTCATGGGAATGATTATTGGTTGGTTCTTATATAAAAATTCAAAAAAGGAACATCTTTTCGAGAAAAGTTCCTATAATAAAATCTTAATTCTTTATCTAATATTTACTTACATTATTTTATGGAGAGGATCTTCTTATTTAGGTTTTTCTCCTCCTTTGAGCCCAGCTGATTCCCGCGTCCAGAATTGGAAGAATTATATGATACTACCTTTGTTATTCTTTCTTACATTTAATAACTTAAAAGATTTAAAAGATCTCAAACAATTATTTTTATTTATGTGTTTTTCTATACTTTTGATGAATTTTTATACTATCCGTCAGATTAGTTGGATTACTGCCTGGTGGAGTAGAGTGAAACTTCATGGAACGTTCGTGTGGCTTGGACCTAATGAAGTAGCAGCATTTTACGCTACTTATACTTTTGTGTTATTAGGTGTATTTTTATTAGTTAAGGAAAAAAAATGGAAAATAATGTTAGGTATTCTCATTTTACTTAATTTTTATTGTGATCTGTTCCTTTTCTCTCGAGGAGCATATTTAGCGACATTGTTAGGATTTCTTTTTATAAGCGTTATACGTCAGAAGAAGTTGATCATTCCTCTTATTATTATTTTAATATTTTGGCAAAGCGTTCTTCCAAAGGAAGTAGTAGAGAGATTGCAGTTTACTAAACAAGAGGGTCAACTGGATCCTTCAGCCCAAACAAGACTTATACTTTGGCAAGAAAGTATTAAGTATTTTAAAGAAAATCCTTTGATTGGTGTAGGTTTCAATGTATTTCAACATTTAGGCTTAAAGAGAGATACTCATAATGTTTATTTACGAACTTTGGCTGAGCAGGGAATAATTGGTTTAGTTTTTCTTTTATTAATCATGATTTTAGCGTTTAAAAGAGGATGGAATTTATATAAAAATGCTAAGGATAGATTTTTGAAAGGCTTAGGATTAGGTTTTTGTGCGTGTGTAATAGCAGTTATGGTAGGGAATTTTTTTGGAGATAGATGGACATATTTACAACTGGGATCTTATTTTTGGGTGTTCTTGGGGATGGTAGAAAGAGGGAATTTAATAACTTCCAGAGTTTCAAAAAGTATAGGTTAGAAAGTTTCGATGGATATAAAAGAAAAAATTAAATTATGTTTGTTAATAGATGTATTGGAGGATATAAAAGGAGGGGCGGAAAAGCAAATTTATGAATTGATTAAAAGAATCGATAAAACTAAATTTAAAATTTATTTGTTTATTCTACATCAAAAGAAGATACCTTATGTAATACAGAAACTATTATATGAGAATGATACACAGATAGAGGTAAAAGGTATAGGAATAAAAAGAATCTATGACTGGAAGGGAGTTTATGAAGGATTTAAATTTATTAAGTTTCTAAAAGAGAAAAAGATTGATATTTTAATAACCTATCATTTTGCCTCAGATATTTGGGGTACGGTATTTGGGAGATTAGCTAATGTATCAATAATAATTTCTAATAGAAGAGATGCAGGATTCTGGAGAAATAAATTTCATATTTTAGCCTATCGGATGGTAAATAGATGGGTAAAAAAGATAGTAGTTGTTTCTAAAGCAGTAGAGAAAATGGTAATAGAAGAAGAAGGTGTTTGTAGAAGAAAGATAGAACTAATTTATAATGGAGTGGACTTAGAAAAATTTGAAATAGATGTGGACATTTTCTCTAAAAAAAGAGAATTAGGGATTCCTTCGAAGTCAAAAGTTGTAGGATGTGTTGGAAATTTAACTCCTGTAAAGGGTCATAAATTTTTAATAGAAGCTGCTTCTCAAATTATTAAGAAAAATCCTTATGTGCATTTTTTATTTATAGGTGACGGACCGTTGAAGAGGAACTTAATCTCTTTGACGAGTCAATTATACCTCCAAAATAACATTCATTTTTTAGGTAAACGTAACGATGTTAATGAATTGCTAAAAATAATGGATGTATGCGTATTACCTTCTTTAAGTGAGGGTTTATCCAACGCTCTTTTAGAGTACATGGCGTCAGGAAAACCTGTTATAGCTACCGAGGTAGGAGGAAACACAGAGGTGATTGAACATGGAGTTAATGGGATCTTAGTTCCTCCAAATGATTCAAAAAGTTTAGAAGAAGAAATTCTCTATTTATTAACTAATGAAGAGTTTGCCAGAATGTTAGGTAAGCGAGCGAGAGAGACAGTTGAAAAGAAATTTAATATGGAGGAGCAGGTAAGATACACAGAAAATTTTTTATTTAATCTTTTAAAAAAGGAGGAACAGAAAAAAGAAATAGGAGTCTTACATCTAATTAGTAGCAATGGTTTATTCGGGGCAGAAAAAGTAATGCTAAGTTTAGCTAAGAGGATAAATTGTAATCGAATAAAGCCATATATAGTTTCAGTAAATAACTATTATAATCCTCACTTTGAGGTTGTTAAGAAAGCTCAGGAAAATAATTTACCTGTATTTGTGGTAGATTCTAAAAGAAAGTTTGACCTAAGAACAATTCGAGATTTATGCAATATTATTAAGATTAATCGAATAGATCTTATTCATACCCATAACTACAAAGCTAATTTTTTAGGATTTATCGTAAGTAAAAAATTAAAATTACCTATTGTCACAACTTTACATGGGTATATTGGAGATGGGCTTAGATTAAAATTTTATGAGAGCTTAGATAGATTCCTTTTAAGATTTTTTAATAAAGTTATATTGGTGGATGAATGTTTAAAAGAAAATTGTAGTAAAAATTTGAATTACACCATCATACACAATGGTATAGAAATTGATGATTCTATGCTTCATATAAGGCCGAGTCATGAAATAAGAAAGGAGTTAGGAGTTGCCACTGATAAGACTATAATCGGAGCGGTAGGAAGATTAAGCAAAGAAAAGGGCATTTCCTATCTGTTAAAAGCATTTGCTGTATTAGTAAAAAGAAACCATAATCTTCAGCTATTAATCGTTGGCGAAGGACCTTTAAGAGACAACTTAGAAAAATTATGTAAAGAGTTAAATATAAAAAAAGATGTAATCTTTACGGGATTTCAAGAGGAAGTAGATAAATATTATTCAGTTATGGATATTTACGTATGCAGTTCTTTAATTGAACATTTCCCCCTCTCAGTTATGGAAGCAATGAAGCACGGTTTAGCTGTTATAGCTACAAATGTAGGGGGGACCCCTAAATTGATAAGAGATAACTCCACAGGTTTGTTGATTAAACCATACTCTACAAAGGAGATTTATGATAGTTTAAAAATCTTAATAGAAGATAATTCTTTAAGGACAAGACTCGGAGAGGAAGGTAGACGGTTCATAATAGAAAATTTTTCTATAGATGGAATGGTAAAGCGTTATGAAAAGATATACGAAGAAGTAATAAGAATGTAACCATGAATATTTTATTTGTTACCCCAAGGATTCCTTATCCTCCTGATACCGGGGCAAAGATAAGGACGTGGAATCTCCTTAAACAAATAAAAAATAAAGGAAATAATGTTACTTTGCTATCCTTCATATACAAAAAAGAAGATGAGGAGAATATTAAAACAATAGAAAAAATAGGAATAAAAGTACTTTTAGTGGAAGGAAAAGATAAAATAGATATTTTTACTTTTTGTAAAGGCCTGTGGAGAAATTTACCTTTAAATATTGCAAAGTACTACAGTAGGAGGATGCAAACTACTTTGGTCGAATTTCTATCAAAGAATCAAATTGATTTGATTCATTTTGACCATCTTCATTTAGCTCAATATGCCCCTTTATGCAATGGTATACCTTACATAATCGATGAACATAATGTGGAGTCAATAATTCTAAAACGATACATGAATAATGAAAGAAATGTTATAAAGAGGCTCTTTATTAAAGGAGAATATAAAAAGATGTTGCGATTTGAAAGATTATATTCTCATAAGGCAGAAAGAGTCTGTGTAGTTTCAGAAAAGGATGGAGAGAGTCTAAGAATAATTTGTGATGGCAGGGTAAATCTTGAGATAATTCCCAATGGAGTGGATCTTACCTATTTTACACCAAATAGTACTCGTATATCTGAAGATAAAAGTATTATTCTTTTTGTAGGTTCGATGAATTGGTTACCTAATGTAGATGGGGTAATTTATTTCTGTAAAGAGATTTTACCTTTAATATGGCGAGCCAATCCTCATGTTTATTTCAAAATAGTAGGTAAGCACCCACCCTCTAAAGTCAGAAGATTAGCTAAGGGTGATAGGAGAATTATTATAGAAGGTTATGTAGATGACATTCGTCCTTTTTTTAGGGAAGCAGAGGTTTTTGTTGTTCCTTTACGAATCGGAGGGGGCACTAGGTTAAAAATTTTGGAAGCTTTAGCAATGGAAAAACCCGTTGTTTCTACTTCTATAGGGGCCGAAGGATTAAATCTTATTTCTAATCAACATTTGCTCATTGCTGATGAGCCTTTGGATTTTGCTGAGAGTATTATTACTCTTTTGCGAAATAAGAATTTAGCCCGTCATTTAGGAAAGGTGGGAAGGAAAGTTATTGAGGAGAAATTCGGCTGGGGAATTATAGGAGAAAAGTTGAACGAAGTGTACAAGAAGGTGGTGAATAATGTTTGAAAACATAGGTAAAGATAGGATAATCGCTTTTCTTTTGGGAACTATCGTAGGAATTTTCATGACATTCATTTTCTTAGGAGGTGTATATGCAGTATATAAGGTAGGTAAAAAGATAGTTAATTTTTGGGAAACTAAGGAGGTTAAACTCCCTCCTTCAAAGCCAAGAATAAAAAAAAGGATAATCTCTATAAAAAATTTTAATTTAGGATTCGAAGATAAACAAGATTTAGAATTTTTCGATCTTAATGACGGTCTTTATGTTGAGCGAAGCAAGGATTTTGTTACTCAAGGGAAACATTCGTTACTTGCTGAATTTCCTAAAGGAGCCACTTATCCTGGACTTTCTTGGGAGGTTTATAGAATGGATAAATGTTTAGACTGGAGTAGAGGTAAATACTTCTCTTTCGATGTGTACAATAATTCTGAAATAAATGTCATTTTAAATGTGAAGCTAAAAAGCGGTCCTAATTATCCTAAAAAAGTATATGAGACTCAAATAAATTTACCTCCTCAAAAAATAAAAAGAGTAAAAATTTCAATAGATGATTTAGGAGATAAGTTAAATGTGAGAGAGATATCTTACGTTAAATTATTCATTGATAGACCACAAGAGACCATAATTCTATATTTTGACAATATTCGAGTTGAATGAACAAAATTAGGATGGAGAAAAGAAAGGGTAGAGTAAAGAATACGATTGGGATTAATTTTTTATCTCCTCTTTTATGGATATTAGTTTTATCCTTTTTGCCCATCTTTATGGGAATAAATACATGGGCTTATAAAATCAAAAACGCTGAAGGATTTAAATTAGTAGCTATAGATAGCTTATACAAGGTGTTTAAATTTAAAAGAAGAGTTCCTACATATAAAGAGATCCATCTCTATTCTGCTAGAAATGAATATGAAGCATTTCAAGTATTACTTTACGAAGCTCGAAAATCATTTAACAATATTGAAATTGTAGTTGAGGATTTATTAAATTCAAGTAAGGATTCCAAAATAGCTTCTTCTTTCATTAAAGTGAGGGAGATAGGATATGTACCTACAAAAAAACCCTATTACAGGACTCTCTATGTAGGACTGTGGCCAGATCCTCTTTTCGAAAAAGACAGATTTAGCCTCGTTAAGGGAAGTTCTTTAGCTTTATGGGTAAGTATTTATGTTCCACCTTCCACACTACCAGGAGAGTATAAAGGTTCTATTAAGATTATCTCTGGTAATTATGTAAGAAAATTACCTATAACTCTCTATGTATGGGATTTTACTCTCCCTAAAGAGAGCCATTTAAAAACCGCTTTTGATTTCTATGAGCATTTCCTCCCTAAGTTTTATACTCGAAAAAAAAGGGAAGATTATCAAGAATGGAAGAGACGATTACAAAAGATTAGAGAGGCATTTTATTTAATGATGCTTGAATATAGAATTTCTCCTATTTTAAATTTAGACCCTTTAAGTAGAGATTTTAATACCCGGTTAGCAAAATATTTAAAGCAGGGACTTAATGCTTTTGGTATAGGTAAATTTGGAGGTTCCTTTGGTAATAATTGGCCGAGAAATAAAGATAGTTACATAATTTCTTTGTACAGGAGATATGCCGAAGTTTTAAGAAGAAATGGTACTTTGAATAAAGCATATGTCTATAGCTGGGATGAAGGTGAGATTGGTAACCCTCGAGTTAAAGAGATAATAGAGCTTATTCATAGAGCAGATCCTAAACTTAAGAATATGGTTTGTTATCACGGGTTTTGGGATCCCGATAAATATCCAGAGTGGGGTAAGGATATTGATATCTGGTGCTTTCAAATAGCTAATTACAACGAGGTTTTAAGGAAAAAATTAGAGAAGTTAGGTATAGAAATCTGGATGTATGTGTCGGGTCCGGATAGTATATATCCAAACTTTGCTTTAGACTTCCCTGCAATTAGTGCTCGAATCATCCCCTGGTTATGCTGGAAATATGATATAAAAGGGCTACTTTACTGGTGTGTTAATTTCTGGAGAGTTAATCCGTTTAAAGATGCAATGAATACACATTGGCAACAGAACGGGAATGGACTTCTTCTATATCCAGGCAGGGAGGGTCCTATCGCATCTTTACGATTGGAACTTATTCGGGACGGGATAGAAGATTATGAATACCTATACTTGTTAAAAGAATTGTACCAGAAGGTACCAAAGGAAAATATTGATAAATCAATGAAAAAAAAGATAGAAAAGCTACTCTCTCTGAAAGGATTCATTAACTCCTTAAGTGATTACAATGAGAATCCTCAAGTACTTTACAAAAAAAGAAAGGAGATAGCTGAAGCCATTCTTTATCTTAAAGGGAATAATATTTTATCTTCATCGAAAGGAAGAAGGAGCTTATGAAAAAAGAAGTATTAGTTCTTCTTTACCATAATATAGTTGATACTTCTAAGGATTTATCTCTTTACGATGTAGGTTTAGATAATTTCAAAAATCAATTAGAGTTTCTTCACGAATATAAATTTTCTCATTTCATTGTTTCTGCATACAAAGATTATAAAAAAAACAGAGAGATTCTGTTAACTTTTGATGACGGTTATGCTTCTTGGGAAGAGGTAGTTCTACCTTTACTTAAGAATTTTGATATCAAGGCATTTTTCTTCATATGTATAAAACATATGAAGGAAGGTAGGATTTCGAAGAATCAAATTCATAATTTAAAAAAGGAAGGGATGAATATAGGTTCTCACTTAATGACACATCGATTTCTTCATAAACTTTCCAAAGAGGAGATATTTTATGAGCTAAAGGAATCGAAGAAAATACTCGAAGACATTATCCAGGATGAGATAAAGTATTTTTCTGTTCCTGGAGGTTTATATAATCCTTCAGTAATAGAGATAGCCAAAATGGTCGGATACCAAAATATATTCACCTCTGATGTTGGAATAAATATTAATCCAGACTATATCTTTAAAAGGATTCCTATTAAAAGAAAAACTACTCTAAAAGAATTCAAATCTATCATAGAAGGAAAGGGCATATTTAAAAAGATTCTTTCTCAGAAAAGTAAAAATATAGCAAAAGTAATGTTAGGTATCGAGA
>Ga0180300_10000228_pt1 | contig 23391 bp, 18 predicted proteins | sample GuaBasSediGuay15_FD_121798 | JGI IMG/M metagenome (GOLD analysis project Ga0180300, IMG submission 121798) | Subseafloor sediment microbial communities from Guaymas Basin, Gulf of California, Mexico - Guay15, Core 4569-2, 21-24 cm | ecosystem: Environmental > Aquatic > Marine > Hydrothermal...
AAGTTGCTGAAACTAGGTTAATGGGAGCGGAAACGGACATACGTAGGTTAGAAGCTCGATATCGGCGGGGCGAAATCTCTAAAGAAGCTTACCGTAGACTTCTTGATGAGTACAATCGCAGAAGGGATGGAGCGAAAACAACCATCGAGGGAGTTCTCTTAAGACTTCGAGAAGAAATCCGCTAAAAACACAAAAAGATTTTTATCTTTAATATTTCTCTTCATTAAGAATTCAAATGGAGGATAAACAATCTATGGTAGAAATTAAAATTGACAACGACAAATGTAATGGATGTGGAACATGTGTGGATGTCTGTCCAGTAGGAGTCTTTGAAGTTAAAGATGAGAAATCAGTTGTTGTTAACCTTGATGAATGTCTTGTTTGCAGAGCATGTGAAGTGCAGTGTCCCAACAACGCTATAGAAATCATTGAGTAGAACTGCCTTCTCTTTCTTTTTTTACGTACAAACTCATAAATCCCAAAACTTGGAATGTGCACGTCTAATTGACATTATAGTTTTTTCAACCTGCTTCCCCACTTCAGGAGCCGCAACAAGATGTTTATCTTCGATTAAATAAGAAACGCCAGCCATCCTTCCAATCACCGCAGCCGCTATTTTCCCAATAAAGCTAAGACTGTAACCACCCTCTAAAACCGCCACAAGCCTTCCCATACAGAACTGAGACGCTAAATCCAGAACCTTTCCAAAAATTTTTGGATAAGTAGAAGCTGAGAGAGAAAGACTTGCAACCGGGTCTGTGTAATGTCCATCAAAGCCCGTGGAAACGAGGATGAACTCTGGCTTATACTGTCGAATAATCGGAATCACAACTTGATTGAAAGCTTTAAGGTAAGCCGCATCATCAGTTTGATATGGAAATGGAATATTCACGGTATATCCTAAACCGTCTCCGCTACCTACATCGTCTACGAAACCTGTCCCAGGAAAGCCCCTAGGGTCCTGATGTAAGCCTATGTACAGAACCTCGTTAGTGTTATAGAAAATGTCTTGAGTTCCATTCCCATGATGAGCATCCACATCCAAAATCAAAATCCGCTTAAGACGAAAATCGCCAAGAAGATGAGCAGCGACCACAGCAACATTATTGAATAAACAGAAACCCATAGCATATGAAGGACCAGCGTGATGCCCTGGAGGACGAACTAAAGCAAAGGCGTTTTGAAACTCTCCATTCATTACTAAGTCAGCTGCCTTAACAGCCCCTCCAACAGCGTAGAGAGCTGTTTCATAGCTTTTAGGAGAAACCACCGTATCGCCGAGGTCGAGGAGACCGCCGCCAGACGAGCAGACTCGCTTAACAAGTTGAATGTAATCTGGCTGATGGATAAGTTCCACATCTTTTACGCTGGCGGGCTTAGGTTCAATAAGCATGCATTTTCCAGATTCAAGGAGACCGCTTTTCCTTAGTTCTTTCATGATTGCTCTTAAGCGGTCAGATGATTCAGGATGACCAGGTCCAGCATCATGCTCTAAATACCTCGGAGTGTATATGATAGCTGTTTTTTCCATTTACGCCCCCTCATTTAGGATATACTTCTCGGAAACTCTTTTTAACATATCCTCGTAGGCTTAAACCTTCTTCTCTTGCCAATTTTCGAAGAGCCTTATTCACGCCAGTTGTGTATTGAATAGCTCTCTTAGGCTTATTCGTAATAAATGAGGGTATACCAAGATTCTGAGCTACTCGCCGTAACACCTTCTTTCTTAAAGAATTCTCTGCACACTCAATTTTCAGGCTTACGGGTAAACTCAGAGAAAAACACACTACCTCATGATCTAGGAATGGGAATCGCAACTCCACTCCGTGGAAGGAGCACACTTGATTATCCCTCTGAAGATTCGTTTCGTACGATAAAACTACGTCTCGATACATAACGTCTCGAACCTTCGCAGCGCCATATTGTGAATAAATTCTGAGATATCTCTGATAGCCTCCGAAGAGCTCGTCGCTTCCCTGTCCCACCAACAAAACTTTACATCCCAGTTTTGATGTAACTTCTGCTGTCCAATAAAAGGGGATGGCAATATTAGCTTTTACCACGTCGGGCTCTTCAATCAGCCACAAAACCTTGGGCAAGACCCGCTTAACATCCTCTAACATGTATGTTTGAAGGTGAAGAGGCAGTTCTAAAGCTTCAGCTGCAGCTTTTACGTGTGAAATTTCTGAGTGGTCTTCTAATCCTACCGAAACTAGGTGAACCTCTGCTCCGCAAGTTTTAGCCAATGCTGCAATAACGCTGCTGTCTAAGCCGCCTGAGAACGCTATCGCCACATTTTCAAGATTTGAAACCCTCTCTTTAGTGGAATTTAACAAGAGTTCTTGAAGACGTTCTGCCGCCATCCCTAATTCCATAGGTTTGACGGGGGGCTGCATTACAGTTTTGATAGAATGGAAAGTAAAGCCATGAGCATTCATCACTGCCAAGTTTCCAGGCGGAAATGACCTCACGTTTTTTATTCCAAGCGTCCACAGAGCCTTACGCTCAGACGCTGCGGCACAGAGGGTTTCGTTTTCACCGTAGTAGAGTGGGATTGCTCCTATGCTGTCTCTGCCGACAATCGCTTTGTTTGATTGTACTATAGCAAACACGTAGGAGCCGTCAAGTTCGGTTAGGATGTCTTCAGCATTTTTCCAAAGATTGCCCTTAAGCTGCTCCAAAATTTGGTCAACTTCGGACAGGTTAGGAGAGGGAAACAGTCTGCCCTCAAACACAAGCGCAAAGTCGTCGCCCAGCACTGGTTGTGGACGGTCATTTGAAAGGATACGGGAGAGGTTGTGTCCTAAAGCAACGCTTGAGTTTATGTTTTCAATTGATATTTCTTCGATTTTTTTAGCTCTTCTCACTGAGTTTGGTGTGGCAACGCCGTGGACATCGGCTCCTCGGTGAGTTAACTCTTTAAGCATGAGAACTACTGTAGGGACAACATTTTCTCCTGTCTTATCCACAGCAACTGCTATTGCGCCCATGGATTTGAATCTCCAGTGTAAGAACAGTAGAGAGGTTGTTTGTTTTAGTGTTTTCTTTAAGAACGTTTAAATGGCGTATCAAACATGTAGCGCATAGTAGTTTTTTATGAAATGTTTTTTTAAGATCAAAAGTTAATCTCTAAGGTAATACTATGTCACTAGGGAGGAGAAAGTTATTGCCGGTTCTTCCAATTGATATCGGTCGTTACGGAACACCAGAAATGCGGAGAGTTTTCGATGAGGAAACTAGGCTTCAGAGAATGTTAGATGTGGAAGCTGCTTTGGCTTGGGCGCATGCGGAAGTTGGGAATATTCCACGTGAGGACGCTGAAAAAATCGTGAAAACAGCGTCAGTTAAGTATGTTAAACTTAGTCGTGTAAAGGAGATTGATAAGGAAATTAGACACGATATCGCCGCGATGGTTCGAGCGTTAGCTGAGGCATGTGGACCAAGCGGAGGCTACGTTCATCTTGGAGCAACAAGTTCTGACATCGTAGATACCGCGATGGCTCTTCAACTTAAAGACGCCGTTAACCTCATCGAAAAGAGACTCAACAATCTTGAAGAGACCTTAATGGAAAAGGCTGAGAAATATAAAGGAACAGTCATGATGGGCAGAACCCATGGACAACATGCATTACCGATTACACTTGGCTTCAAATTTGCAGTTTGGATGAGAGAAAACGCTAGACATATTCAACGATTACAAGAGTGCCGCAAACGAGTGTTAGTTGGAAAAATGAGTGGAGCAGTTGGAACCCAAGCTGGCTTAGGTCCCAAAGCCATAAAGATACAGGAACTCGTGATGGAACGATTAGGGATAAAGCCAGCGCAGATTTCCACCCAAATCGTGCAGAGAGACCGCTATGCAGAACTCATTTGCCTCCTCGCCATGATAGCGTCCACGCTGGACAAGATAGCTACAGAAGTTCGAGAGTTACAGAGACCTGAAATAGGAGAGGTTTCTGAACCGTTTGAACGAGAACGCCAAGTAGGCAGCTCCACAATGCCTCACAAGCGCAACCCAATAATCTGTGAGAGAATTTGTGGCTTAGCAAAAATTGTTAGAAGCCTCGTTACGCCAGCGTTAGAAAACATTCGGACGTGGCATGAGCGAGATTTATCCCAATCTTCTGCAGAGCGATTTATAATTCCTGAAGCTTGCATCCTCACTGAGTATATGCTGGTTTTGATGACAAACATTCTGAAGAACTTATGGGTGGACGAGAAGCGGATGCAAAGAAACATGAAATTAACACAGGGACGAACCATGTCTGAGGCAGTTATGATAGCCCTAACTAGGAAGGGCATGAACCGTCAAAAAGCTCATGAGCTCATTAGACGCTTAGCAATGAAAAGCGGAGTTGAAAAGCAACCATTTAAGGAAACTCTTCTTAAAGACAAAACCGTGCGAGAAACATTAAGTGAAAAAGAAATTGATGAAGCGTTAGACCCAAGAAACTATCTGGGCACAACAACAAAACAGATTGAGCTAGCCGTCAAAAAGACGAAGGAAGAAAGAAAAGCCAGAGGACTAAACTAGGAAATAACTCTTCAAATCCTTTTTGCTCCTACAATCTTGTTGCAACATACGCTTTTCGCGGAAAATATCGTTTTGTCCTTAAACCGAACCTCACAAGCGAAAGCATCAGAGGAACCTCCATAAGAGGACCTATAACCGTGGCTAGCGCCGCACCCGAGCCGATACCGAAAAGGGTTATTGCAACGGCAATAGCAACCTCGAAGTGACTGCTAGAGCCAATAAGAGTATTACATATCGATGATTCATAGCTCCAATTGGAAAGCCATGAAATTTCAAACTCTTAATAGCTCTACTCGCTTTTGTGCCAAAAAATTCTTCAATACAGATAATCATTAATACTGCTCATTCAGTGAAAAAGTGGAGGTGAACATTTGATTTTTGTTACTCTGTGTGAAGTTCGCTCGGGAAAATTTGAGGATGCCATAGAAGCAACGAAGGAGCTACCTAAATCTCTTCCTCGAGGGATTAAACTTAGAGCACGTTACAGCTTGTTCGGAAGATTTGATGCAATTTATATATTTGAGGCGCCAGACGAAATAACTGCGACAAAATTCGTTAGAAGTCTTCAAGAGACTCTTGACACCGAAACCTTCCTTGCTGTGCCATGGGCTGAATAAAATTTCACCCAGATTTTCTAGAGTATCCAGTTAAAGCCTGTTGCTCACATTCTCTGTCCTTCTTTAGTTTCTTCCACTCTCGTGCCTTATCAAAGCTTCCTATCTGCTCCTTAATTTTTTTAGCGAGTTTAGGTCCAATCAAGGGTAAGCTGGTTAGCTTTTCAAGAGGCACCTTCTTTATGTCTTCAATGGTTTTTAAGCCGGAGTTATAGAGCGAGCGAGCCCGTATCCTTCCGATTCCTTTTAATCTAACCAGCGGAAGCAGTTCAGCTTTCACTCCCTTTTCGATTCGTTCTGTGAGTACTGCGAGATGGGGAAAAAGGTCTTTGTGTCCAAATAGTCTAGCCAGCTCATGAGAAGCATATAGGAGCCATCGTGCGGTTCCTATGAGCCTATACAGGTCGCCGGGTTGAACTCTGAATCTTTCAATCATTTCGTCTTCTGATGTTTCTTCTGTCCACGCATCTAGTACCCAGGCTAGTTTTGCCTCTCCTAGAAACTCTTCGTAGTCCATTCTGTCTATCCATTCGTCGGGAACTTCGAACATGAATTCTTCTCGGTGCTTATCTATGAATAGGGTTAAGTCGTCGATTTCTCTGGAGTAGGGGCGAAGTTTAGGAAACATGTCAGGTGTACGTGAAATCATGTGGAAGAAGCTTATGTCTGTGATTCGTGGCGCTCTATTGAACAAGGCGTCTCGAATAATGACTGCGGAAACTGGGTCAATGTATAGCTCCGAGACTCTTCGCCCAAACTTGGTGGCGTAAACGTTTTTTCTATCTATTTCAATCATGTTTTCTTCATATAGAAATCTCAGAATTTTGGTGATTACCTCCCTAATAGCTTGGGGGTCATATTGATAGGCATAGAAGGTTTTGCCGAAGAAATCGTAGATTCCCTGCTCTGTGTGGGCGAAGTCAGCGGCGATTGTTGCTAGGACATGAGAGCGGAGGATGCGTTCTACTGCTAGTTTTGACCATATTCTTTCTGGCTCTGCTAGAACGTAATTTTCCATAAGGTAGTCACGTTCGTCCTCAGTTTTAGCGATGAGTATGGCTTCTCCAACCTTGTCGTATCGGGGTCTCCCAGCTCGACCTGCCATCTGCTTGTACTCTAACACTTTGATTGGGTAATATCCATATCCCAGCTCATACCGTCTATAATCATGGATTATTACCGTCCTAGCGGGAAGGTTTACTCCGAAGGCTAGGGTGGGGGTGGCTGTTAGAACTTTTATTTTGCCGTCTCGAAAGGCGTCTTCAATGATTTTTCGGTGGGCGCTACTCAATCCAGCGTGATGAAAAGCTGTTCCATTCCTGACTAGTTCAGCTAGCATCTCGCTTATCCTTGTTCGTTCTCCAGCAGCCAAGATTTGTTCAGCAACTCGGGTGAGAGAACGTTTGGCAGGTTTCGATAATACAGTTTTTATGCCAGTCACCGCCTTTTTGGCGAGACTAACCGAGTTTTTCCTTGTTGCCGCAAACATGAGGGCTTGTCCACCGGATTTTACAATGTGTACTGCAAAGTTTATGGCTGGATTCGTGTTCAGCTTTTCTATCTTGATGGCTCCTCCGTCTTTAAATTGAACTTCATCTTGCAGTAGCACGCCTTCTTTCAGCGTCACGGGTCTCCAGTCAGTGGTGATGACATCAGCCTTTAACCATTCAGCTGTTTCCTCAGCGTTCTTAATGGTGGCGCTTAATGCTAAGAGTTGAACATCTGGATTTACTTGCATGAGGCGGGCGAGCACCACTTCTAGGGTGGGACCGCGTTCAGCATCGTTAAGTAAGTGCACTTCATCTGCTACTATTAGGGAGATTTCGTCCATCCAGCGCGCTCGATGCCTCAGTAGGGAGTCGGCTTTCTCGTTTGTTGTAACGATAATGTCATATCTTTCGAGCCATGGGTCGCTGCTGTCATAGTCGCCAGTGCTGATGCCCACTCTGACTCGTCTTCCGCTTCGTTTTCTAATGACCGTGTATTTTTTGAATTCTTCGTATTTTTCGCTTGCCAGCGCCCGTAGAGGGGTCAGATAGAGAACTTTTCCATCTTTTGTTAACACGTGTTTTAGTGCGCATAACTCAGCTATGAGGGTTTTACCTGAGGCGGTGGGGCTCGCTAGCACAAGGTTTTTTCCTTCCAGAACTCCAGCGCGCACAGCCTCTTCTTGCGGTGGATATAGCTCAGTGATTCCAGTTTTGGTTATGACTTGTTTTATGGATTCGGGTATCGGTAACTCTTGAATCTTCAAAGCTTGCGCCCTTTTAGCAGTTTCTTAATAACTTTCTTTGTGGAAATGAGAGGGACAATGTCTTTAATGTTTTGTGGCGCATGGAGGCTCATGCTGTCTATTACCTTGTTCTCTCTTTCCCTGTTTGTTTTGTGTAACTGTGAAAAAAATTTTCTTTGTGTACAATAATTAATGATGTCAACCTCATCTGATTTGTCTGACAAATGGAAAAATTTATTGTTGAACAATGGATGCTTTCTCAAAGTGACCATCTTTGTTTGTAAAAGCCGCAAATAACAAATTTCCTCTTTCGAAAAAAGCTCATAGCAAGAATTAAAAGAGAACATTAGCAGCTGGATATGATATGATAAATGACAGAAATGGAACGCTATGAAGCTGACCTAATCGTATTATTTCAAGAGGTGAAAAAAAAGTTTTAGAACAAGCTAAAGACAGACTTCAAGACTTGAGTTGCCAATTGCAAGAGGCTAGATAGAATACTACAGTCATCCTTAGAGAGAATAAAAGAAAAGGGTTATTTCTTAAGGCTAGGTCTTCTTTAGGTACCCCTCTTTTGGAGAGTATATGGTGCCCTCTTTCACCAACTGTCCTATAAGCCTCTCTGCTTCGCCCCTTATGATATCATATTCGGTTTCAAGCTTTTCCAAAAGCGCTGACTTTTCAACAATCCCTGTCTTCTTCTCCATCGAAATAATGGTGTTCAATACTACCCCTAGCTTGTCACGTAGGCTCTTAGGCTTTCCCGTCATGATTATGTCAATATCGATTTTGTGAGAGGAAATGTCGATTCCAACCTCTTCCAGAGACCGCTTCATAATAGCAATAGCGGCTTCAGCATCCTCAACAAGAACCTCTTTCCGAAACGCAACGCGAGCCCGAGCCTCAGCCAGCCTCACAATAGACTCAAGTTGACGCGCAGTAATGGCTATAGGCGTCCCTTCAACTTCACTGGCTGAACGCATTTCCAAGTAGAAGTCTCTTAGGCGTTCTATAGCTTCTTTAGTTAACACTGGTTTGAAATTTCTTGCGTAACTAATGTATTTTCTAAGAAGATCAGGAGGTATAGGCGGCTCCGCTGGAACAGCGCCCGTCCTGTGAAGGCTCAGTATGTGCTCCGACATCTTAGTGTCCTGTTCCTTCTCCGGCATATCTCTCAGCACAAAGATAAGGTCAAATCGGGACAGAATCGTAACTGGAAGAGCTATGTTCTCCGCCACTGTTCGGTGAGGCTCATACCTACCCAAAGCGGGGTTGCCCGCAGCCAGTATCGCTGTTCTAGCATTAAGAGTTGCCACAATTCCTCCCTTCGCCACTGAGACTGTATGCTGCTCCATAGCTTCATGTATAGCTACCCTATCCTCGGGACGCATCTTATCCATCTCATCGATGCAGGCGACACCCTTATCCGCCAACACCAACGCCCCTGCCTCAAGAGTCATTCCACCCTGTTTCTCTCGAAGAACAGCAGCAGTTAAGCCAGCAGCCGTGGTTCCCCGACCAGACGTGTACAAGCCACGGGGAGCAATCCTTGCCACATACTGCAAAAGCTGCGACTTGGCGGTTCCAGGGTCTCCTATCAAAAGTATGTTCATTTCTCCTCGAATTTTGATGTCAGGAAACTGTTTTGGGACACCTCCAAAAAGAAGATACATTATAGCTTCTTTAATGTGTTCATAACCATAGATGGAGGGCGCTATTGACCGAATGATTTTGCGGTGAATCCACGGGTCTCTCGCCAACTCCAATATCTGCTTTTCTTCCTCAGGTGTGGTAAGAACCGCCTCATGCTCCTTGCTTAAGACATCTATAAAGTTTGCATCCAAATGCAACCGGAAAACCCGAAGCTTTCCAACCTTGGGCAGAGCAGGAGCAGCCGCACGCACAACTCCCACCACAGACACACTGTCTCCAGGTCTCGCTAAGTCCACAAGGTCCTTTTGAGTGAGCTTGATGTTTATCCAGCGGGGAAGCTGACCGGGAGGCAAGTTTTCAGGGCGCTCTTGAATGCGAAGGTCTTGAGAATCAATGAATGTCGATTCTTCCTGAACAAAATCGAAGGGTCCATTTCTCTTACACACTGGATTGTCACAGTTGAAAGGAGCCCTCAAAAAAGGGCTTGTTTGGTCGCGGTAACTGATTTCTCCACACCGTTTACATTTGAAAGCAGCCCGTGTCACCATGGGTCTGGCGGGTGTTGCGCGCACAACAATGCCTTCCACCATAACCAACTTTCCAATATTATCGGACCCAAGTTCTCGCAGCGGAGTGGTTACAGGCAAATTTTTGAACTGAACGCTCACCTTTTCAATTCCTTCAGCATACTCAGGTTCTTCTATCTGCAACTGAGCTAACGCTGCGCGGTTTGCATGCTCCAAATACTCGTCTGGTCTCTCGATGACGTTTTCCGCTAACGCTGAGTCGGTTGCCATTAGGTCTTCAAAATCCACGGTTAACGAGGTTTTTCCAGCAATAGCCATCTCAGAGATTCGTTGACGATATTTATCGGAGGTTAGGAGGTCCTGAAAGCGTTCTTGAGGGTCTGCTGCCAACATTTCCTTCGTCAAGACTCAGCCTCCACCTTCAGAATTTTGGTTCTCCACTCACTGATAATATCATGTAAACGTTCATAGATGGCACGCTCTTCCCTCGTCAGATTCTTAAGGAACTGGTTTGTTTGAGCAGGAGCTGAGGCTAATGAAACTATCTTTTTCAGTCTACAATTCACGATATCACGGGAAAGCCGCGACGCTCTATCATATTCCTTCATTTTCTCAGGGTTTTTAACCGCATCTTCCTTTAGGCGAGAAAGGTAACGTCGCAATCTAGGATAGAAATCTTCTAGTAATGGGGCGAATTGTTTAACTGATTGAACGCGCTCTTTCCAATGAAGCTTATGCAGTTTCACAGCGTCCAACAATTCTTCATCTCGAATATGCGCTATCCCCGCCTTTTCCAGCTCATCAGCTATCCAAAACTTGACTTCGTATTCTTTTCCTTCCTGAAAGGCTTCAGTTTTCAAGCCTACCAGTTCAATTTCGGGACAAGTTCTGTTCACAACAATTTTGACAGGCGTATTTTCGAATACAAAATCTTCATCTTTTATGGATGTTCTTGTTATCAACACTTTGCCCCCTACACGATAGAAGTCTTCTTTCTAACAGTTAGATATGGCTGTTGGATATAAAATCTAATGTCAAAAGGAAAACATGTTAAAATTTAGGCTAAAATGGTTTATTTCATTGGTGGAGACGTAACATTTAAAAGGTTCAACGTCTGTTACCCAACTCACTAGGTTTACAAACGTAAAGATTGGTGAAAAAATGCCAGAACGAGTCCACAGAGGCTCCATACCTAAATGCCAAGTCCCCATGCGAGCATTACCAGAAGTCCAGACGATACGAACTCATGGAATCATCACTTCTAGTGATATAGGGGACAGATAACTGATCCATGAGGTGCTATGAGATTGGCGGAAAGTGTTTCTGAATACAGCAAAGTCGACAAGATTTTACACACTTTCGCTGGGCACGCACGTGCTTTGGACGTTGCTCTAGAGCAGTTAAGGGTCACTGCAGAAAAGATAAATTTAGACCCAGCTATTCATGAGATGCTTAAGTATCCGAAGCGTTCACTTATTGTTTCAATTCCCATAAAGCTTGACAACGGCAAAGTCAGCGTTTTCATGGGGTGCCGCGTCCAGCATAACGGTGCACGAGGACCCTTCAAAGGAGGCATACGCTATCATCCAGATGTCACTTTAGACGAAGTCACAGCCCTAGCTATGTGGATGACTTGGAAATGCGCAGTTGTAGATGTTCCCTACGGCGGCGCCAAAGGCGGGATATCTTGTAATCCAAAAGAAATGTCAAAGGCAGAGCTGGAACGCTTAACAAGACGGTACACCAATGCGATTCTAGATATTATGGGGCCTTTACAAGACATCCCTGCTCCTGATGTTTACACAGACGCCCAAGTTATGGCTTGGATCATGGATACCTACAGTCAATTTAAAGGTCATAAGGTGCCAGAATGTGTCACTGGGAAGCCCATTATTCTAGGAGGCTCCGAAGGTAGGACTGAAGCAACTGCCCGTGGCGTACTTATTTGTGGGAGAGAGGCCATTAACTGTCTAGGCATGAAAATGAAGGGTGCAACAGTGGCAGTGCAAGGTTTCGGAAATGTCGGCTGGAACGCTGCGAAAATAGCCTACGACATGGGATGCAAAATCATTGCAGTTAGCGATTCAAGAGGCGGAATATACTGCAAAAGGGGCTTAAACCCCTATAAGGTTTATGAACATAAAAAGAAAAACGGTTCCGTCGTCACCTACAAAGGATGCGAGAACATAACAAATGAGGAGTTGTTAGAATTAGAATGCGACATTTTGATTCTTGCGGCTTTGGAAAATCAGATAACGAAAGCTAATGCGGTAAACATAAAAGCGAAAATTGTTGCTGAAGGAGCTAACGGACCTACAACCACCGAGGCTGACAGAATACTTTACGAAAAAGGCGTCTTCTCTGTGCCAGATATACTTGCTAACGCAGGCGGTGTTACGGTAAGTTACTACGAGTGGGTACAAAACCTCAATCGAGAACATTGGTCTTTAGAAGAAGTAAACCGTAAACTGGAGAAAAAAATGGTTAAGTCTTTCAACGACGTTTACGAGCTAGCAAAGAAAGAAAAATCAGACATGCGAACTGCTGCATTGATGTTAGGCATTGGAAGGGTAGGCGAAGCCATAAAAACACTGGGCATATGGCCATAGCAGCCCCAACACATTCTATTTTTATGTGCACATTATACCATCAAAGATAGATTCTTCGCTACTGCACCATTGTTTTATCATTCTTTGGGCTAAACGCTGCGACGGTTTTTTCTATTTCTTCTCTATCCACTTTGTCTATGATTTCTTGCATTTCCTTGATTTTCGACGCGAATCTTTCTCCTTCAGCCGCACTTATCCACGCCAGTTGCAAACGGTCCTTGTTCAGCCCTAATCTTTCCATCTTCTTCCATAACTTTTCGATTCTTCGTTTGGTTTGGTAGTTGGCATTTATGTAATGGCAATCGCCTAAGTGGCAGCCTGCAACCAGCACCGCGGCTGCTCCTCTCTGAAAGGCTCTTTCAACAAATTTTGGAGACACCCTACCTGAACACATGGTTCGGATGATGCGTACGCTGGGCGGATACTGCATTCTGCTTACTCCTGCAAAATCAGCTCCAGCATAGGAGCACCAGTTGCAACAGAAAGCAACAATCTTCTTGTCAGCGTCTTCTTCAGTTGCAGCGTCAATCTGCGCATAAATCTGCTCATCAGTGAAATGCCTCATCGTGATTGCTCCAAACGGACACTCAGCACCACAAGTGCCACATCCAGCACACGCCGCCTCTATCACCTCAGTTCTCTTCAACTCCTTATCTACGGTAATGGCGTTATAAGGACAAACTCGGGCACAAAGCCCGCAAACTCTGCAGTTTTCTAAGTTTATAATCGGCGTGATTGCCTCGACTGTTACTTTGCCCTGCGCCATCAGAATGCTCGCTCGAGCGGCTGCAGCGCTAGCCTGCGTCACACTGTCCTTAATATCTTTAGGAGATTCTGCGCAGCCAGCGAAGAATACTCCTCCGGTTGGTGCATCTACGGGCCGCAGTTTTGGGTGAGCCTCCATGAAAAATCCATCTGAAGTTCTAGACAGAGTGAGAAAACGTTGAATTACGTCGCTGTCCTGTCTAGGCTCAATGCCTATGGATAGGATCACCATTCCAACATTGACTTCATATAACTCTTGGCGCAGCGTGTTCTCTCCAATCAGAATCAGGTTGTTTGTGTTTTTGTCTTCAACAATTTCCGCCGGTAAACCACGAATAAATATCACACCTTCTTCCTTCGCTCTTTTGTACAGTTCCTCAAAGCCTTTTCCGAACGCTCTTATGTCCACGTAGAAAACGTAGATTTCTGTGTCTGGCCAATGCTCCTTTATAAGAAGGGCATCCTTAATTGTGTTCATACAACATACGTTGCTACAGTAAAAGTGTTCTGCTCTCTTAGAACGAGAACCAACGCATTGGATAAAGGCTACCGTCTTTGGAATCTGCAGATCACTTGGTCGAATCAGATGACCACCAGATGGACCGCCCGCATTTATTAATCGCTCAAACTCTAGAGAGGTGATGACGTTTGGGAACTTCGTGTACCCGTACTCTGATAATGAGGATGGATCAAAAACATCGGCTCCTGTGGCAACGATGATTGTGCCCACCTCCAACTCCACGATTTCGGGTAACATATTGAAATTTATAGCGTGTTTTTCGCAAGCATTCATGCATCTCTCGCAAACAATAAAAGATTCATTTAGGCAAAGGTTTCGATCAATGATGTATGTGGAGGGCACTGCTTGAGCAAATGGCGAGTAGATTGCATGTCTTGTTGCTAAACCAAGGTCGAATTCGTTTGGCGCTATTATAGGACATACAGATGCGCATTCGCCGCAGGCGGTGCATTCCTTTGTGACATATCGAGGTTTCTTTAGCACTTTTACTTTGAAGTTTCCGATGTATCCGTTGACCTCGGTGACTTCGCTATTCGTTAACAATTCAATGTTTGGATGCCTACCCACATCCGACATCTTTGGTGCTAAGATGCATATGGAGCAGTCCATTGTTGGAAAAGTCTTGTCAATTTGTGCCATTCTTCCGCCTATGCTGGGCTCCTTTTCCACAAGATACACTTTATAGCCGATGTCAGCTAGGTCGAGTGCCGCCTGAATGCCTGCAACGCCTCCACCAATAACCAAAGCTTTTCGAGTTACAGGAACCACAAGCTCCTCTTGGGGCTGAAGTAATGCTGCTTTTGCAACTGCCATCCTAACTAAATCCTTAGCTTTTTTCGTGGCTTCTTCCTTATCGTAGAGATGTACCCAGCTGCAGTGCTCCCGTATATTTGCCATCTCAAAAAGATACTTGTTTAAACCCGCCTCTTCACAAGCTTTCCTAAAAGTTGGCTCATGAAGACGAGGCGAACAAGAAGCTACAACAACCCGATTCAGCCTATACTCTCTGATGTCATTCTTGATCATTTCCTGCCCCGGATCTGAACAAGTGTACCGATTATCTTTCGCGAGCACAACATGAGGAAGAGTAGCCGCAAACCTCGCTACTTCCTCACAGTCAACGGAACCCGCTATGTTTAAGCCGCAGTGACACACATACACACCTATCCTAATTTCCTCATTAGGTTTGAGTTTGGATTGCGGTGTTTGCGTATCGGTCACCTTGATATCATTCTACTGATTTCTTGGTTGAATCTGAGAACGTCGCTTTTGAAGTTTGTTTCTGGAAGTCTCATTAAACTTTCTAACATTTTTGTTTCCCTCTTAGTTGTTGACGTTCTCATTTTTCTCCCAGTTCACTTATGATCACTTTAAGGCATTCAATCCAATATTCCAAGGAAAGATTTGAAAAGGAACATGTTGCATGAGGCTGATAAAACCTACCTAAACTTATAGTCGTAAGGTCTGGCGAAAAGTGTTTAAGCGAGGACAAAATCGTCCACTCCATGTAATAGGGGATTCCCACAAACAATGCTAGATCATACTGCCCCTTGCCATCCAACCCCTTCCACTCCGGGTCTTGAAGTCTATTGGCGATATCCATCAGGGACATCCAAGTTGCGGGCTGAAAGCCTCTTTTAACAAACTCACCAAATATGTGAGCCGTAGCTACCACGGGAATCTCCACGGTCTTAGCCATTTGAATAATATAATCAATTACCTTTTCTTCACCTAAGCTGGTGTTGACAATCTCGTGTCCAACAATAAGGATTGGACGCTTCGCCATCTTTACCTTAGTGGCAACGACTTCTGGCTTTGCAAATACAAGGGCTTTCTTTGGACCTGGAATCTCTGCTTTCTGCCAAGGTACCGCACTCATGTTCACTCCTTCCTCTTTCTTATCAGCCTTGGCAGAAGAGTGGGATCTGGGACCCTTCCCTCTTTCCATTTCTTCTTCTTCAAAATTTTCATAATCTCCTCCTTCATCATAATTGGGATGTCGGCAGCTGTACGAACGAAAAGATGGATATCGTCAGGCATCGTGCCGTAGAGACGCTTATGCAGATCTATATAATTCGTAAGTTTTATTGCACGTCCCTTTGTTGTGTCATTTGGTCTCATGCAAAGCTTCGCAATCATAACCATTGCCTCCTCCTTAGTTTCAGCTGTGTAGAATAGGTGTTCAGGCGCCGGACCCACGTAAACGCGATCTCCAGTGCGAGCGTCATAGGCATACCAATCATCTTTATGATCTTTCCTACCAAGAAGCATACGTCTATATTTTGAGCCGTGAGGTCCAACTATGACGGGTATGCCTAGTCTCCAAAAGCCACTGGCTATCGAAGTAGCTTTTTGAGACATAGCGCCCCACGCCACTCCTACGGCACCGACTCTATTCAGGATGTAATCGGCAATTTCCTCATAGTTTGCGCGTAGTTTGCGTCTAGCAAAGATGCTTGCAATCTTGACGGCTGCTCCAGATATGTGAGGATTGGAAACACATGAACCAACGTTTGAAAGCCCTCCAGCTTTGAAGTCTCCTGGATATATTTCATATGGCGTTTTTCCCTCTCCATTCTTGTACATAGCAATGGACATAGCAGAACAACCTGAGGCAACTACAATGTATCGTCGCTTCGCAAATTCAGAGCACATTTCCGCCACTTCTTTTCCACCATGAGGGTAGTTAGCGCATCCTACAAACGCCACTACGCCAGGTATTTCCCCTAAAACGATGGGGGCGCCGACTTCTCGTATTTCTAAATCTTGTACAGCACCTCGTCCAGCTCGAATCTTGAATTTCTCTTCCTTTAGCTTCTTTTCCGCAGCCTTTATGATAAAACTGTGTATAGTCATACCAGCACGACAAGCACTTTCACAACGTGCACAACCTACACATTCCTCGTAAAGGTCTGCAAGTTTGTTTAGACTTCCATTAGCTGCCTCTATCATCGCTTCTGGAATAGGAAGGTCATTTGGACAAGCTCTTCTGCAATCATTACACTCTCCAATGGATGCACATTTCTTAGCTCTCTCAATTATTTCAGAAACATCTGGGATGACCTTGAACTTCTTCCTTTTAGGAGCAACTTTTACTGCGGTTCTCACCGCCACCTCGCCGGCTTTAACTGGGTCAAGAATTAGTACACCAGGCACTCTTGCTTCTTCAAGATCTGCTACGATTTTATCTACCGGATCACGTGTTCTATTTTGCAGCCCCAAACAGATTTTATTGCTTGTCACAATAACCGGGGTCTTAATTTTTTGCGCTTCAATTAAGGAGTCGACGCGTACGCATTGTTCGTCAATAACTATGATGTCTGGGACTCCGCTTCTGATGAATCTAAGTTGCCATGAGATAGGTCCAACTATCTTTGCTTCGGGGCTGCGTCTAGTCAAGTCGTGAGCAGTGCAACATAGACCGCAGACTTCAACTTTACCGTATAAGCCATTTGTCTTAAGATAGTTCACAATTTCAACAGCTGGCGGGACATTGTGGCCAATGCAAGCGATAACTGGTTTCTGTAGGTCAATTACACCAAATCCTATATCTACGAGTGGGGCTTCTGGGTCTGCCTTGGGGAAGTCGTATGCTGCGATCTGAGCTATGTCTGCGATTTCCATTCCAACATGGTCTATCATTCCTGCGTGAAGTATTTTAGACTCGAAGTCAATGTTGTTTCCTTCTTGTCCTGTATGGGTCGATGATAACAGATGGGTGATCTGGCTTTCGACGTAGTCTAAAACATCTTCTAGGTCGCCGAGAGTCTTTGGTCGGATGCCGCAAACCAAGCGGGTAATGGGGGCCTCCACCTCAACGGTCACTCCGCCGACGTCGATGGGAAATCTTCGACCATATCTCTCGATTAAGTGTTCGACTAGATGTCTAGCGTGAGCAGCATGGGCTGCGGCTCCTATGCAGCAGCTGAGCAAATAGAACCGTGACTGTTGTGCAGCCATGTCTATTCCGCAAGCGCCCCGTTTATTTCCTGTTAGGTCACACTTGCCGTAGGTGCAGAGGCAGCAGACGTCGCAGAAGGGCATGTAGAATGGCTTGTATCGTTGCAGAAGTTTGAAATCCCATTCTCTGAGGTCGGTTATGGATGGGAATGGGGTTGGTCCGATGGGTTCTTCCCATCTTTCTTCAATGATTTTTCCGATTGAGAGTTCTAGATTCTTTAAAACTCCTATATCTGTTTTTAACTCTTTTATTTTCAAGTGTGCGGCTTTCTTGGGCATCTAGTGCACCAGAAACGTGTTGAGGTTGAGAGTAATAGATGTCTGTTATTTAATCTTTTTGAATTGGTCTTCCGTAAGTGTGGCGATAGAAAAGGGTTTAATTAAAACTTTACATGATATTACATGGGTGAAGAGCAATCTTGACAACATTAAAAACAAACCTGGTCATAGCTGTTTCTGGAAAAGGCGGAGTGGGTAAAACCACTATAACAGCTTTGATGGTCAAGCTTTTGAGCGAGGCGAATCAACGAAGCATCCTAGTGATTGACGCTAATCCTGACTCGAATCTTCCTGAAGTGTTAGGTATCCCAGTAACTAAAACTGTGGGGATGGTGACTGAAGATTTGAAAAAAGCCATCGAAAAGTCAGCGATCCCTCTTGGAGTGACTAAGGAAGGCATTCTTGAATCTCGTATATTTGAGATTTTAAAGGAAACCCCCAGCTTCGACCTTCTCGTTATGGGACGAGGTGAAGGTGAAGGATGCTACTGTCCAGTGAACACTTTGCTCACTCGCATTATTGATACGCTCTCTAAAAACTACGACCTAACAATCATGGATATGGCGGCGGGATTAGAGCATCTGAGTAGAAGAACGGATCGAGACGTTGACATCATGATTATTGTAACTGATCCCAGCTTCATGGGGTTGCAGACTGCTAAGAGAATTAAAGAACTCGCTAAAGAGGTTCACATAGACTTTAAAAAGCTGTATCTAATCGGAAATAGGTTTCCAGCTGAGATGGAAGAAAAGTTGAAAGATGAGGCGAAAAAGATTGACATAGAACTTGCGGGAGTTGTTCCACCTGACGATAACATTTTCAAATATAATCTCGATGGAAAGCCATTACTCAACCTTTCGCAGGAAAGCGTTGCTCTGCATTCTTTGAGACACATATTGGAGCGGATAGGACTCATGTCTTAAAGAGAGGATTCTGGTTTGCCTAAAATCTGTCCGATGCTATTTTAAATTTTCCCTTAAACTTTAGATGGCGGGTGCGTTTTATGGGCAAGCTGCGTTCCATAATTGGGGTGGTATTGCTAATTACATTGCTTATGGTTTCAACCGTTTTGTTTGCATTTCAAGGTTCTCTAATGCAAGTCTCTGGAAACAAAATTGTTTTTCAAAAAGGAATGTCATATGCAACGTATGCAAATTTGGTGCCTAACGCTTATGGGAATACTGAATCTGATGAATCTTTGAGACGAATGAGATTGATAGGTGTTGAGTGGGTGGCAATTAATGTTGTTGGGTGGTATCAAACAAACAACAAGTCCGCAGACATTCACAAGAATCCGAACCAAGCGCCAACAGATGAAGCTCTCGCTCATGTCATCGAAACAGCTCATAGCCTCAACATGAATGTTATGCTAAAACCGATGATTGATTTGGAAGATGGGTGCTGGAGAGGAGAGATTCAGCCATCTAAAGAATGGTTTGAAAACTACACGTCTTACATTGGTTTTTTCGCTCAGTTTGCTGAGCAACATGGTGTTGATATGTTGTGTATTGGTACTGAACTAAACAGAACTGTTTCTTGGGAAACAGAGTGGAGAAATGTTATTTCTAGCGTACGCCAGAAATATTCTGGACCATTAACTTATGCTGCTAACTGGTGGAGAGAATACGACGAACTGATACAGTGGTGGGATGCTTTGGATTATGTTGGGATAAACGCATATTTTCCATTATCTAGTAAAAATGACCCTACAATAAATGAGATGAAAGCTACATGGGAGAATATTACAAACTACCTCGACAAGTTTTATGCGAAAATTAAGAAGCCTATAATATTCACTGAAATCGGCTACTTAAGCACAGATGGAACCAACAAAGACCCCTCCAATTATAAACTGCAAAATGAGGTTGGAAGGCTTATTGACCTTCAAGAACAAGCCGACTGTTATGAGGCAGCTTTTCAAGTATTATGGAATAAAAGTTGGTTTTACGGCATGTATTGGTGGTATTGGCAAACAAATCCAGACGCTGGTGGTCCATATAATAGTGACTACACTCCGCAGAATAAGCCTGCTCAAGGTGTTCTTACCCATTGGTATTTGTCGGACAATCTTCGTACTTCAGAAAGAATTGAATATACTACCTATATCATCGTTGGGTTATCCGCGGTAGTTGTTTTTGAATCAATAGCACTCGCAATCTTACTCTTGAGGAGGAGAAAGCCGAGAGTTACTTAAATGACTTTGTAGGCTATATAAATGGTGATGGGGGTTATGGGAAGAATTCCTCAATTAGTTGTTGAAGGCGACTTACTTCCTGAGGTTTGGGAAGCGAGTATCATAAAATTATGGAATGAAGGTATAGACTCCTTTAAAGAGAGTTATAAGGTTGAAGAAGAAAAAGACGTGATCAAAGAGGCTTCTATGTTAATGGTTGTTAGAAAGCCGTTAGAGCAGCCTATGATTCATATGGGTTATGAGGGCGTGATGAGTTTAGATGTGTATGTTGATGATGTTATCAAAGGAACAAAGGATTATTTGATAGGTTCGGGATATGACTATACCTATCACAAACAGCTTTTTGAGTTTGAAATTGGACAAACAAGAATAGACCAAATTGAACAGATAATCAGAAGATTAGAAAAAGCATCTTTTTCTAACAGGGCGCAAGCTATAACTTGGATGCCTTGGAAACATCATGATATAGATGGTCCACCTTGTTTGCAGAGAATTTGGTGTAAAGTGATAGATGGAGAGTTGGAGATGCACACGCATTGGAGAAGTAGAGACGCTTATCACGCAGCATTTGCTAACATGTTTGCTTTTATACATTTACAGAAAATTATTGCAGATAAACTGGGAGTTAAGGTTGGTCAATATGTTGACCATTCTGACAGTTACCACATATATGGGCAACATTTTGATTCTGTAAGAAAATTTCTCAAGGCTACAGAAACGATAAAAGATAAAAACACAAGATGGGTGGACAAAACATTCCTCGACCGTTATGTTCAAAGTAAAACTGGCTAATTATACGCTGTATACAAAAAAGAACACAAAATCCTCAATGTGCACGCAATGATAACATAGCTCTGTAAACGGTTTTTCTCATTTCCGTGTTTAACATAGGCTTTAGATGTGCATATAGATGCGTTTACTGCTGTATCGTCCGCTATCCATTTCCTTCCCAATCTCCCGCAACAACAAAATCCGCTGATAAGTAGGCGGATGAGTGCTAAACCACGTGTTAATAGTAGTCCACGTGGACTTCGCCTCCCTCTCCATAGCGAGTTCCAACTCCCGCTCGTCAAGAACCCCATCCTTATCCAGATCATACGTCTCCTTTCTCTGCAGTATGCCTCTGCACTCCTGCTTTGCTAGAGCCGGATCACCGATATATAAGGGTCGTGCACCCGTATCAGGCTTAGGTGCCAGCGACAACCCATAAGTGATTTTAGTTAGCGCACTTTCCAATTGGCGAGGAGCTCCAGTCAAATATGCAGAATAGGAATCAGCGTAGTGCTCTCGCAGACGACTTAACCTCATGACGCATAAAAGCGTGATGATGTAAATGATGTAGGAGATAACGGCTATTACAAAAAGCGCGGCTCCAATGCCCTTCCCCTCCTTTTTCCGTGTTCGTCCACTGAGCCACGCAGCTTCGAAGGTGAATCTAGCAATAAGATACGCTAAGAGAGGCAATGCAGAAAGAGTAGTCATCACCAAGAAGTCTTTGTGTTTAATATGTCCCAACTCATGTGCAATCACTCCTTGAATTTCTGCCTGATTCAATTTGGTGAGCAAACCTTCATGAACCGCAAGTGTAGCGCCTCGAGTTGTTCTTCCAAAAACGAAAGCGTTAGGAGTCTGATCAGGAACAATAGCCAATTTTGGCATGGGCACCCCACTTTTATTTGATAGGTCCTTAACCGTTGACTCCAACCATGGATGTTCACCAGAACGAATATATCGCAATCTAGTGGATGCTCTAACAATTGCAGGTCCTACCAAATATTGGATTAAAATGAAAATTATGGTTAAGATCAAGGCGTAGATAAGAGAAACTCGAATGATAGACATGATGATGATTAGGAAGAGAGCGAATACGATGGCTACCAGCAAGACCGTAGCACTCATAGAAAACTTTAACCGAGCTAATCTAGCCATAAAGCCCTTATCTCCCTTTCCCTTGTAAGACTGGAACGTGAATTAAGCTTTACGTTACCTAACCATGTTGTTCTCTGCATATGGAGCTGCGATGATTATTGAACAGCCAAAAAAAGAAAGCCAATGCATATGTACGATAGAATTAAAGTTAATACTGTAATTCAAGCTTCAAAGCAATACTCAACTCGATTAAAGTCTCTAACAAACCTTTTGACATCTTTTTTAACCTTTTCCGCTTCTTCCTCATCAATTGCCACCCGCCTAATAAACTCGGCTATCTGTTCCATATCCTCTTCTTTCATCCCACGCCTCGTTACTTCACAAGTGCCAAGTCTCATTCCACAATCAGCGATAACGTTGGCTTCTTCAAGTTTTCGAGCTATCTCTAATCCCTTTTCATAGCTACCATAACTCAGCAAAACCTGATGCGACTCTGTGAAGCCAAGCTCCGCACATGCAACAGGGAAGCCATGTTCAGACAACGTTTTTGCAAGCCTTTTTGCATTTCGAATCACTTGTTTTGCATATTCTTTTCCAAACTCTTTCATTTCTGCACAAGCTAAAGTTAATGCTGCAATGCGGTTCCAGTGAGCGTTATCAACAAACATCGGTTCAATTTTTTCCTTCATACGTTCTCCATGCTCTTTATCCGCTAATATGATTCCGCCTTGAGGTCCGAAAAAAGTTTTATGCGTGGAACCAACTAGAATGTTGACGCCTTCCTTGAAAGGAAGCTGAAACTCCTTTCCAGCAATCAAACCCAAAACGTGAGAACCATCATATCCAATAACCGCCCCCACTTCACGTGCAACACTAGCTATTTCTCGAACAGGATGAGGAAAAAGGAAAAAACTGGCGCCAAAAACAACAACTTTAGGTCTTTCTCGAAGAACAACATCAACCGCCTCACCGATCTTAATGTTCATTTTTTCCTTCGAAAAAGGGAAACCTACCGCTCTTAATCTCAACAAAGCTGCGAGCCCGTTTACCCACAATCCCGGGTACCCCCCACAATCAGGTGAAATACAAAGCACTTTATCATTTGGTGAAGTAAATGTGGAAAGAAATATCCAATCTGAGACATGTCCAGAAAGTGGACGTAAATCCGCTGTTTCGGCTCCAAAAACTGCCTTTGCAACCTTTTCTCCATAGAGTTCAATTTCATCCAGAAATTTCGTGCCCATGTAAAACTTTTCTCTAGAAGTATAGCGATGTCCAAGCTCCGAAGAAAGCAAAGAACGCACAGCAGGACTCATCACGTTCTCTGATGGAATTAAATTGATACATTCCTGTCCACGCCATTCTTCATGACGCTTAACCATACCTAAAATTTCTGCAAGCATCACAATACCTCCATTGGTTTCTTCATTAAAGATGTTATATTTCATGGCGTACAAGACTTAAACTTTCGGCTGTTGTGGAAAAGATTTAAGAAACCGATTGTCTCAGAAATGAAGGTGGCGGGGATAAAACCGTAGCGAGAGGAAATCCTCCTATACGGGTGGGGTAGCCAGGTGAACCCGCTGGGCTCATAACCCAGAGATCGGTAGTTCAAATCTACCCCCCGCTACCAA
>Ga0180300_10000229_pt1 | contig 23366 bp, 33 predicted proteins | sample GuaBasSediGuay15_FD_121798 | JGI IMG/M metagenome (GOLD analysis project Ga0180300, IMG submission 121798) | Subseafloor sediment microbial communities from Guaymas Basin, Gulf of California, Mexico - Guay15, Core 4569-2, 21-24 cm | ecosystem: Environmental > Aquatic > Marine > Hydrothermal...
ATAATATGCTATATATTTAATATTACATTTAGAAGCTTATTTTTTGGAAATAAGCCTTTTCCGGGAACTTAAGCTTAAGTTTTTTTTGTCGGACTATTTTGAGCATTCCGTTAAATTCTAATCAAAGACATAATATGTTTAAAGTATTTAATTTCATAAGACACTTCCGAATTTTCTCATTTTCTGAGAAAAACGGAAGAGTCTTAAGAGAGATTTTTAAATAGTTAAGTTTCCTTTTTCATTTCTTGAGGAAGGATGACCCAGCAGCTCCGCCTAAAAGATGTGCCTTCCTGGCATGATGTGGAAAAACTATGGGGTTACCTCGAAGAGCAATATAAAGCCGATAAAAATAGCTATAATCTCCGCAATCTCTGTCTTTTCGGTTTACTGGCCTTCTGCGGTCTAAGGATCTCAGAGGTATTGGACCTTGAAAAATCCAGCATAAACTTTGCGGATGAAATAATCGTTATCAGGCAGAAAAAGAAGAAGGGTGAAGCTGTAAGGGAAGTTATCATTGCGGATCAGCTTAAACCTTACCTGGAGCAGTACGTTCAAAACTGTGATTCAAAACTTTTCAAGATTTCCCAGCGGGGGGCCAGGGACCTCGTTTACCGTCTCACGAAAAAGGTTTTGGGTAGGAGAATTAGGCCTCACGCGTTTCGCCACGCGTTCGCGATCAGGCTTCTCGACAGAACAAAAAACTTGGAATATGTTAGGCGGCTGCTGGGCCACGTAAACTACGGCACAGTTAAAATCTACCTAGACTTCACGGTAAGGGACATAAAAGAGGAGATTAAAAATGCGCTTAAAATTTCGTAAGACACTCCCACTAATAATAATTATAATAATGATATATGTTATAACGCCTGTTAGAGCAGATGTTTACTACCAAGAGTTTTCTTGTCTTGTTGACCGTGAGGTTTTAATCACTTTTGAACCGCAATTCGCAAATTACACGATTATCGTTACTACATCGCCTGGAAATCTAAAATACACTATTGCTCACTCACCGAATCAACTTAAATTCATCGCCCATAATAACGGGACATATATTATTCGAGTTGCAGGAACAGATATTTACAACAAAAGCCTAGTCTTAGTTTATGTGATTACAGCATATGGTAAAATTGTGTTGCCTCCGCCTCCAAGCTTCAGCTTTTCTTCAGAAATAACCACCGTTCTAAATAAATCTGTTGTTTTCAACTATCCTGAGCTTACAAATCTAAATGTAACAGTTACTCCTAGTAGAGGGGCGGAAATCAAAACAAAGACTGAAACCCGAACAGAAATATTGTTTACTGAAGTTGGAAGATACGAAGTTTCAATTAGCGGAACAACCCAGGAAGGATCCCAATATTCTCTAAATATAACGGTCGATGTAGTTTCAATCGTCTCTGTAAACGTTGAGCAAAGAGAAGTGAAGGTCGTTACTTACAGCGTTCCCCAATGGCAGGCAATATTATACTTATGCCTGGGAATGATCCCTCTTTTTGCGGTCCTTGGTTTCATGTATAGAAGAACTGTTTCCCTCGAAAATGTTTTGAGAGGTGTCTTAAGTAATGAGCCAAGCGGTAGGAATCCGGGAGAGAATCAAACAAACATGGGAGAAGGAAATAGTTGAAAGATTTCGTGAAGGACTTAAAAGCCTAGATATAATATTGTGGATAGCTATAGCTATAAACGCAGGTATCCTGCTTATAGCATTTTGGAATCAAATAATTGCAACAATTGGGATAAATGGAGCATACTTTTTGATCGGAGCAGGAACATGTCTCTTCTTCTTTTTGCTGTTTACAGGTGAGGAGCTTTTCTTGGTTGAAACCGTGTTTTCAGATGTTGTAGATCCCATAAAGCAGCACCTAGGTTTTCTCCCGTTTTGGCGAAAACCATACCAGGATGCAAACGGGAGAACATGCATTAAGGTTGGAATTTGCCCAAAACATGAACTATGTCTTTTATGGGGAGATTGGAAGCCTCCATACGTCGTTAGAAGCTTTATTCTCACAAAAATCTACGGTAAAATAGAGAAAGTTGAGAAACGTGGATTTTGGAGCAAGAAAATCTATATTGCCCCAGTTTTTCCCAAAAAGATTGCTGTTCCAATAAAGAAGAAGATGAAAATTAAGAGCGTTAATCCAGGTGAGAAGAAGGAAGTTGAGGTTATTGAAGGATACGAAGAAGTTGATTTTAACCCAGGAATGATATTAAGTGAGTTGAAAATTGCAGCTGCGACATCTCAAGCATATGAGCAAACGGTTGAAAAGCTGAGGAAAGAAGTTGAAAATCTAAGGAAGGAAACCGCAAATGTTTATGAGAGGGTTGCGGAGTCGAGTGCGGTTGTCAGAGATACAGGGATTCAAAGCCAGAAAGCGTTTATCTCACATATGAAAGATGGTTGGGAAATAGCTTCGGAACTCCTCGACATCTCGGTATACAGCCTGAAAACACTACTTGGAGAAATGAGGGAAACAATCGAAGAGTTCAAGGCTCTTAGAGAAGAAATGATGAAAATGAGAACGCCCATGATCATGGAAGAGAAAGAGGAAGAAGGAAAGAAGAGAAGGAGGAGAAGAAAGGGGAGAGAGGAAGAATGATCGATGATTTTGAAAAGATGAAAAAGGAGATGTATGATACATATAGTGAAGTACGAAAACTGTTAAAGGATGTTGAAGTTCCAGGATCCCCTCTATGGTATAGAGTTGATGAGGCTACATTAAAGCCGAACGGGGATTTAAAAAGACCCGACGACGTAGCAATTCGCCTAGACAATCTTTTAGGAAAAATATATACTCTTTTCACGAAAGCACATATGAAAATTATGACCTATGCTATGAGACATGCCGGAGAGCAAATTGTGGCAACTCTTACTCTCGACGTTTTAAACGGAATAGACGCAATAAGAGAAATAAGGAGAAGAATAACGGATGAAGGAAAAATAATTCAACTTTCACAAGTTTACGATTATCTTATCACATTAAGATCCGCAATTGATGGAGTAGTTGGCCGGGTGGAGGAGATCCTCTATGTCGCAAGCAAAGAATAATCACAAAGTAGACTATGTCTTCTATCTATTCATAGATCCTAGTTGCCAAATATGTGAAAATTTGACGAAATCTCCGTCGTTTAAGAAATTAAGAAGAATTATCGCAGCAAATGGAACAATAAAGATAGAGGTATATAATAGAAGTGATGGAGGAATAGGATCCTTCCTCTACAAATATTATAATATCGATGGAGTTCCTACGCTGTTTAATCCTCAGAACGGTAGAAAAATGTACGTGCCTTTCCGTTCAATTACAGAGCTTGAAAACCTTATCACACATCAAGCAGGGCTATTCGAAAGATTAGCGAAGGAAGAAGAGGAGAAAAAGAGGAAAAAGAGTGTAAAGATACGTGAAATCTATAAAACAATTGTAAGACATTTCCCAACGCAATGGTTCACTGCACGAGATCTGAAAGAAAAACTTAAAGAATACAGTATGAATACGATCCGTGTCGCTCTACACAGGTTAAAAGAACGTGGAGAATTAGCTTACGACCCATTTAACCACGCCTACAAATTATTGACTTAAAATCTGAGAGTCTAACTATTAATCATAAGTGTATGTAGATATTATATTTTGGGTTCTGGTTGTCTTACGTAATGTTGGTTTTGAGTCGCTAACATCAAAATAAGGAGTTAATATTTGAGTTCTGATCTTCTAATGGTGATTTCTCCGTTTTTCTCCACGAAAACTATGATATCTCCTGGCTTCAAGTTTAATAACTCTCTTACGTTTTTTGGTATTGTTATTTGGCCTTTTGTTGTGAGTTTCGATATTCCTAGGATCTTTTCCATGTTTTTCACCGTTGTAAGGATTGTTGGAAATGTTTATAAAGGTTTATATGTAAGGATAATAAGGAAGTAAGAAAGTAAGGAGAGTAATACCTATGTTCCTGGAACTCTACCTGAGGACCATGCACGAGGATCCACTTTCAAAGGCTGGCCACATAGACTTCTTGGCCCAGGTTGAAATAGTTGCACAGTTAAAGCTTCTAAGAGTCTTAGCAAACACAATATATGACTGCAAAGCCGAAAACATACCTAAAAAACAACTCTTAGAGGTTTTAGGGAGAATTTACGACGATCTGACTGAGCATCTTGACTCAATAATATGTAAAGATTTCCCAACCATGCAACCTATTGAAGTTCCAAAGGAAGAAAAACAAACAAAACCCTAACTATTCCTATTTTATTTTGTAAGACATACAAGAATAAAGAAAAATCAAAATGGTGGGCTATATGTCCTTGATGTCTAAGAACTTGAAACAAATAAATTTGGATGAATATTTGGAGAGAACTGTTGTTAGGAGATATGAGGTTGAGGGGATTCTTTACAATATTCATGGGGAACATGCAACTCGTACACAGATGATTTCGGAAATTGTTTACGAGATAACTGATGAGATGACTGAGGAAGAAATAAAGAAACTAAGGAAGTCAGCAATGAAACGTGAGAGACCAGAGCAAGTACATACATTTCCAAAAGATAAAGATGGAAACTTACTTGTCCCGCTTGGGGGTAAACGCGGCTATATTATGGGTGCTTTAAGAGTAGCTTTGTACGATTTATACAAGGATCGGCTTCAGGATCGGCGATGGGAAGGGTACGGGCTTGCAACAAACATTGAACATGGAATTTTCATATATCCAGAGTGGGTTCCAGTAGGTAAAAAATTCAGTAATCCACCTGACCAACCAAAACGATATTTAGTTCAAACTGCTGGGATTTCAAAAGGAGTAATAACAGTCTACTATGATTACGTAGAGGAAGCCCCTTTCAAAATAACGATAGACATTACAAATCGAAAAATACCAGAGCATATCTTCTTGGAAATGCTGGCGCATGTCCAAAGACTTGGAATAGGGCCAAAGGGAAGAGGAAGAATTAAATTCACAAAAGTAGTAAAAACAATCGACAGAGGATAAAAGCAATTATCTTTTCTTACCTCGGCTTGACTTGACCCGTCTTTACTACTCTCGTCTTGACTCTGGGGGTTATTAAATATAGTTAGAAGCAATTTACTCCTCTTAACTTGACTTAACCTGGCTTATCTCCTCACGCCCTTACCCGACTTCCCTTTTCTTGACTTCGCTTAACTTTACTCTGGGGCGGATATTAAATGAGTGAACACAACGAGAAAGTTAATGAAATAAAGAAATTATTTACAAAACTCAAACTACCAAACCTTCCACCCCACATCGTTTACTGCAAGGCATATAGACCTGATGCTTGTACACGTATCGATCACGGCTTCATTGTTATAGAGTATATTAACTCTGTTGACAGGTTTAACTGGGATATTGGTGGATTAACACTGCTTTTACTTCATAAAGATATAATTGATTATGCTGTAGCAGTTTTAAGCGAAAAAGTATACAAAGAGTACAAGGATTTACTCATAAAAATAAAAAAGTATAGAAACCCCATACTGGAGAAACTTGTAATTCTGAGAGAAGACGAATTAGAGAATTGGTTGAGGGAGAAGAAAGAACAATCGAAACTATGGAAACCGGAAGAACTTATAGTGAAATAATTCCTCTACACTTCAGTCGCATTTTAACCACCACCTAACTAATTACTTTATAAACCTCTTTCTCAAAAGCTTTGAAATTGTAACGACCGTTGGTCTTCCGAAAAGAACCATTTTTCGGAAGTATTTTTCACTGCTCTACGGCCTGTTTCTGGCCTGCCCGGGAAGCCATTACATTTCATTACAATATTGAAATCCCACATATGGTCATGATTTGTGGATTCAACTTTGTAATGAAATTTTCTGAGCGTTTTTAAAGGGTAATAACGGATTTTATCGTGACTACAACTGTTTTGGAGGTCGATGCTATGGGTAGAACTAGAAGGTGTGTTAGATACAAGATTGTTGAGGCACCAGTCTGTGTTGACTGGGAAGTTGATCCAAAGACTGGGAGAAGAAAATGTGTTAGAAAGGAGATCAGAAAAGTTAGGCGTTGCGCAGACTACGAACCAGTATAACTTATTTTAGGTGATTAGAGTGGCTAGACAGCGTAGAATTCCACCTGGCGGAAGTAAATGTGTGTATAATCCTCGAAACAAAGTGTACTATCTTGTTCAATGTGACAAAGATGGGCGATGTAAAATAGTGAGGAAATGTACTGATGCGGATATTAAACGTTACGGGGTTGTTGAATGAGGCTTCGCAGAAAACCGAAGGATGCTACGGGGGAACTTTGCATAACTCTCAGCGATGGAACAACGATATGCAAGAAGGTTCGGTGTAAATTTGATGAAAAGAAGCAGCAGTTTGTCTGCGAGGGATAATATCATTATTATTTTATAATTTTATAGGTGGTGTAGATGGCTAGGGTGAGGAGGAAAATCTGCACGAGACAGAACGGTGTTTTAGTATGTAAGGAAATCGAAATGGAAACTGATGTCTGGGGAGAAGGAGCATTTGACAGTGTTAATACCTGTGTTTCAAGGGCGAAACAACTTCTCAAAGAGGGTAGGAGTTACGCTGAGATTATTCAACAGTTGAATATTCAGCGGGTTTGGCGTAAAAACATGGATCCTGAGAAATGCAGAACCATTACGCAATGCATGAGAGAAGTTGCAAAAATGACAGGACACGATCCAAGTAGAATACATGATATTTGTGGGTGATTAAAATGAGGGAGAGGTTCGTTAAACTTAGTATAACTGCGGCTGTGCTTTTAGCAGTCGCTCAGACATTTGGTTTCAGCGAGGATCAGCTTACACCGATACTTGAAAACATTGCAGCAAAACTTACAACGTTTTTCCATCTGCCAGCATGGTTCCTGCTATTTGTTTTCACGGTAACGTTCACGTACATAGTTTACACTATTTCGCTGCGGGCCTTAAAATGGATGGTCCCGTTTTTATGGGCCTTTATAGTTGTTTGGTTTATCCTGTATAATGTTGGAGTTATCCCGTTTATTGAAAAATTCTTAGGGGTGAGTATAACGTGAGGATTAAAATGTTGGGAATACAAGTGAAAGAACTGTTGAAAATACTGGCGTTGATCATATTTCTGACTTTTATTAGTGCTGTTGTTGCTGCGGAGATTTCAGAGTCATTGATTCCAGCAATCGTAGCTGCGATAACAAGTTTTATCAGCACTGTTACGCCGATCGTTGAGAAGTACAAGTCGGGGATAATTGCATCGGCCGTAGCGTTGATAATGGGTATCTGGGGAATATTCGGAACAGTGTCATATGCTTTTAACTTGCCATTCGCGGCACACTACTATCAGGTGGCGGGATGGGGAGCTACAACGGGCGTAATTATATTACCGTTCATAATCGGTCTTATTTCAAACCTAGTAAGCCAAGAGGCAAGCATGGCGGAAAACATGGGTGAAGGCTTTATTGCAGGAGCGGTTCTACTGACGCTTTCTTGGCTTTTTGCACCGGACACGGTTGGATCAATGTTGTCGACTTTCGGCGATGCTTTCATGAAAACAATAGGTCTACAGTTTGGAGCAATAACAGGCTACATTACGCCGATTTTCGGCCTAATGTTTGTGTTCATACTACAGGGCATAATGGCTATCCTAGGTGCAGCAGTAGCGGAGTGGATCTCGCCAAGCTAAAACGGAGAGTGATTTACAGTGAGGCTCAGTGTGGAAGTGATACTGCTGCTTACAGTAGGGATCGTTGCTTACACTATTTTATCTACCTATGAGCCTCTACTATTGCCGTACTGTACTTTTTACCTGCTGCTTACTATTGCCTGTAGCTTTGTTATCTTCCTCTTGGAAAAATCATTTCCAATAGACAAGCCTAACTACATGATTGCTCAGGCCGCAGCGTACAGTTTCACAGCGATGAGCCTGATAGCATCTGTTTTTACAATACTTTCAGCATACAGAACGTTTGCCATTGTCGAAGAAATAAACGCGTTGTATTTTGTCTTGGTGGCTCTCGGAGAGGATCTCTTCACCTATGGTTTACCCTTAGCCTTGGAGAAACATACTCCGCTGGGAAAATTAGTTTACCCCGTTTTTTTGGGGCTATTTGCAATACTGCATTACCCATCTTATGGTGATGTAAAATTATTGTTGCAGCCTTTCCTAGCCGCGTGTGTAAACATGTATCTTGTTAAGAAGTATAGGAATGTGGCCGGTGTCGTTGTCGGCCACATGTTAACGGATATCATGCTAACAAGTTTAACGGGGTGATCTCATGAAGAAAATATTTGAGAATTGGGGGAAAATCGTAGGAGTAACAACAGGAATACTGTTAGCATTTAACGTGGCGGTTTACTACGGCATGCAGATCGGCTTCCCATTTGGATCAGAGCTGCTGGGAGAGAAATGGTACTACTTGGCTTTACAGTTCTGCGTGCAATTTGCGTTAGGCTTGGTGTTTCCACTGCTCTTTCCAGTGTTCAGCTTCACGTTGCTGTATATTCAAGGCCGACCGATAAGCGATTTGTTGCTATCTGTTTTAAAGGAAAAAACAGGAGTTCTGAGTTATCTATTGGTTCCAGCAGGCATTTTCCCAGCTGTCGTTGACGGTTTCATAATTCAAGCATTTGGCCTGTTACTCGGTATGTTCATCGGTAGAAAATTCGGTTTTAGGAGGGTGATGCCATGAGAAGGAAACTATTGGCTTTAACAATTATTGCTTTACTCGTAGCGGTGGCATCAACTTACTTCTATTTCGCGGCTAAGGCACAGGGATATGCTGCGATCAGATCTGAGAACTTCATTGGGACGGTTCAAACAGCATTGTATCTTAACGTTACGGACAAGTACGGCAATGTGAGAACGATCGTTTTGACACCGTCCTACAGGCAATATGCGGTTTGGACACCTGTAGGGGAGGCCCAAGAGGGCACGCAGATAACGGGAATCACGGTAACGTTGGATATTTTGACTTGGGGTGTTGCATTAAAAGATGTGGATCCAACATCCGCAACAAGATACTATGATGTAAATGCTCAGGTAAACATGACTTTGCGGAAGTGGACTAGTTACTCAACGGCAGAAGAGGCTATGAGGGCGTTTTATTCCGAGATTGAAAGAGGTAAAACAGAGGAAGAAGCGTACACATACGTTACGGCGATGATGGGCCAATGGGGAAGCTGGACAGAAAATTACGATGCAAAAACATCCAGCTACTCTTCAGATAGTCTAAGATACAGGGCAACTAAAACGTTTAGCTTTACGATTCCAAGTTTGACAAGTGGCGAAGAGGATACTGTTTGGGCGATGGAGTTCCTATTTGGATGGAAAGTTAATGTCAATGGAACCGCTATTGCTGGAAACCCTGTTGAAGCATCGACATCCGACATGTACTTAGCTAAACCAGAGAACGAAGCTTACATAATAAAATTGAGGATTATTCGGACAGAGTGGGTTGGATAAGTGTCTCTGTCTCAGTTGGTATAGCCACTAGTGCTTGGGTTCCACCACAGCTGTACAATATAGCTCCTGTACTGATTGATACTGTAACTAAGCTGTTAGCGTTGCTGCAAATGGCTTTGACAACTGTTATCTTGGTGGAAAGGGTTAGAAAATGAAGATCGGTGATGTGATTGAGCCTAAAAGCAAGGTTGCCATTGTTGAAGAGTACTTTAAGGCAGCATGTTTATTTTTTGTTAGTTAGCACCATCGCTATTTCTACTGTTTGGCTCCTTTTTGTTTTAGGTGATGTCTACAGATTTGCTTGGTGGGATGATGCCTGGAAAACTGTTAGCAGCTTTTTCTCAGGTGCAGGGGAGAAGATCTTAGAGACTATATATGATACATTGGATCAGTTGAAGTCTTATGCTCAACAAGGTGTTAATGATGTATGGACTTGGCTGTTATATGCACTTTTCTTCACGCCCTACGACATCTACTTTTTCGCCCTGGGCATTTTACTCGGACTGTTAACAACTAACTCACAGCTACTTAACAGCTTGGGGGTTCTGTTAACTTTAAGGAGAATTGCTGGAGGTTGGCTTAGCGGTGCAGAGTGGGCCGCTATCGGAGTGGCAATCGGACTAGAGCTGATACCTTTAGGCGAAGATATCACTATGCTGCCAATTGTTTGGATGATCCTGTGTGCGAGGACAACACTATTTCTTGCGTTAGGAAACTATTTTGGAAGCTTTCTAAGGGATGCTTTCGGTACGGGTAGAGGGATATTCTCGATAATTATTAAAATTGCAGGCTGGATCGGTCTCTTTCTAGCTTTGCTCGATATTCTAGGGTTTGGAATGTTGAATTTAATCCCTTGGGCTAGGACGTTTTTCGGAGTAGGGGTGCCTTAAGTGAGGAAAGGCATCGCAATAATATTGGCTCATATTCTTTTAATTCTGTTAGCTGTTACTCTCTTTCTCCCAGCTTATAATTTTTCATTCTCATCTGATAATTTTAATGTTAATGCAACTTTAATCCCGCAAATAAATGATAGAAAAACAGAAGAATACGCATGGTATCAATCGGGTTCATCAACATATATTGAGGATTTTGAGGATTCGTCGCATGGTTTCACGGAGTCTGTGCCAACTCAACCGAGTACAGTGTTGCATGCAACTGATATTTACAGTTATGAAGGCTCATTAAGTGGTACTGTGGAGGATACGTATAGCTATGACGGTGAAACTCTTAGTGCTTATGATGAGGGTACGACTGCCACTGCTTCAATAACTCTGCGAATAGATGTTTCATCGATAGTTACGGGTAAGTCCTATGAAATCAACTGGTACACTTCTGCGTTTTCACGTAATCTTCACGAAAAAACAATACGCATCGACCTCCTCGATTCAGCGGGCTCCGTGATAACTACGCTTGCTCTTAACTCTTACAGTGGCTCGCTTACTCAGACAAAGGGAAGTGAGTATTACGTTCAGCTGTACATTTACGCATACGATGAGGTAAGTACCACCACAATAGGTTCTGCAGGGGTTTCCGTCGACTGGTTTGAGATTGACGTTCCGAGTTATGCGGTTGGTGAAATAAGACACGACTCTTCTTATCCTTATGTAGTATATGTCGCTTCGAAAGCAGGCACAACGAGTGAAAATGCGGGTTTTTCTCCCTTATTTGATTTAGGGTATCAACTGTACGGTTACCAAGCGGCAGACATCATAAATACGACAGTTACGGGCACGTATACTTTCGTGCATGAATGGGACTTTGCGGACATAGAGGCGGGCACAGCAGTTATAGACTTCTGTATCTTCGTCAACTACGTGACAATCAACAGCACCCTTGCCAACTACATTAAATTAGGCGTGGAGTACATTTATACGTCCGGTACAGTGCAGTACGTCGTCTATTTCGCACCGGGAGAAACCGGCACACTCGAACAAGGCAGCAACTACATCATGTACCGTACATCCGTCAAAACGCTGTGGATAGGTCTCAAAACATTCAACAATAAACAACCATCGGAAATTATAACCGTAAGCGGCTCGCTACAGAAGTTGAGAGTAAAAGTGGAGTTCTCGACTACTGGTACCTTGGGAACCGATGAGCCTCGATGCGACTTCATAGTTGATTGGATAGGTGCATGGACGCCGCAAGAAGACCAGATAAACAGCATTAAGTACTCGCTGTTCTACGAGATAAGCCACAAGGGGTTTGAAAATATTACGATAGCCACTGTGCCGACGCTTGACTACGATGAAACTGCGTATAAACACGTGTTACTGTTTTACGATACGAGATACTATTGTTACAGCTGGACAGAGGTTGATGAACTCTACACTTACTTTGAAAAGGCGTTACCGCAGTTAGGCTACTCGGTTGAACGTGTCGATGCCGATGAACTGAGGAACTACATGGAAAGCGGGGCAAAAGTCATTGTCATAATTGCTACGAAAGTCCCTGACACTGTATTCGACGCAACGGACAATACGTTAATCAAGAACTGGCTCAGGAACTCTGGAGGAGTTCTTGTCTACATCGAGTCATGGATAGGGTATAAGTACGGTCTTCCAGACGGCACGCTTGCATACGACTATAGAGACGGGGACGACCATGCGGTTGGTGTCGATATTAACAACTGGCGGTACGGTATGAATGGAGACGGTAGTTACAGTGTTAGATTCAATGTTACACCTCTCGCAAGGTCACTTGGCATTAATGTTATTGCTTTCAATTCAACACGGTGCAGACCAGTCATAATAGACAACTACGAGAGCCAAGAACCCGAACAAAGATATTTGCTTTTTGCATGGGACAGAAGGGTATGTCCAGACAGTGAAGGAAAAACTCTACGTGTAACAACAGTTGCTCTTGGCTGGTTTAAGTTCGGCAACGGTTGGGGACTAATACTACCCGACAGATACGACGAATTAAGAAAAATCGGCATTGATGCAGATGACATAGTTAAAATGATTGCAGTTGCACCTTTCCGACAGAAGAAAGACGTAACAAACATACAGGTCTGGAACGACGGTTACATCACTACGGATGTGTTTCACGATGATAGTTTTACGGAGTGCAACTCACCAGACCAAGAAGACCCGACATATGGTGCGGGGGAAGATTTCTCCGATGTAAGTGATTGGAGTTGCACGTCTGGGAGTACCCTTTCAACTGATGGCGACATTGGAAAATGGACGATACCTACAACGTCCGCTTCGGGGAACTGGTACCTATGGTGGAACATGGACTGGATTAATGTGTATAACTATCCGTTCATTGAGATTAGATGTAAAAGCACAGGTACGGCAGCTGCGGGTGTTATTTTAAGAGTACCTGTAGATACGGATGGAGACGGAGTACAGGACACAACTGTCGACGATAATTTGAGAATTTTTGCTGAACACAATACTTGGTACATAGTTCACATAAACTTGTACGGATACCTCCTCAGCAACGGCATAACTCCAAGTAGTTCAACTCAGGTGAAGATACAGTTTAGAAAATGGTTAGGCACGGGTGTCGATTTCACGTTATATCTTGATTGGGTGCGTGTCTACGGTTATAACGGCTACACGCTTTACAGACCCAACGGAGCCGATAGATACGACACCATATACAGTGACGGTGATACGATAACTTTACAGATAACAACGGAAGCAGACGGTGCGTGGGATATTGCTGGACTTTATAGTTCATCAATTACGGTTTCAGCAGGGGACTGGTGTGAAGCAAGAGTAAAATATGAGGGAAATAATCCCGCAAAGTTCTTCATAAGGTACTGGAACAAAACGGCAGGCACAAACATTATTATTATCGATTGGGAGCCGAGTTCATCGACCGATTGGGTGATTCTTAGAGGGCAGTTTCCCTACTCTGGAACCGTAACGCTAGAAATCTTGAACCACGAATACTCAGTAAGCCCGTCGTGGACAGAAACACAAAAATTTATTATCGACTACATTAAAATCGGCTCAAAGGGTGACTGGCGTCCTATCTACGAGTTCTCCGCATCTAAGTTCTACGATAATCCGTATTGGCATTTTTATGATAGTTTGATTTCTCCTAAGTGGAATCTGCCTGAAAATGTTCCTGTTGGCGTTTATCAGTATCAAATTGGAGTTTTAATTCTCATATGGGGCTATAACTATGTTGATTCAGACTACATGTATAAGGTTCAGCAGGTGGATGTCGCAACGATAAGAGCAATTCACACGTATTCGTGGGATATTTTCTCATCTAAGCCGTATGTTAAATTGAGTTACGGTTTCACTTGGCCTCCGAACTTAGCGCTAATACCCCTTTCAAGCTGGCTTTTATGGATTTATGCGATATGCCTAGACTTTTTTGTAATCTTTGTGAAGAAAAGACAGCTACATGTAATAGCAACACTCTTGATCCTAGCAGGAATCTATCTGATACTCTAACATCTTCTTTTTGGGATTTCTCATTTTAAGTTACAGTTTTCCATTAGACATTGGTTCCATATAATTTTGTTATCGGCTTAGAGCGTATGTTGTTGGTGATGTGGTGCTATGTAGAAAAGCTTAAATGGTGAAAAAGCATCAACATTAATGAGGTGGTGAACATGAGAATCACAATAACAATCGACGACTACATTTACAGTTGGCTTAGAGGGCTTCAAGGAAGACTTATTTCTGAAACCAAAGAAGACTGGAGTTTCACAACAGTCGTAAACATGGTTCTTGTAGCGGGCATAGCAGCTCCCATGTTTATAGATCCAAAAAAGGAAGAAGAATTCTGGGACATAATTCACTCATTTGTAAAAGACAAAAAAATAACATTAGAAACAGAAGCAATTGTAGATAAAGTAATAGAGGAACTTATTCTAAAGAAGAAGTGAACGTCATCGGGGCCGATGATGATCGGCTTGGGAGAATACAGGACATATGTCCTGTGTGACTGCTCTAGGCCAGGCTGAGGCCCCTCAATATATCTAGACATATGGATGAAATATAAGTATTATCCATTGGATATTATATCATAATACTTTCAAGCTGCTCTCTTTCTCTCTATGCACAGTATTTCCGACAAAATTTAAATTTTGAATGTAAACACGGTAATTCACAGGGTGATACGATGTCAGATTACATCAGAGGAATAGAAGATGCTCTCGAATTCATATTAGTGTTAATCAAGGAATGCAAGGATCTTAAAGAACTTAAGGAAAAAGTAGAGGATATGCTGAGCGACCTCATAGAGGGAAAATACGAGAAACTAAAGAAAATGTTCAAATACGCGTTTACCTAGTTTAACTTAATTTATTATCTTATTATCATTAGTTTGCTTAAAACTCCTAAGACTTCTAAAACTGCATTACGTAAGGCGGTTGGTACGTGTTATTAAAGCAACAACATTTAAATATTTGAAATATGGATGAGACATAGGTGAGACAAAATATGCAACATTGGTGATACAATATGTGTAACATAGATGAGACAAAATATGATACAAAAGTGAGACAGTATTTGAGAAGATCACCCCGTGCGCGAGCAATACTTCTCGCGTTGGAAGACGGGGCAAAAAGCATTACCCAACTCATGAAGGCGGGTGTTCAGCGACCAACTGCGTATCGTATTCTTAAAAGGCTTGGGGAATTGGATGTTGTTGAGCGTAGTGCCAATGGGCTTTTTAGGCTGAAAAACAAAAATATCATTGGTTTTGTCAAGGAGTTAGAGTTACAGCTACCTATTAGTTCCCTAAAAATGAGTAGCATTGTTCGTTCGCTATGTAATCTCCATAATGAACCCTTGGGTGACGTATCCGTTAGTATGACACATGATCTAAACTTCTTTGGTCGAAGCGACTATAGTTCGCTTCCTGTCATTGCTCCATTGGCTCAAGGAATAGTAGCCTCAATGTTCCTCTCACTTCAGCACGTATGGCCTAGGAAATCATTAAGTGATATTGCGAGCAGATTTTGGAAAGTAGATGGCAGGGTAATTGTGGAACTGATGATTAGGCGCAAACTAGCAAAAGTCGAGGGGATTTATCTCAAGTCAATATCCGACAGTCCCCGTTTTCCTCTGGAGAGAGGAGGTCACTCGATTTATCAAGAGCTTAGCGCTAAAGTGAACAAAGGAGTTGTTGGCGAAGCCATAAGATGTCTGATTTATGATGATTGTAGGCGCATGCTGCTCACGGAGGAAGAATTGGTACACAAGGGAATCAGAGTTAGGGACGCTAAGCTTTCAAGGAGGGATATAAGTGAGGTGTTGAAACTTATGTACAACGAGGGAATCATTAAGAAGTCGACTACCGATTATCTCATCCCAGGGAGGGTATTAAGGCTCTACGGCAAGGAGGCCGAGAAAGCCGTAAACGAGTTGGGCAGCTTAGACACGTTGGCACTTAATATCGCTAAGGATGTGACCTACAGACCTGGAACCTCGGCAGTTCAGATCACTGAACGGTTAAAGAATCAAGGTTTAGACGCGAATATTAAAACAGTCATGGATAGGCTCAATGAACTTAAACGCATAGGTTTTGCCACCTATGTTCCCATTCCAGGGTTACCTGAGGAGAGAGCAGGATGGATAACTGTGTGGAGCCCGGTTTTTAGTGAAGCCAAGAAGTTGCTTACCAGAGAGGACGAGAAAGCCATGATCGAGGGATTGGCACTTAATAGGGCGGCAGCTATGGCCTTCCTCAGTTTCCACTGGCCAGAACTTTATAAGGCCGATATTAAGCCCATAAAGGTGCTCGACTACATCTCAAAGAAGCGTGAAGCAACGTTGGACGAGATAGTGGACGCGTTTGCAGCAGATAAAATGGGTGCTCTGCAGCTCGGTATGTTGTTCTCGGATCTTAGAACTTGCGGTTTCATAGCTTACGACCCTAACGACCGTATAGTCAGAGTGAGAGAACCCAAGAACTTCGATCTAGTAATTATGACTGCCCGGAAGCTCGATGAATCCCCGGTTTACGAGCTAGAGAAGGTGAGCAAAACCATGCCCAAGCTCGACGGATGGCTGGATCGCGCTGTCGACAGACTTTTCACCAAAGGCAACGGCAGACTTGAAGGAAGCGAATGATGTCCCTGTGTTTTTCTACCCTTATTAGAAATACAAGAGTTTAAGGCGTCTTTCGTAAGACACAGTTAGGTACCTGGAAGTTAGATATTAGATGTATGTAAAAGTACCTAGTCACATATGGCAATGTCTTACGTAACAACGACATAAAAGCGTTACGTAAGACAGTTAATAAGCTTACATGGGATCCTAGGCAAAGAAATATCATTAAATGTCAAGACATAGATCCTTTCCAAAGTTATGACTGCATATAGACCCGTGAATATCTGATTAATAGAAAAAGTGTTTAAATTTTTTCTTGTTTTCTTATCTCACGTATAATGCCTAGAACTTCTTGATAATTATCTTTCACATATTGCTCTCTGTCATGTTCATAAAAATGATTATGAAAGTTTCCGCCTTTTTCCAGTAATTCCCAAAAGAGTTTTCTTTTATCCTCTTCTATATTGCTTCCAACGAAGTTGTATAGTTTTCCGTGATGCCAATCTCTGATTGGGATACGCCTTTTAGCAGCTACAGCCTTAATCAATGCTGTTATAGCGCCCCATACTTTCTCTGCTGCTTGAGGATAATTTTTCTCCTTAAAATATTTCTCAGCTTCCCTTAAGTACTGTTCGTGTATTCTAATGTACAACTCCTCTTTTTCCTTCCATCCCTCTGGGTCATTTCTCTGGATAATAGTCAGTTCTTTTACAATGTCTTCACGTCTCCAACCACTGGACTCTGCAACCTCTTTAATAAACCATTCATCTTCTTCATTTAATTTGCTGCCTTCCCTAATTTTTCTAGCCACTCTCTCAGCATCTTCAGGTAATTGGATAACTTCTTCTTCAAACGGACTAGTTACAGTTTCGGCTATAACTTCCTCGATCTCACTAACAGAACCACTAATGGCAATGTATGGGATTTGGACTGTAGCTGCTAAACGGTATGGGATTTGGACAACCTGCTTGGTTCGAATTTTCAAACGGTATTTATAATGTTGTTCAACTGTTTTTTCCCAACTTAGAGGAAAAAGAACTCCTTCCCCTTCCACCACTATCTGTGCTAGCGCTTCCACTACTTTTGCTCCTCCTCAATTCGTTTCAAAGCATCAGAAAGTTTATCTTTAAACCTTTTTGCAACTTTTGCATTCATTACAAGGCGAAGCTGAATTTTCGCGGTTCCTTGATAATTAACTGGCACTCCAGACCCCCTTCCTTTAACCCTAACCTTCAAATCAAATTTGATAATGTCAATTAATATATCGCCAGAAATGGGGAGATGGGTTACAATAACATCGTCTACATGCCTCTCTTCGAAATCCTCCGTGTAACCAATCTCTAACCATTCTTCTTTTTTCTCTTCTTTCTTCTTTCCCTTACTCATTATCTTATTCCTCCAATTTTCACTTCCTAACTAATACACTAGTTACACAACGATACCGCGGCTATAAATAATATTATTGATGAAGATTATAAAACTTATAACCACCATAAAACTCAGGTAACAGTTATTACGTAAGACAACTATTCACCCAAAATCTCATCAATCTTAGCTAACCGAAGTTAAAGCATTAAAAATTCTAAGAAACCTTGTTTTCATCCTAAGTACTTACATATCTTAGCTACTGGTAGAAATCTAGCCTTTGCCACATTATTAAGCTCTTTCTTAAGTTCTTCTGCAATGTTCTTAGCTTGTTCTATCAGATCATTACCTTTCTTAACATATTCATCTAGTTGAGCACCATATTTCTTAAGGACTTCATAGATGATATCAATAACAAATCTCTCGCCATACTCTTTCCAATCGCTCGGAGTAATTTTACCAACACTATATGCTCCTGCTCTTAGAATGCCAGAACTCTCAAGTTCAACTCTCAATCCCGTAGCATTATATATGCTAGCTACATCGTCACGTTCCAACTGTGCAAATAACCGATTTTCATCTACTATGCGACGTACCACTACTTCAAGCAAAACAAACAGCACAAAAGTCCTAAAGTAATCAGGAATAAGTCCTGGCAACCTAGGAGCAACTTCGTCTTTTATCATCTTTTGTATATTTTCTGAAAGTATCTGCTTAAGACCATTAACATCCCTGTTATGTTGCGCTACATTTTTACATAAGTTGTCTATTTTATTAAGTACCTCACCAGCTCTACGCCAGTGATTTCCAATGTCATCTACTAAATCACCATATAATGATTTAATCTCATTATAGTGCTCACATAACGGAGCCCTTATATGCATGTATAAGACATAAGTTTCAACTATTCCACTACTGACCCTATTAGTGAAGTATGCAGGTTCCTTATTCAGTTTGTCAGTAAAGGCTTGTGCTACTTTATTCAAGTCCTTAAGATGCTTCTCTATAGCGTTCCCGAAAAGCCTATATATCAGACCGATTCCCCGTATGGAGATACCGATGAGTATCGCAGATATAATAGGTATACATGGATTAAGCACGTTGCGAATTTCCTGTGAATACGGTATATGACTGATCAGGGGATCGAAATTTACCGTGAATACTAAGAATAGTACAACAAGCCCTAATGCTATGAAACCCCGACTCTTTTTAACAACGGCTAACAGTAGGCCCATTTTATCCCCCTCAACAATCCCTCCTTTTCATTATTCACCTAAAATCTCATCTATTCTTTCGAGTAGCTCAGCTATTTTGTTACCTTTCTCGGTTAGATATAAATGGTGCCGGCGAGGAATATCTTTTTCTTTTTCTATTTTTACAAGTCCTAGTTCAACGAGATACTTAATGATTTGACCTGTAGAAGTGGATGACCCTCCCCTTTCTTCTATTAGTTTTCGTACATGAATTCCCGGGCTTTTATATAAAATCAATAGAATTCTGGGAATTATTGGGCTTTTAAAAAGATCTTCTAGCTTCATGGTGTACCACAGTTACGTACTACGATAACATAATATGTAAAATTATGTAGTATGTTGCTGCGTTATTACTACACGTAACATTTTATTTTCCTTCGTATACGGTTTCTGCCCTTGTTTTGATACGTCCTTGGAGGTCATCTGGTTTTGGGATTTCTTCAACTACCTTTAATAGTCCGTGGCAAATAACATGGAATAACCGCCGTATATCGTCTTTTCTCCTAGCCCCTATAAGTATGCTTCCTTCTTCGAAGTATACATTTTGAGGTGTAATTTTTCGTAGCCATTCTACAAAAAGCGTGTTACCTATGGACTCAACCAAGAATTTTTTCTTGTAAGGTTCAGTTCTTTCACCAAGTTCAAGAACGTATCGTTCTGGTTTTATAGCATCTTTTACGTTTCTACTTGGAGCATTTGCTGCAACGGTAAGAGCATCGCCAATCATTTCTTTCCAATCTCTACGATAAAGTACATACGCATCAAACACGGTATCCCTTACAAGAGGATCAACACCAACTTCAACCCTTCTTACGTAGTTGTGAGTTCTCGCAAGATTAACTATCCATTCATAAACCTTCTTCATTCTCTCTTCGATTAAAACCCCGTTTTCATCGAAAAGATATTCAGCAAAATCTTTTTTCGGACCATCCAGAACATCCAAATACATGTCACCATAGGTTTTCCTCCAGTTCCCCTCGTTAAAACAAGTAGCAACTGTGGGCACCCTATCTTCTACGAAGCCTAGGTTTCCAGAAAACTCAACTATAGTGCTAAAGGGATCCACCTTAACACTAGCTATAATATCGTTTTTATAGGCATATACCTGTCCGTCAATATTTCTCATAAAGTGAATCTTTCCACCCAACGTTTTAGAGGGGCCTTTCTTCCATATAGTGACTTTCTCAGGTTCAAATATTCCCAGTTTTTTTGCAAACGAAACGAAATCGAGAAAAACCTCTACTCTCCGCGCAGCAACTTCTCTGGGCGGCATCCCCAACTTGGCAAGCGAAACATAAACCCCCATCTTAACCCCCTCCCAAATAATATCTACGCACCAGTCTTCTATTAATCTCTTCTTCTGTAAAACACCTTACTAAAAGACCCTTTATCTTATATCTATCTCCTGTATTTACAATAACTAGGTATTTTTCTTTGTCTCTTTTGAGTCCATACATTTTTCTCATACTCTTCACTATCAGCACTAATTCATCCACCTTATACCCTTTATCCCTTAACCTATTTAGTGTTTTCGTCAGCGAATTTTCAACTTTACGAATATCAGTTCCCTTCTTTTCCACAAGAAGATGCTTACAACGAAGAGTATGACAATAGAGATCAGAACATTGCTCATTTACAGAAATATTCAAAAGTTTGCGGAGATCATCCTCATAGTATATCTTGTTTCCCCAGAGTTGAGTTACAAACCTCCTCAAAACGCCATTTGTTCTTCTTCTGCCACCCAACCCCCTTATCCTCCCAACATATCTTCCGTTATAATCTTAGATATATTGCTGGCAGAGGATGATATAGTTTAATGCCTTATACACATATCATATCTCCTGTGTAATAACTATAACTTTTCACGACATTCATCAATATTATAATTTCGTAAGACACTTATTCACCCAAAATCTCATCAATTTTAGCTAATAATTCTCCTATCTTTTTACCCTTCTCGGTGGGATAAAGAAATTTTCTTCTGGGAGTCCCGCTTTTCTCTCTTTCTATTCTGATTAAATTTAGTTTTTTAAGGTCTTTTATTGCATTTAAAACCGCATTAGGAGATCCTGAAACCAGTTTATATACTTCTCTTACATATACACCTGGGTTTTGGTAGATTGCAAGAAGTGTCTCGAGTACTACACCTGTTCTGAATGCTCTTAATCGCATTTCTTTTCACAGTCCATGATATGTAACGCATAATATGTATAGTTTTGTTATTCAACTTCAGATTGATAACCCATAACATTTATAAGCACCATAGACAATATGGTATTTGATACACATTGAATAACAAGTAACAAGGGATCAAACATGAGCCGAGACTACACGACAATTTGCATAAAACCAGACACAAAAGAAGAATTGGACCTATTTATCGAGTACTTTGGATCCACAATTGCTAAATTCTCCAAAAAGACTCTTAAAAAGCTAACTTACGATGATGCAATCAAGTTTCTCCTCAAAAACGTGAAGGTCAATCCTGAAATCATTAGTAAAATGAGAGAATTGGAGGCTCAAGCTTATTAAAAGAAAAGAAAGGAGGGATGTCGGGCTATGAATAGTCTCTCCTCTGAAAATAAAAAGTTTTCTGATGTGTTGGCTAGGTTGGTAGGGTGTGTTTTGCGTTCGGCTCTTTGTGAAGAGTTAGATTTGGCGAAAAGCACACTTGAACTGTATGCCAGAGTTTTCGAAGAGCCCCAAGAATACATCGACGACTACGAATTGATTTTAGAAGATTTGAAGATGAGGGATTTCGGCGAAGAAGAACGTGAAGCGATTGCTTCTTTTCTAAGGAAAATCATGGAGGAATTATCATGAATGTTGCAGATTTGTTAAGTGAGATTTGGAGGCAAAGCGACCTCCTAGAGATGAAAATCGACGACATCAAACAAAAAGCATCTTGGAACCAAGGAAGAACAACACGAGTTAGTGTAGAACAATGTAATCAACTCCTCCAATTCACTTCCTCAATAAAGAACCTCGTTAAGCAAATCGAAGAGATAATCGGCCTGAGGAGGTAAGGATCCATGACTGTTAGTAAATATGATCTTCCTGAAGACATCCGGCTGAAGCTTGAGAGTTTTATTGAAGAACATGGAATTCTACAGTATTGGATTGAGGTTAAACCTGTGATTTTCTGCGGTAAGTCTCGATGCTTAAAGTGCAGGGTGCAGAAGAAAGGCCATGAAGGGCCCTTCTACTATGTTCATTACAGGGATGGCAATGGAAAACTGAGAACAAAGTATTTGGGGAAGCCTAAGTCTCAGCAAGTGTCTTACGAAACACCCAGGAAATTACGTAAGACAGATGAGGCATCGCTTTGCGAAGAATGTGAATGGTTTGAAGATAATAGGTGTTCGTGGCAGGAAAATGCAGCTATTTTTACCTGCCATTTCCAACCGAAAAAGAAAGACAACTGTTCTCAAATCCCGGGGTTAAAACCCAGCAAAATCAAAGTAACTCCTCAGGAAGCAATTGTTAATTCTCTCATTTTAGAAGCTAGAAAGAAGATGACGAGAGGCCAAATTTATCACAAACATAAAGACTGAGGGAGAGGCTATGTCTTACGTAATACCGGTACTACGTAAGACACCTAAAGTAACCCGTAAGACAATCAATAAGGCTCTTAGGCTAATATGTGAGAACAGGGTTTACCCCTATTTTATCTCTGATTTTAAAGCTGTAGGCTTCGTTAAGGGAGACCACGGATTCTACCACGTTATTGTTTATTCTGATGGCCGCTGGGCCTGTGAATGTGATTTTGGAATCTACAGGAAAAACGATCATATTTGTTCTCATGCTTTTGCTTTGTTTATTGTTTGGGGGAATGTGGATGTTGAGGGGTCGTAAATGTGATTTCTGTGGGAGGATTGTTCGAGACTACTTTACAGCTTACTATCACATCCTGAGAAGGAGGATCACCATTTGCTCATCCTGTCTTAAGAAATACACTCCTGTAAACTGGAATGGTTTGAAAAATGAAATTCAAAACCTGTTTTTGGAGATGGTGAAAAATGGAGATACCTGAACTTCCTCTTGAGAAATGCGAAAAATGCAAGTATCACGGCATTGCAAAACTCGGCCAATATGATGAACATGTATGTTTGGCAACAGGTGAACTCACCTTACTAAAAGACGTTGAGAAATGTCCTTTGGAAAAGGAGGAAAAAGAGGAAGTAAAAGAAACTGCCCCCGTAGAAATTCCTTTTGAAACTCTGAAAAATATCGCGGAGAAGATTGAAGCCGCTTACGATATCCTTTTGAAGATCGGTAATGTTGTCTCGCAAATTACGGTTACATTCGACACAGA
>Ga0180300_10000231_pt1 | contig 23321 bp, 21 predicted proteins | sample GuaBasSediGuay15_FD_121798 | JGI IMG/M metagenome (GOLD analysis project Ga0180300, IMG submission 121798) | Subseafloor sediment microbial communities from Guaymas Basin, Gulf of California, Mexico - Guay15, Core 4569-2, 21-24 cm | ecosystem: Environmental > Aquatic > Marine > Hydrothermal...
CATGGTCAAGTTTATATGTCAATTTATCACCATCAGGATCGTGAGCAACAACCTGATAATGATATTCTTCACCGACATAAGCAACAGTAACAGGTTCAGAAAGAATTACAGGAGGATTATTCTTGTCTTTATCAAAAATAGGACCTTCAGGTAAATCATCGCCGGGCTCATCAACAAACTCATCAGAAGGATAATCATCATACCAATCAAAATAGTCTCCAGTTTCTTCTCCACCAAATCCTTCATCACCTTCTTCAAAATCACTATCCCAACTATCATCTTGACTAAAATCACTCCCCCAATCATCTTCTCCAAAATCACTATCCCAACTATCATCTTGACTAAAATCACTTCCCCAATCATCATTGCCAAAATCACTATCCCAAAAAGCATTGACTCCTATAATACTAAATACCAAAATAAAAAACAAAAATCCAAAAACAAAAACCTTGTTAAACTTCATTTTTTATCTAGGAACTTTTCTTTGTATAGCTGGCTTTTGCTTTTTATTTGTGTTCTTTGGCGGAGTTTGCTTTTTCATTGCTTGCTTTCTTTGTTCTTTTTTTATCTGTTCTTTTTTTTGCTGTTGTTCTGGAACTGGAGCATACTTCTCTAAAAATTGCTTAATCTCATTTTTTAGCTCGCTTGTTAACTGAACCGCTGTTTCTTTGTATACAGCTCTAACATTAACGCTTGTTGGATCAATCATATTCCTGTTTAGCAAATAATTCAATATTTTTCTAGCACCTTCATTACTGACATGGTTCCTGTACCAATTTAAGAAGTCATTTCCATAATCTAATCTTATCCATCTAGCTTCAGGCTTACATCCTAATTGCCTTTCAAGCTCAGACAAGTTCACTTCAGCAGAATACTTTTCTAGTGTTTCTCTATTTTTTCTCAGTCCTTTACCATTCATTAAGTTAAATCCAACATAGCACTTAGCTTTCATACGTTTCTGAATGTGCTCATCAATCTTTTTCATTAAATTATAAGCTTCTTCAACAACCTTCTTTGTCCTTCCTAGCATTCCCTTTTTTGCATCTTGTTTTTGCTTTCCAGCTTCTGATTCTAATTCAGTCAATAACTCAAGTCTTACTTCCAGTTCTTTTTCCATTCTTTGTAAATTATTATATTCTCTTACACTAACTTTACCATCGCTAAACATGTCTCCTGCATTTTTAATATAATTTTCAGCAACACTTTCTGAACGCCCGGCAAATCTATAAACTCCTTTTTCACTTATTTCTCTCGCTATCTGCTCTTTTATTGGAATATTGCATCCAACCAAAGCAACAGCAGCACCACCAAAAACAGCAGCGCCAACATATTTCTCCAAACTCATAAATCTCACCTCCTACCTAATTTACTTCTTGGTAAATAAGGATTATGACCAAAAGGAATAACAATACCAACACCAACCTCATACTTTGGAATTGGACTTTTACTTAAACGATCAGTACCGTTAAAATTATACCGGCCTTTAACTTCAAGATAACAATTCTTTCCAAGATTTACTAATCCACGCGCTTTAACATAATTACTTGAAAATTCATTTCCAGGATTATATTTGATTTCTTCATTTCCACCTAACAACTCAATTAAAACCCTCCTTCCTCTATACTGAACTCCTCCACCAAAATCAGTTCTAACAATATCGCCTAAATGCTGGTATTCCTTTTCATCGCGTTTAACATGAAATATGAGCCTCCATCGCTTTCCTAAAGATCCCCTTAAACCATAAAACAGTCTTTCAATATTATCCCTGCCTTCAGCACCCTTTATCTTATAACTTCCCCATTCCTTAAATAAAACACCATCAATACTTAAACCAGGAATATCAACATCAATCTTGCTTCCAACACCATCAAGCAACTTATTCTTTAATAGACTATCTCCAAAGTAACTTGTGCTTTCTCCAACAATAAAAGGTTTGAGTTTGAGTCGATCATTTCCCAAAACAAGCTCAGCTTGGCCAAATACTTTATCATATCCAACATCGCCTCTTCTTGCTTCCTCACCACTAATGTATAATCCGAAAGGACCATTATTAACCCTTAACCTTCCTTTTCCACAAGAACCGTCAGGCCAAAATATAGAATTAAGTGAAAAATATCCCCTCGTTTTTCTTTTGCTATCTTCTCTTATTGCTACTCTTCCATTTCCAAAAACATTATCAAGATCATCATTAGCAACTGCCTTTGCCTTATCTATAAGGCCAAATGCAGCTAATGCAGCGCCAATCAAAAGTGCTTTCTTGATCTTATCAACCATCATAAAACCCCCAAAATCAAATTTTTACTCCCGAGTAGAAACACTATTATTTAAATTTTTCCATTTTTGCGTAGTATCAAGTATATCAAGGAAGCGAATATAACATTAAATTTTTCTTTCAACATGCAAATACCCTATTTCATCACCAATCCCAATACTTATTCCAACACCATCTTCAATTTTCTTTAAAAAATCTTCCGGAGAAAATCCAAAGTAGTCTTGTAAAAGGTACATACAGCCAAGTGCAAAAGGAGAAATTTCCCTACCATTTTTGAACACATCAATAACAAATGCAGATAAATCGCAAGGCTTTACAAAAAATATTTCCCTGTTAAACTGTTCAGATTCTCTAAATATGCGCTTGAAATCTATTGAACAGATCGAAGAATGTAAAATAAAATTTAAGTCAACCCCACTCAAACCAGGCTTTCCCACATACGTTACTCCTATTGCATAAACCTTTTTAATCGCATCAAACACATCTCCAATCTCATGTTCTACTCGATCTTTAATAGTTCCAATTATATTTACAAAGCTCTTTTCCGATCTTTTTAACACATGCTTATTTAAGTTCGGAAACCCCCCAAAACCAGATATTTGGTTCATTTGATTCTTTTTAGTTACATACACAAGATAGCCATCCCCGGTTTCGAAATGAAAGTGTGTACTAAGATACAACAAATGAAACATTTTTATTAGCTCCAAATCAAAATTTTCAGCACACCTATTAAAAGCATGGCCATATGAATATGGTCTACGTTTAACAACGAACTCTTTTTTAGAATTAGTTTCAACACAGTATAAGAAAGGAACTGGATTATCTTTCAAATCTACTTTTCTCCTTATATCACTAACTCTTTTTTCGAGGCTTTCTGGTAGAGGTTCGCCTTCACCATCTATTCTGACACAGAACTTTCTATCGTCATTAGGATAAACAAGATACTGAAATTGCATCCACGATTGGATCTCTTTCATAATTAAAAAGAAAAGTAACCTATTTTTTATTTTTTGCCCCACTTTTCTTTCAAAAGAAAATATGAAATCCATCGAACATGTTTATTATGAAATACTCAAGCAATATGATCAAAAGTACTTTATCACTGGACAAACATTAGAAATCCTCAAAAAGATATCATTTTTCAAGCAAGAGTAAGCCAACCACCAAGAAAAATCGAATCAAATCTTCCATCAAACATAATCTTCACAGCATATTCAGGATTCAAATTTAAATTCAAAAAAATTCCAGCAGATTATTCTGAAGTATATATTTATGCAGATGAAACAACTATACAAATAATTAAAAAAAGACTTGCGTTCTCAAAGAACGAACCGCCAAATTTCTTTGTCCTTAAAAAAGAAAAACTCACAGAACTGACAGCATCATTGCTTTTTGTTGATTTGTGGAATCTTCCTGAATGGTATGCAAAAGATTATCTCAAAGCCTTGAAAAAGGAGTTGATAAAAATTGGAATTCTGGAATGAAGCAATAATCGAGAAACCACAATACCTGCTTGTTATGAAACAACACACTTATCACAAAAGAGAAGGACCAAAAAAAGAAAAAGACCTAATTGATATCTTTGCATTAGCTCATTAAAAAATCAATCATTGGAAAACTCAAACATCTCTAAATCTTCATCCATTCGCCATTCTGAACAATCCTTGATTTTATGCCTACTTCATCACAAAGCTCAGCAAGAGCTTTACTATTCTCCTTATTAGCATGACTTGGCAGAACAAGTTCAGGCATAGTCATCATTAGCAATTCTCTTAAATCCTCTCTTGCTCCATGTCCACTAACATGAACATCCTTAAAATACTGAATCCCCTTTAGCTTAAGCTCGTTCTCGAGTTCTTTTCTCTGCTTTTTATTCAATTCAGTAGGTATTGTCTTGCAGCTAAAAATAATACAATCCTCATCGCTAAAATCATACTTCAACCTATCTTCAGCCATCCTCCTCAAAACACTTTTTGGCTCTCCCTGATTTCCTGTCACAACGAGAAAATACTTCTCTTTCTTTTTTCCAATACGCTTAATCTCCTTCTTTATTTTATCAGCATACCTTACAATCTTCACCTCTCTAAAATCAACCAAGCCGAGTTCCTGCGCAGCAACGCAATACCTAAATAAACTCCTACCAAAAAAGACAACCTTTCTGCCAAGATCAAATCCAAACTTCATCAAAGCCTTTAGCCTAGCAATATGGCTGCTAAAAGTGGTCGCAACAACACCCTTCTTTTCAGCAACATCAAATTCCAAATCTTTAAGCATCTCCCTTACAACACTCTCGCTTGGCGTTTTCTGTTCAGTTCCAGCATAAAGCGCATCACCAATCAAGACCTTTATCTTCCCTTTCAGCCTTCGTAAGGCATCATAATTAGTCCTTTTTCCAAGCGTAGGAAAATTATCAAACTTAAAATCATTCGTGTATAAAACAATACCATCTGCTGTATGAACAGCAATCATTGCAGCCTGAGGCGTAGAATGAACAGTATTGATAAACTCAATCTTCATTCCACCAAACCTAATTGCATTATTCACATTCAACCTAACGATTTGATTATGCAACTTAATCTTCTCATCTCGTAAAATTCTTTCAAGAACAGCACAACAATAAGGCGTTGCAATAATAGGACATCTATATCTATTTGCTAAATAAGGAACAGCCCCTATATGATCTAAATGCGCATGACTCAAAATTATTGCTTTAACATCATACCTTAAATCGCCTAGAATTCTATCATCAGGAATCGCTTCAGCTTCCCTTAAAGCCTTAACAGTCACCTTCCTCAAAGTTTCTCCTTCCTCTTCAGTACATTCTATATATCTTGGAACATGGTAACCCATATCAAGCAGAATAATCTCATCACCATGCTTAACAGCAGTACAATTTCTCCCAACTTCGCCATAACCGCCAACTGGAATAATCTCTAACATTTTAGTTCCCTCTCTACAGCTCTTTTATATTCTTTAATAAACCATCTAAGGAATATAAACTCGTTTTTTTTCGTCTGTGCCCTTTCCAAGGCAGAATAGTATCTCGCACGATTCCTGTACTCTATTATAAACATAGGATAATTCTTATGCCATAATATCCAGTTTATCAATAGCCTAGAAACTCTTCCATTCCCATCTGCAAACGGATGTATTGTAACAAATTTCAAATGAGCTAAACCAGCAACCTCTACAGGATGAACCCTATTTAAACTTCTATTCAACCATCTAAAAAATTCTGAAAGCAGAGCATTTAGTTCTGCAGGTGTCGGCGGAACAAACTTAGAACCACTTATCCTAACTTGGTGTTTTCTTATTTTTCCAGCAATATCTTTCTTCGTATCCTTAAATAGTTTGTAGTGCCATTCTAGAACCTTATGTAAAGAAATCTTCTTTTCTTTTAACATCTCCATAAAAACATTAAAATGGTTTTCAGCTTCTTTCACATCGGCTAAAAGTTTATTCCTTGGTATGATCCCTTTTTCTATCACCAGAGTTGTATCTCTTAATGTTAAGGTACTTCCCTCAATTCTATCTGTGTTATAAGTAAATCTTATTCCAAAATCCATTAGCTGTTTTTCCTTGACAGAATTCGGAAGCTTTTTTCCAAGCTGAATAAAACGTTTTCTCAATCTTTCTATCTCATCATACGTCTGCGAATAAACCTCTCTAAAAAACTCAATCATAACAACCTCTAGATTCTTTGGGAGACTCTTTCCGAGATATTTTTCTATCGTTCTATACCTTCCTTTTACCCTCGTAACGTGTCTCAAATAATAAAAGATTTGTTTCCCAAGGCGCTTCTTGATTAAAACTACCATTCAATCTTTTTACCCACACAAATATATAAAATTTACTATTAAAACAAAATTGTTGGTAAAATATGCGGGGGACGGGATTCGAACCCGCGCAGGCTCTTAAGCCACACGGCCCTCAACCGTGCCCGTTTGGCCACTCCGGCACCCCCGCATTAGAAAGCAAAATCCATTCTAATTTAAAAAACTAATGCTCCTTAATTCTTCAAGAAAGAAAACAAAGAATGAATAATTATAATCTAGCAAGCTTTTCTTCAATGGCGCTTAACTCACTCTCAATCTTTTCTATTGCGCTTAACTCAGGTTTCGGTATCTTCGCTTTTTTCTTCACCCTTGGCCTTGCCCCTTCAAGTAGTTTAGCTTCTTCAATTTCAATTTTCTTTTTTGGAAGCCTCACCCCTGTTTTAGGCAATAATCTTTTAACTCTCCATATCAGCTTTCCAATCTCATTACTCACAGCCCTGATCTCACTAATAATCTCAAGTTTTTTCTCCCTTACTTTCTTAAACTCTTCATATCGCTTTAAATACTGCAAAATATCTCTTGTTGCTTCGAGTAATTGTCTCCTTAACATAATGGGGTCTTCGATACCAACATATAATGGACTATCGTCTTTTTTCTTTGCCATTTTACAACATGCTTGGCCTAAACAGGGCTTTATCTACAAATTCAATCTTCTTTTCAATCTCTTCAATTCCACTATGCCAAAGTTCAAGTTCTGCATCTTCCTCATTCTTTAACTCATTAATCCTACTGAGCAGTTCCTTTGCCTCTGCGAGCTTGTTCTTAATCATATTAAGCAGATCAAGCACATCCTTATATTCATCAACTTTTACATAAACAGGCATTTAGATCACCCAAAAAGTATTTTATCTGCAAAAATCAATTTCTTTTGAGCATCAAGCAATGATTTTTGCCAGTTTTCATATTCTTTTCTTTGCAATTCTCTTGTTTCAATCAATCTCTTTGCAGCCTCGCTTACCTCCTTTGCCATAGTTCTGCCAAGCATCAATTCTTCCATAGCTGCACTGTATGTTTCAAGCCTGACAAAAACAGGTTTAACTATCCGATGCTCTTTCAACGCCTCAAATTCTTCTTTTTCCTCTTCAACAATCTCACGTTCAATCTCCTCAACTTCAGGAGCTTTTACTCTAATCTTCTCGATTTTTTCTGGTATAACTTTAATCTCTTCTTTTTTAGGAGCAACCTTGACCACAGGCTTTGGTTTGACCTCAGGCGCAGGCGGAACAGCCGGTGGCGCGACTTCAATCTTTTCAATCTCTTCAGGCTTAACCTTAATTTCTTTTTTAGGAATAGCCTTAATCTCGATCTCCTCCTCTGGCGGAGGAGGAACTTCTAAGCCAGCAACCTCTCTTGCTTTTTTCCTAAAGAATATCATTTTTTCTACTTCAAAAGCTATATCATAACTTATTAAAACTTTTCCTACTATTCCAGAATAATAACAAATTATTTAATACTCTAAACTGATTACAAAAGGCATGAAGAGAGCAAAATACTGGCGCATGCTAAAGGATAAAACCGTTCAGTGTCAGCTTTGCCCAAGATTCTGTACAATACAACCATCTCAACTTGGTAATTGCAAGACAAGAAAGAATATCGATGGAACACTGTATGCGCTAAACTATGCAAAACCCGTTGCTGTTCATATAGACCCAATCGAAAAAAAACCACTTTTCCATTTCCTTCCAGCATCAATATCATTTTCAATCGGAACAGCAGGCTGCAATCTTCACTGCAAATACTGTCAGAACTGGCAAATCTCTCAAGCCTCGCCCGAAGACATTCCATATTATAATGTTCCTCCAGAAAAAGTCGTTGAAGATGCTCTAAAAAACAAATGCAAATCGATTTCTTATACATATACAGAACCAAACATTTTCTACGAATATGTCCTTGATACCGCAATTATCGCAAAAAAGAAAGGTATAAGAAATGTTCTCGTCACAAATGCATACATAAACGAAAAACCAGCATCAGAGCTATATCGCTACATCGATGCTGCAAATATCGATTTGAAATCATTTTCAGATAAATTTTATAAAAAAATATGTGATGCTTCGCTTGAGCCTGTTCTGAAAACAATAAAGCTAGCAAAAAAGAAAGGTGTTTGGCTTGAAATAACAAACCTCCTTACCCCGACCCTAAACGATTCACCAGACGAAATAAAACAACTTTGCAAATGGATCGCAGACCTCGATAAAAACATCCCGTTACACTTCTCTCGTTTCTTTCCCGATTATCAGCTGCTCAATATTCAGCCAACACCACAAGAAACACTTTTCAAAGCATACGAAATAGCAAAAGAATGCGGACTGCGCTTTGTCTACATTGGAAATGTTCTCTCAGAAAAAGAAAACACCTACTGTCCTAAATGCGGCTCATTAATTGTAAAACGCTTTGGCTTCTCAGTTCTTGATACTAAAATAAAAAACGGAAAATGCAATTTCTGTAAAGAAAAAATACCAGGTATCTGGTCATAGCATAATTAAGTCGTCGCTAATACTACACCAAGGATTTTTCTAACAAAAAACCAGTTTGAAATTCATGTGCAAAAATTCAACAGAACTGTTGTTCATTTTCCTATTTGTTTTTGCAACATCATCCACTACCGCAGCAGAAAATCTCAAATTAGAAATAATCCTGCCAGAACAACTCACACCAAATCAGGAATACAATCACATCTTCAAAATTATAAACACAGACTTCAAACGCGGCTCACATTTCAATATAAACGCAACAGTATCACTTAAAATCACATCAGAAAACTTTTCGCTAAACAAAACTTTTACTCTGAAAGAAATAAACTGGTATAAAAAGCCACGTCTTGAGCAGCCATTCATCCCAGCCAGAAACAAGACATATCTCATTTGCGTAGAAATAATAAACTCGTCAATAAACGACACTAATCAATCAGATGATGAACCATGCAAAACAGCAACGACAAACAATAGCACGTCCGAAACAGAAAACAGTAATCAGTCACATTCAGCAATTTCCATTCAAATACTAAATCAAAATAAAACCATTGTTGAAGGTGAAACAATATTTTTCAAACATATCATCAACTGCTCGTCGAATAGTTCAATAACCTATTGGATTGAAGATATCTATGGGAATATAGCAAAAGCAAAACGAAATACAACATCGCTATCAAAAAAGCAATGGAAAACAAAAGCATACTCGCAAGTATCTCCTTATTTTATCAAATCAATATTATTTTGTGGAAGAACAAACATTTCAGTCAGCGCAACGTTCTTTGTTTTAAAAACACACGAAGAGCAAAACAAACAAAGTACAGAGAAAGAGCAAAAAGAAAAAGCAGATGATAACAAAACCAACAAACGAAAAACATCAAAAGATCATTGCGCAAATGAAATCTATATCAAAGCCCCACAAAAAGGAATTTTCGGCAATACAATCAATGTCGCAATACAGGTTCATCGCTGCAAAGGAAGAAAAAGAAAAGTAGAATTAAAAATCATAGACAAATACAATTTTACAATCGCAAAAACAAAGCTTAACATAAACAGCACGGGTAAATTCTTATTTACAATACCATTGAACATACCTCCCTGTTCCTATTGCTACAGTGGAAATTATACAATCATTGCCAATGGATTAAACACAAACACATCAAGCAAGATATTCCTTGAACAACAAACACAACATTCAATCAATACAAACACACAAACATCAAATAAAAAAGAGCTTATTCTCAAAGCAAAAAAGATGCAACTACCCCCAAAAGAAATCTACAGCAAGCAAACAAAACATATCTTTCCTTATCTCTTCTTTACGCTTATCGGCCTTCTTCCATTTATTGCAAAGCGCAGATAACTTTTTAAACAAAACAAAAACCATATCTATATGCAACCGCTCAGAGCAAGAACAATAATTGAGTTAGTCGGAAAACCAAAGGATTTTGTCGAACGTGCTTTTGAGAAGATGCGCGAACTAATCAAGCAACACCCTGGTTTAGAACTTATCTCAGAAGATATAGAACCAGTAAAAGAAAAACCAGGAACAAAGGACATATTTGGTGGATTTATGGAAGTAGAGGCAAAATTTTCTTCACTGCAATCACTCATTGCATTTTGTTTTGAATTCACTCCTACATCAGTTGAAATAATAGAACCAGAACAAATCACAATTAAAAACAACGAGCTTACCGCAATATTCAACGATCTCCAAGCAAAACTCCATGAAATCACAGCGCTTTATAAGAAATCAGAATTCGAGCAAAAAATCGTCAGAAAAAACGCGGCCCTTCTTCTAAGAAACTTCCTCTTCACCCTTTTATTCAAAAAGAAAAGAAACATCGAACAGCTATCAAAGCTAACTGGCTTACCAGCTAACTCATTGCAACAATTTCTCGATCAACTCATTAAAGAAGGAAAAGTCGCAAAAGAAAACGAGCTTTACACTCTAAAATGAACGAGAAGAACAAAATCGAAGCAATCCTCTTCTCTACTGGCAGAAGAATGACAGTTGATGAAATCTCATCACTTACAGGAATAGGAGACAAAGACCTTATTAAGCGCATCCTCCTTGAACTCAAAGCAGATTATGAACAAAGAGGAACCTCTTTAACACTTAAAGAAGAAGCAGGGGGCTGGAAGCTTACAGTAAAAGACCATTATGCTTATATCGCAGAAAAACTCATTACAAAAGCAGAACTCGACAAACCTTTGCTTGAAACACTTGCTGTAATCGCATGGCGCTATCCTGTTTTACAAGCAGAGGTTATAAAAATTCGACACAACAAAGCGTATGATCACATAAAGCAACTTGAAGAACTCGGCTTCATAAAGAGGATTAAACATGGCAGAACAAAAAAAATTATTCTTACAGATCACTTCTTTGAATACTTTGATCTTCCAGGCAAAGAACAAAGGGACGCATTAAAACGCATCATTCCTCAACACATGAAAGAAAAAATCGAAGCCCAAGAACGCGAAATAGAACAAGCTGAAAAAAAACTTGAAGCGTTAAAACAAACAAAACAAAAAGAATCTGAAAATGCCAGAGAAAATCACACAGCAGTACATTGAAGACGAGATGAGGCAGAGCTATCTAGACTATGGTATGTCAGTTATCATAGGCAGAGCCCTGCCAGATGTCAGGGATGGCTTAAAGCCAGTCCATCGAAGAATTCTATATGCAATGCATCAAATGGGTTTAACACATGATAAACCATTCAAAAAATGTGCTAGGGTTGTTGGGGAATGTTTTGTTAAAGATACCTTGGTAGCAACAACAAGGGGATTGATCCCTATCCAAGAAGTCAAAAAAGGAGATATTGTTTTAACGGAAAATGGAAAGGAAAAAGTAGTTGAACTGTATGAAATGCCTAAAAAAGAATTGTTAAAGGTAACTCTCGAAAATGGCATAAGTAATGTTGTGACAAAATCGCAGAAATTTAAAGTTTTAACCAAAGATTTAAATGCTGTATGGAAAGAAGCAAAGGATCTGAAAAAAGGAGATTACGTAGTAGTTCGTGCAGTTTATCCAAAGATAAAAGAATATGTAAAATTAGGAATGCTTAATGGTAGGGAAATATTTCTCAATGAGAACATAGGTTACCTTCTCGGTCAACTGCTTTCTGATGGATGGGTTGAAAAAGGTTATAACAGAGGCAAAGGTTTTCGTTGTGGATTCTGTTCAACTTCCCAAAGCGTCATCAAAAAGATAGCAAAAATTCTCGAAAAAGAATTTGAATACAAACCAAAGATAGAAAAAAGGGTACGGAGTAAAAGGACTTTGTACATGATTCGAATCAATAAAGCGCAGATAAACGATTTTTTAGTTAACGTGTTTAAACTTCAACAAGCTACTGCCCATACAAAAAAAATTCCACGGCAAATCTTTTCATCGCCGAAGTCCGTTATTGTTGCGTTAATAAGTGGATTAATCGATGGGGATGGACATGTTCATAAAAGAAGAAACGTTCTGAGTTTCGACTCTGTTTCAGAAAAGATGATAAATCAATTACAGATCCTTCTTCTTCATCTCGGAATAATCAGCAAAAAATACTCTGGAAAGAAATTGACTAGTCATATTCTCAATGGCAGGCTAGTTGCAAGAAAACATCTCTTGCACAGCCTAGAAATAAAGAGCAGGTTTGCTGTTCTTTTGTCGACGCTATTGAATCTTTCTGATGAGCTCAAAGCAGAAAGATTAAAACTTTTAAAAACCAGAAATGTTTCACATTATGATATTATTCCGTACGCAGGAAAGGTGATTTTTCAAGAATTAAGTGAAAAACATATTGGCGGCGGATGGTATAAAGATACTCAAGGAACTAAGTTTAGAAGAAGCATAAAATATCCTACAGGAAGTAAAATAAGATATTCTTCTGATCTCAAAGAAAAAAGTTTGGGAAAAACCCAAATTAAAGAATGGGGTATACAAGAAAAGCTGAACAAAATAGGTTCTGATCTAGCAAATTTCATCAATCATGTTATTGAGGATAGCATATTCTTCTTGAAAGTCAAAAATGTCGAAGAGAGTAAACCTGAGAAAACCTATGATATCCAAGTAGAAAATGCGCATGAATTCATAGCAAATGGAATGGTTGTGCATAACTGCCTCGGAAAGTTCCATCCTCACGGCGATACAGCAGTATATGATGCCCTTGTTAGAATGGCTCAACCATTTGCTTTACGCTATCCTCTTATTCAAGGTCAAGGAAACTTCGGCAGCATAGATGGCGATGCACCAGCTGCAATGCGTTATACAGAATGCAGACTTACTTCTTTTGCATCAGAATGCCTAAAAGACATCAATAAAAACACAGTCCGCTTTGTTCCAAACTTCGACGCTTCTCTAAAAGAACCAACATGCCTGCCAGCTTTGCCGCCTCTGCTGCTACTAAATGGCTCTACTGGAATAGCCGTTGGAATGGCAACAAACATCCCACCGCATAATCTCGCAGAAACAGTTGATGCAATCACCGCATACATTGAAAACCCTTCAATAACCATAGACGAACTAATGCAACACATAAAAGGACCAGACTTTCCAACAGGCGCCCTAATCATTGGCTCAAAAGGAATCGTATCAGCATATAAAACAGGAAAAGGAAAAATAAAGATAAGAGCAAAATGCGAAATCGAAGATAACAAGATAATAATAACAGAAATTCCTTTTATGCTAAACAAATCATCTCTCATCGAAGAAATAGCTTCTCTCGTTAGAGAAGGAAAAATCGACGGCATTACAGACATACGTGACGAGTCGAGCAGAGGAAAGCTAAGGGTACTCCTTATGCTTAAAAAATCAATCAATCCTGAAATCGTATTAAAACAACTATACCTCCATACAAGACTCCAAACAACCTTCGGCATAATCTCCCTTGCTCTTGTTGATGGCGTTCCAACCCTTCTAAACCTAAAAGATATAATAGCGCACTACGTTTCACACAGAAAAACCGTCATCACAAAAAGACTCGAATTCGAGCTTACACAAGCATCAAAGCGAGAACACATTGTAAAAGGACTCCTAACAGCCCTATCAAACATTGAAAAAACAATAGAAATAATCAAGAAAAGCAGATCTCCAGCCGAAGCATCAACAGCATTAATGCAAGCATTTGCAATCACAAAAGAACAGGCAAAAGCAATACTCGAAATGCCATTGCAAAAACTCACTACCCTTGAATCAACTGCGCTTGAAGAAGAACACAAAAGACTTACAGAGCAAATAAAAAAACTACGTTTCATCCTCTCTTCAGAAAAAGAAATCCTAAACATAATCAAAGAAGAGCTCCAACAGCTAAAGAAGAAATATGCCGATGAAAGAAGAACAACAATATTGCCAGAGGAGGAAGAAATAACAATTGAGGAAATCATCGTGCCAGAACTTTCAATAGTCACTGTAACAAGAAAGGGTTTCATAAAAAGAACATCACTCGCGCTCTTTAGACGTCAGAGAAGAGGCGGAAAAGGCTTATCAACCCTTTATTCTGCTGAAGATGTCGTTGAGCACCTCTTTCTTGCAAAAACAACAGCCCAGCTTCTTGTATTCACAAACAAAGGAAAGGTCCATTGGATTCCAGTATACAAGCTACCAGATGCTACGCGCTATGCAAAAGGAAAACATATCTCTACTTTTATTCAGCTTGGAAAAGATGAAAAGATTGCAACAATAATCCCGATCGAAGAATTCAAAAACAATCTTATCATGATAACAAGAAAAGGCATAGTCAAAAAATTACCACTTGCTCTGCTTAAAAAACCTCGGCGTGGCGGCATTCTTGCAATATTCCTTAGCGATGATGATTCACTTATCAGCGTAATCCATGCCAAAGAAGAAGACGAACTCCTTATAGCAACTAAAAGAGGAATGGCTCTTCGCTTTAAAGCAGCAGAAGTTAGGGCAATGGGAAGAACAGCAAAAGGCGTAAAAGGAATTCATCTTAAGGAACAAGATAGTGTAATTGGCGTTGTAAAAGTTGAACCAGAGAAAGCCATTCTAACAGTAACAGAAAAAGGCTTTGGCAAAAGAACCCCTGCAAACCTCTACAGACTAACTCATAGAGCAGGCATCGGCGTTAGAAACATCATCTGCACAGAAAAAAATGGTTCTGCTGTTGCAATAGCTTCGGTATCAGATAAAGATGAAATTATCATTGCAACCAAACTTGGTTTAGCTATAAGAATAAAAGCAAAAGAAATCCCTCTTATAGGAAGGGCAACTCGTGGCGTAAAACTAATAAAACTCTCAGAGCAAGACACTGTTATCTCAATTACAGTCATTAAAGAAGAACTGGAAAATGCATGATGTTTTCTTTCTAACCTTATCAGGACTCGTCCCAATAGCAGAAGAAGAAATATCTTCAATAATCAACCTAAAGAAAAACGAGATAGCAAATCTAACAGACTCAATCATCAAATTGAATACTTCTCTACAGAATGCGTGCCTTCTTGCATATGCCTCTCAAACAGCAAGGTCAGTTCTTATAAAAGTCGGTGAATCAGATAAGGAAATGAGAAAAATAAATATTCAAAGTCTTGAACCTTTCATCGGAAAACAAAAGACCTTTGCTATCAGGAGCCTTAGCAAAAACAAAGACGTCGAAGAAAAAATCGGAGCAGAGCTTAAACAGCACACCAACTTAAAAGTATCTCTAAAGACACCAGAATTGCTGTTCATTGCTTTTCAGCACGAGAACAAAATACAAATCTGCATCGATCCAGCAGGATTCGAACTTGCAAAAAGGCAGTACAGAATTTATATACATCCAGAAACAATAAAAGCACCATTAGCTTTTGCAGCAACAACTTTAGCAAATTATACCTCATTGCTCGACCCCTTTTGTGGGTCTGGCATAATTCCAATCGAGGCAGCACTAAACAAAACAAACATATCTCCTCATCTCTATTCAAAACAAAAATTCCTTTTTACAAAATTTCCAAACATTGACCAAGACAGCATATTTGCATTACGCGACAACAAAATAAAAAAAGGAATAAAAGAAAAAATATATGCCTCAGACAAAAACCCGAGCTTTTTGCGAGGCGCAGAAAAGAATGCAATACTTGCAGGCGTAAAGCAAAACATATCATTCAGCCGTCTAGATATAAAAGACCTCGACTTAAAATTCACTGAATCCTCAATCGATCTTATTGCAACACAACCACCGCCCCTAACAAAACAAAACCATCTATTTATCGAAAAGCTATACACAGAATTCTTCTATCAAGCAGAATACATAACAAGCACTGTTTCTTGCATCACAACAGAAACATCTTTCCCGGAACTTACTAAAGCAGCCTCAAAATATCACTTTGAAATAAAACAAACTTTTCAAGTTGAAAAGAATAAAATAGTTCTTTTCAAAAAAACCTAAACCCAATGACATCAGCAATAGCGTATAACATGCCAAAAACATAAAGAGCAATTATCATAAAAGAAAATACAAAATTCTTTGGCATCCTATATTCTGGCTGTCTATTCCCAAGCTTTTCACTCCTTTTTGCCATCAACACAACCAGAATGCCAGTCAGTCCTAATCCAATAGCACCAGTCGCTTCAATAATCTTTGCAAATCCAACAAACTTCCTAATCGCAAAGAATACTCCAAATGGAATGATGCAGCTCAAAAACCAGCTTAGCTTATCACCCAACCCATAATCATAATTATACATTCCCTTCAATGCAAAAGCAAGCGTGATAAAACATGTAAACATAGCAAAAACAGCAAAGATGTTTCCAAGCAGTAACATTGCTTCACCTAAAACATTTCCCAATCCAATCGTTGCAACCTCTGTCGTAGCTTTTCCAGTAATTCCAACAACAAGCATGGCAAAAACGGCATATATCACCATAGAAATAATCATTCCAAGAATAATACTCTTCTTCAACAAATTTTCTTTTTTCAAAAGCTCTTCTCTCATTTCTGGTACTGCAGCAGTCGCACCGTAAGCAAAAAGAACAACACCATAAGGGATAAATATCCTCTTTAAACTAAATTCCCCTAGATTACCAAAATCAATATGTTTAAACCCAAAAAAGAAAATCACACCAACAATCGCTAGCATCAACGGAACAAAAATCAATTCACTCTTTGCAATAGTTTTCAACCCAAAATAAACTATCAAACTTGCAGCAGCAAAAAATATCAACGAATAAAGCAATTGACTTCCAAAGCCGAATATCGCAAACAATACTTCTCCTTCCCCAACAAGATATGCAACAAGCGCACCATAAATTCCAAAAACCATTGAGAAAGCCATCAATCTCCTTCCCCATTTTCCAAGATATCTTGCAGCATACCCAGTAAGCTGATGAATCCCTCTCGTTCTTAAACAAACTTCGCCAACATACAAGTTCATCAACATTACCAAAAGCCCAATCAAAACAATATCAATCAAAGCTGTTAGAAACCCAGCTTTAGCACTAACATAAGGAATAGCAAATATGCCTGCTCCGATTATTGTACCTATCAATGTAGCAGTAGCTTCAGCAAGCGCTTTCATCTTGCTCATCTAATTATTCTTAAAAATTTGAATAGAATTAAAAACGTTTCTTAACACTTCTAAGGCATAAAAAGAAAAAAGAAAATCAAAAAATCAAGCAAGCTTATCTTCTCTTCTTCTTTTTAGTTTTCTTCTTAGTGGTCTTCTTCTTTTTGCCGCCTTTCTTGGCTTTTTTCTTAGTACTCTTTTTCTTAGCACCTTTTTTCTTCTTTGCAGGCATTTTTTGTTTCACCTCTTTTTGTTTTTAAATCAAAAAATAAAACTGCTATAAAAACTTTTTTCTTTAGAAAAATTACTGGAACATAAAACAGTAAAATTTAATAAGTCTAAAAGGATCTCTTAATCATGCCAAAACAAAAATACCTGATTATCTATTCATTGTCAAAGCAAAAACCAAAACAAAAATCAAAGTTTAATAGGGAACTGTTTGGCTATAAAGACAGTTCAAATTTCGGAAAGTACAGCTACCAGAGAAAAGGACTTCTCCTGAAAACAGAATTCTTAAAACCTTTTCCAACAACAATCATTCTCAGAAAAACAGCAATAAAGAAAATACCAAAATTAAGAATGCTCTTTAGAAAATACAAAGTAAAATATCGCATATATAAAATAACTGGGGGCGCTGGGATTTGAACCCAGATCTGCCGGTCTGGAGCCGGCTGTAATAGCCTGGTTATACTACGCCCCCATGGGCCTGGAGGGATTCGAACCCCCGATCTGCGGCTTAGAAGGCCGCCGCCTTATCCAGACTAGGCTACAGGCCCATCAGAAGAAAAAACCTAAACTGAGTATTTAACTTTTTCTCTCGGCATCAAATTAAATCTTCTGTTTATCTCAGCAATAAGCCATCTTCCTTCAACATCAACACTCGCAAACGAATATTCCGGCCAAGGATGTAGCACAACAATTCCCTTCCTGGAATAAAATACTCTCGTAGCAGAATCAGGAACCCCTCGCTTAAATTCGTACGCAAATTCTTCAAAACCTTTTGTGCCGAATCCAAGAAAATAATTATAAAATCTTTTACCAAAATCAGATTTCAGATTTAAATCAGCGGCAAAATAATCATCTTCAGATATTCTCGCAGCAACGCCAACCTCTTTATCTGGCTTTTTCCGCCTAAACATCTCCTGATTAAAAATAGAATATCCTTTTCTATCGAGCTCGCTGAATCCGTTTTGCACAACTTCTTCATCAAAATCTCTAGAACACGTGTATATATCAACCCTGAACAAACCATCAACCCTTCTGCAATAAACATGCGATTCAGAAACTATAACAACTATACCATTTCCTACCTCAAATCTTTTAACTGCATTCAATCCAAAATCCCTTACAATTTCATTAACTAAAGAATCCAGTCCTTTCTCTTTTCCACAAAAAAACCTCACATGCAATCCAAAATCCTCTCTGCTTCCTCTGTATATCATGCCCCAAGGTTATTAAAAATTCAAATTTAAAACTTCCGCTTCCAAACATTTTTATTTATGCATTCCAATACGATTCAAATGCTAAACATTAATGGAAGCTATGGCGAAGGCGGTGGCCAGATCGTAAGAACAGCATTAGCACTATCAACCTTAACTGGAATACCATTCAGCATAACGAATATAAGAGAAGCACGCCCCCAGCCAGGATTAAAAGCACAGCATCTGCACTGCATAAAAGCATTAGAGCAACTTTGCAATGCAAGAGCAGAAAATGCATCTCTTAGCTCAACCAAGCTAACATTTCATCCAGGAAAAATACAAAGCAAAACAATATCTATAGACATAGGTACAGCAGGCTCTATTTCATTACTGTTACAATCAGTGCTTTTGCCTTCAATGTTCGCTCCAGGAAAGGTTAGACTTCGCATAAAAGGTGGCACAGCAGGAAAATGGGCAATGCCTTTTGAATACTTCATGCACGTTCTCGTTCCAACAATATCCCTCTATGCAGAAATAGAGCCGAAATTAATACGCCGTGGCTATTACCCAAAAGGAAACGGTTTTGTTGACATAAAAATAAATCCTCTCTATTCAATATCAGAATTCGATTCATTTGAACAGTTTCTAAAACATATGCAGCAAAACGCTCCAAAAATAAACCTGACAGAGCAAGGAAAACTCATAGCAATAAGAGGCATCTCACATGCTTCATCAGACCTGCAAAAAAACAACGTAGCAGAGCGCCAGGCAAAATCTGCAAAACAAACCTTAGCATCGCTCGACTGCCCAATAAAAATAGACGTTGAATACAGCAACACTCTTTCAACAGGCTCTGGAATAACCATCTGGGCAATATTCGAGCACAACGAAAAAAACTATTTCCTTGGCTCAGATGCTTTAGGTGAGCGCAGCAAAAGAGCAGAAATCGTCGGCAAAGAAGCAGCAGAAAAACTTCTTTTTGAAATAAATTCCAAAGCGTGCGCAGACCAACATCTTGCAGACAATCTCGTTCCATTCCTCATCTTCGGCGGTAGCGTAAAAACATCAGTCATAACAGAACACTGCAGAACAAACGTCTGGGTTTGCAACCAATTCATCCCAAACGCGCTAAAAATAGAAGAGAAAAACAAAACAATAACATTTATAAAAACACAGAAATAAAACAATTCTACGCCGGGGTCGCATAGCCTGGCCATTGCGGAGGATTGCTAATCCTCTGCCCTTCGGGGCACGTGGGTTCGAATTTCACCCGCGAGGATTAGCGCTTCCATGACGGGTGAATGGAAGTCCCACCCCCGGCGTTTCTAAAATGAAATACAGCATAATGACTATTGCCATTATTCTGCTTCTGCTTACATCACCGATTTCTGTAACATCAACAAACCAAACAAAAACTGATTGGCTTTCTTACCAGCAATACAAACTCAAAACAACAATTCAAACAGATATAAACATCACTAAAACCGCAAAAACAAGATTAGAAATGATTGAAGCAAGAACCTCTCTGTTTCCACAACAAACAGCTTCGCAGTCGATTCTTTCAATCACAACACAGCCACCTGTTGCAGAAAAAAATCATGAACTCGTGTTCAAGTGGTATAATCCAAAAGAAAAGACCCTCTCTTACAAAATTAATGCCACTGTCAAAACAACTCCTGCAACATCACAGATCAAAACAAAAATCGCTTTTCCCCCGAACATCGATAGAGAAAAATTCAGCCTCTATCTAGAGCCAACAGAACTAATCGACAGCAATAACCCATTAATAAAAGAAAAAGCCATTGAGCTTGCATCTGACAAAAACGACCTATTCGATGTCGTATTCACTCTCGCAAATTGGGTTTATCAGCATGTAAACTATAATGAACTCCTTGGAAAAGAAGTCAAAAAAGCTTCCTGGGTCTTGACATACAAACAAGGAACATGCGATGAATTCACAGCACTTTTCGTAGCTTTATGCCGCGCATTAGACATTCCTGCAAAATACATATCAGGCATTGCATATTCAAACATCATCTCATCATTTGAAATGCATGCATGGGCTTCTGTTTATTTTCCTAACTATGGATGGATTCCATTTGATCCAACATATGGTCAATTCGGCTACGTCGATGCAAGCCACATAGTTTTAAAAGAATCCTATGATGCTGAAACAAAAGCAGTTAAGCTCGTATGGCGCGGCTCAGATATAGAAATCACAGCTTCGCAGCCAAGCGCAAATGCTTATCTTCTTGACACCTCAGGAAAAAGAACATCGCCTATTGAAATCACGCCATCAATTCTATTCAAAAGAACTGGATTCGGCTCATACAACCTCGTAAAAGCAACCATAACAAACGAAAACAACTTTTACGTCAGTGAAGAAATTTCACTTGCAAAGCCAAATGAAATAGAACTCCTTGATGCACAAATAAAACACATTCTTCTAAAACCAAACGAAGAAAAACAGATCTTTTGGCGCATAAAGGTAAAGCCAGACCTTGAAAGAAATGCAATATACACATTTCCTATCATCATTAAATCAAATCTTTTATCAAAGCAATTAGAATTCAAATCAGCATACAAAGAGACAATCTATTCTCTTTCTACTATAAATCAGCATGTTCCAGAACAATTGCTTCCAAAAGAAGGCGGCGCAACCATTCAATGCATAGCAGAAAAACAAACCCTTGCTGTAGGCGAATCATCCCTTATCAGCTGCACATTAAAAAATAACAACCAATTTCCAATCGAACAACTGCAGCTCTGCTTTGACAAAGACTGCAAAACAGTTTCAATACAATCAGGAGAAGAAAAAGTATTTCCATTCATATTTAGCTCAGAAACAGCAGGAGAAACAGACCTTACTATAACAGCATCAAGTGAATTCTTCTCAAAAAAGATAATTCTCACTTTCACCATTCTCGATGAACCAAAAATAGAGATAACAGATCTTTCTTATCCAGAAAAAGTCGAATACAACACCAAATTTACAATATCGTTCACAATAAAAAAACTATCCTACAGGAATCCATCAAACGTGAAAATCATCTTAAAGCAGAATAAATACAAGAAGGAATGGTACCTGCGAAAGCTTGAAACAGACAAGCAGATGAGAATCTCATTAAGTGGTTCTGACCTTGATCCAGGAACAAACCAGATATCATTAACCATTCTTTACAACGGAAAACAAGCAGGAGCGCAATTCACAATCTCGCTTGAAAAAGTAACATTCTTCCAAAGAGCAATCCTTTTCCTAAAAAAACTCACAAAAGCACTTTCTTCTATTTTCAGATAGCAAGTAAAACTTATAAATCTCAAAACGCTTACCAAACACATGCAATATCCAATGCACCGCTTTAAAGAAGAACAAATAAAACTCGCAAGACGCGTCATAAAGCGAGATGACTTTGATAAATCAGCAGTGAAGCTTGTTGCAGGCGTCGATACAGCATACATTAACAATAAAGTAATTGCAGCAATCGTTGTCTGCGACATTAATACGCTTCAGCCAGTTGAAAGAAAATACGCAATCAAAGAAGCGCCAATACCATACATCCCTGGTTTCTTGGCCTATCGAGATAGCCCAGCAATAGTCGAAGCATTCCATCTCCTTGAAAAAAAGCCAGATATTCTCCTTGTCGATGCTCACGGCATATCCCATCCAAGATTTCTTGGAATGGCATCACATCTTGGATTACTTCTCGACATTCCAACAATAGGCGTTGCAAAGAAAAAAGTCTGCGGGCAAATTCAAGACGATAAGCTTATCTATAAAGATAAAATCGTTGCCCAGCTCGTGCAAACAAGAGAATATGCAAAGCCGTTGTTCATTTCAATAGGTCACAGAATAAGCCTCAAAACAGCAGTTGAATTCGTTAAGCGTCTCGTCAAACCGCCACATAAGTTGCCAGAACCATTACATTTAGCACATAGATACGCAAATAAAATCAGGGAAAGGGAACTGGAAAAACAAAAGAAAAATAAAAAATAATATGCCAATCGAAGTTGTTGATCCAGCACGATATCCTGAAACTGCAGATCTCTCTGTTCTGAAAAATTATTTCGCTATTCTCCAAGAAAAGCAAAAACCGCTATTCAAGCAGAATAAATCAAAACTTAGAAAAGCAGCTGACACTCTAATGGCAGGACTTAAAAAATGCACTTTATGTGCATGGCAATGCAAAGTCAACAGGCTTTCAGCACAGAAAGGTGTATGTCAACTTACAGACAAGATGATTATTGCATCATATTTCGAACACCTCGGTGAAGAAGAATTCTTTGTTCCGTCATTTACAATATTCTTCTGGTCGTGCAACTTCAAATGCCAGTATTGTCAGAACTGGACAATTTCACAGCGTATTGAAGCAGGAAAAGAAATGACTCCAGTAGAACTTGCAAGAATAACAGATACTTACTCTTCATGCAGAAATATAAACCTTGTTGGTGGAGAACCAACACCGCAGCTACCGTTCATAACAAGATTTCTTTCACTTGTCAAAATAAATCTTCCTGTTATCTGGAATAGCAATTTCTATTTCTCGCCATCAACTCTCAAAACATTGCGTTTATTTGTTGATGTTTATCTTCCTGACATAAAATACGGAAACGATCGCTGTGCAGAAAAACTGAGCAAAGTAAAGAACTACTGCTCTGTTGTATACGACAACATCATAAATGCAGCTAAAACCGAACATAGCGATATGGTAATAAGACATCTCGTTCTTCCTGGTCACATCGATTGCTGCACAAAACCAATACTGAGATTCATAGCCGACAATCTTGGCAGAAAAGTGATTGTTAATATAATGGATCAATATTATCCTCA
>Ga0180300_10000232_pt1 | contig 23319 bp, 20 predicted proteins | sample GuaBasSediGuay15_FD_121798 | JGI IMG/M metagenome (GOLD analysis project Ga0180300, IMG submission 121798) | Subseafloor sediment microbial communities from Guaymas Basin, Gulf of California, Mexico - Guay15, Core 4569-2, 21-24 cm | ecosystem: Environmental > Aquatic > Marine > Hydrothermal...
GAAGGTGCTAGATTAAAATCGTACTCTCCAAAGTCTTTGGGGTAGAAGTATGAATTGAAGGGAGAAAGGGTAAAATCAACGTTCACAAGTGCAGGAGTTTTGAAGACTTTATCATTAACTCTACCCACGCCAAGTCTTCCAGGACCTTCGTGTTTTAGAGTTTCCATTCCTCACACCAAGTTATATCTCTGCAGGAGGAGTAGCTCGTCGAGAGTAAGTTTTTCTCCACGTTTGAACTTTTCAAGGGCCTCTACTGCGCGCTCAAATGTAGCATCTTTCTTTGATCTCATTCTTGCTACCATTTTGTAGGCTATAAGCTCTTTGTGTTTCTGATCAAATTCAAAAATTTTCTTTTCTACTTCTCTTAGTTCCCCCCTGATTTCCCTCATTTTATCCCGCAACTCTACAACCTTCTGATGATATTCATCCGCCTCTTTCTTGATTTCATCTGCTTGTTGATAAGATTTAAGCATCTGCTCATGGAACTGTTGACTTTGATTTGCTAATTTTTGTATTTCCATCCCCATGGCCCTTCTAGCTCTTTTCAAACTTTCTATCTTTTTTCTAGTCTCTTGTAATCTCTTGTGGAATCTATCGGCCTGCTGAAGAATCTCAAGCTCTGTTGCCAGAACTTGGATTTGATCAACTATTTGTTTTTCCCTTTCAGAAGTTATGGTCGGGTTAGTCTGTAACTCCCATTCAAGCTTCTCTATTCTTTCTTCTATTTTTTCTTTTGACATCTTAAGTCTTCTAAGTTGTCGGTATTCATCCCTTTTAGCTCTATACTCCATAGCCTCTTGATACAAGAGATCAAGTTTGGCATTTATCTCCTCTCTGTTCTTCTTAAGTTCTTGAATCTGTTGATTAACTTCATCCCTCTTAGTCTTGTATTCCCTAGCCTTTTCTCTTAGTTGTTTTACTTCTTTATTTTTCTCATCTCTTTTTTGTATCCAAATATTCAACTCTTTTTGGAGCTGTTCTAATCTCTCTTGGATTTCCTTTTTCTCTCTTTCTAAAACCTCTATTTCAGCTTTTATCCTTTTAATTTCTTCTGGATCTACTTTCACTTGCATGGTCTCTTCCCCTTCCTCTATTTTAGAATAGTTAATCATGATCTCACCCTGATTCAAGCCTCACTAAGTTGAAGTAAAAACCTAATAAAAACTTTTTGGCTATTATGAGAAATCATCTAATAAAATTAAGAGCATTTGTTTAGATTTACTAAAATGGTTGAAAAATAAAAAACAAAATCGTATCTAATCCCGTCCCTCTTGTTTCACTGGATAAGGCATGAACTCTACAGTCCCCCTTTGTTTAATAGGCTGTCTGTACAGCTCCATTAATGTATATACTTCCATTGGAACGTTTGTATCTACATTCAGTCCAAGTTCCTTCGCGTGTTCTACTGTTATTGGATAATCATGTGTCCATCTACCTTCCGTTAAAACTTGAGCTAGTTGTTTGGCTTTTTCCTCTCCATATTTGTCTTTCAAGAGGTGATACACAAAATCCCGTACCTGATTTATAGCTTTCTTTGCTACATCCGCCAGTATTAGAGTTTGATCTTCCACTTTATCTATACTCTTTTGTTCAACAGCTCTTATTATACTTGGTGCTGGGTATTGGCCAAGTTGTGGATCAACAGGACCCAAAACGGCATGTGGATCCATTATTATCTCATCCGCAGCAAGTGCTATTAAAGTTCCACCACTCATTGCATAGTGGGGAATTATTACCCTTGTTTCAGCAGGATGATCCTTCAAGGCCTTGGCTATCTGAGTAGCTGCTAGAACCAAGCCTCCGGGCGTGTGAAGGATCAAGTCTATGGGTTTATCTTTCGGTGCCATCCTGATGGCTCTGAGTATCTCCTCGCTGTCTTCTATGCTTATAAACTTGTACACCGGAATTCCAAAGAACCCTATGCTTTCTTGTCTGTGTATCATTGTGATTACAGTAGAGTTTCTTTTTCTTGCTAGTTTTTCCAATAGTTTTGTTCTTGCCACTTGTAATTGCCTGTACTGAATTTGTGGACCCATGAGTAAGTAGAAGAGAAATATCCACCATATCAAAGATCCTACTATTCCACTAAACGGATCCATAGCCTCACCTCACATTGCCCTTCTGTTGAATTATTATAACCTAATGTTTTTAAAACTTCTGGTAAATAAAAACAAAAAAGTTGTCTAATACTGGTAACGTCGACATTAATGAAAATATAGAAAAGTTAAAAAGTTATCTTATTATTTGGGTCCCTGTTTTGCCTTCCAAGGCCTCAACAGCTTTATCCAGTGCTGCTATTATTGCCCTCTCCCCACCCCACTCAATAAACCTTATTGCTGCAAGTACTTTTGGCCCCATGCTGCCCTTTTTGAAGTGCCCTTCCTCATAGTACCTCTTTATTTCTCCCAAAGTAACCTTTCCAAGCCACTTTTCGTTAGGTTTACCATAATTGATGGCGGCCCCATTGACATCCGTAAGAATCATGAAAATATCGGCATTAACTTCCTCAGCAAGCCTTTCCCCTGCCAGATCTTTGTCAATAACTGCTTCAACACCCTTAAGCTCGCCATTCTCCTCTACAACAGGAATTCCTCCACCCCCTGAAGATATCACTATAAATTCTTTTTCAACAAGATCTTGGATTATGGGAGCCTCTACATGTCCCTTTGGGTCTGGTGATGGAACAACCCTCCTCCAACCCCTTCCCGCATCCTCTATAACTATCCAACCCTTCTCCTTAGCGAGTTTTTTAGCAGTCTCTTCACCATAGAAGGGCCCAACTGGCTTTGATGGGTGCTGAAAAGCGGGATCATTCTTGTCCACAATAGTTTGGGTGATTATAGTCGCCACAGGCCGTTCAACACCCCTCCTCCTCAATTCATTCATTATTGCCTGCTGAATCATGTAACCTATTTGACCCTGACTCATTGCACCACAAACATCCATAGGTTGAGCAGGAACTCCATGCACGTGCTCTCCAGCATCCTGTTGGAGAAGAAGAGTTCCAACTTGAGGGCCATTACCATGAGTGATAACCACTTCATACTCATTATCAAGAATAATATCAACAATCTGCCTTGCAGTCTTCCTTACATTCTCCATTTGCTCTTCATAAGTACCCTTCTGGCCCCTTTGAAGAATGGCATTCCCACCTAAAGCTATGACAACCCTTTTCCTCATTCATAATCCCCCCATCACTAGTGCATAAGATTAGACAGTGAAGGATTAAAAGAGTTTCTTAGTGCTAAAATAAATTTTATAGAAAAAAATTTCGAATTTTTCTTGAATCACTTTACAAATATAAAAATAGTAAACCAAATCAGTTTCTAAAGAACTTCAGAGGTACCATTCATCAAAATTCCCCATTTCCAGACTTTGGAGAGTTTTCATTACTCCCAAGGCAATTCCCTCAACCTCAATGCCACCTTCGCCCTTATTAGCGTCTCCTACAATGTAAACATTCTCCATTGGAAATTCAACACGCTGCCCTGAGGCAACCCTATTAACTGGATTCCCATCACGATATGTCTGAACCATCAAGACTTCTCCATTCTTTTCAAGGTCTGGAAAGAGGTAGTGAAGGTCTTCAATTCCAAGTCTCTGTTCTTTCTTTATATCTCTGCTTTTTAAGGCTTGATGAGTCATTACAAGAGTGTATCCCTCCCTTGCGAGTTGGGGAGAAAGAGATGAAGGTTCATTATAACCATTTATCCTCTTGGTATCTAGGGCAAACACAAGCGTATTCCCTATTCTTGGTTCCCCTTTTAGGGCTACATTAATTTTAATGCCCTCAGCAGGCTTTAGAGAATCAACTTTCTTTAAGTAATTCCTATCAAATTCATCCCGTCCAAAAAGCTCCACCGTCTCTCTTATACCAATATTCGAAATGAGAATATCATAAAGGTATTCTTCTCCATCTGCAGTTATGACTCTCTCATCATCCACTTCCACCGCCTTCTTCCTTGTGATTATTTTCCCTCCGTTTTCTCTCACAATCTTTGCAAGTTCCTCACTAACCGCCTTACATCCACCTTTTATAAGGCCTGGTCCACCCCATTTTAAAGTTGCCTTGATTTCCTTAGCCAATTCTATTGCAGAAACTTCTTCAGGAGCTAGACTAACTGCCCATCCAAGAAAGCTTTTTATGAAGAGGTATGCGAATTCATTCTCTCCTATCTTTTCACTTAACCATTCCCATGAGTTGAGATGAGCTTCCTCCCCCTTTGGGAGTTTATTGGCCTTTATCTCTGCTAAGAGCTTCATGGCTTTGGCCTTCTCTTTTAGGCTTAGACACTTCCAGCCTTCCCTGTAGTGATATATTTTTCCATCTATGAAGAATTTTCCTTTGGGGATTGAGTTTACTATTTCCACATTTGCATTGAGAAGCTTTAATAGATGGGCAAGCGGACCGTTCTCACCATGGGGAACCATATGAAGAGCACCTGTTGAAAGTTGAAAACCTTTGTACGTAATGTTGGTAAATCTTCCACCCACAAAGGGAGATTTTTCTAAAACTGTGACGTCATATCCATTTTTAACCAAAAAAGCACTGGTTAAAAGACCTCCAAGTCCAGCACCAATTGTTACAACTTTCTTCACTATTTCACCTCCTTGGATTGCCAAAAGGATCTATTAACCCTGCTCTTATCAAGGAAGAGCTTATTTTACCTCCAACTTTGCTTTTAACTATGCTTATTGTAACTATATCAAGAGGTTTTAATCCTTTCTCCTTTCTTGCTTTATTAACTAAGAGAGCCCCTTTGTAGGTTTCTTCACTTACCACTATAGCATCCAAACTTCGTATTTTATCTGCAAACCCTATAGCACTGTTAATTTTTATTACTCGATAATCGATATACCCATTAACCTCAAAAAACTTCAATAGATCACTTAAACGGATATCATAAGGAAGGATTTTTTCTGCATACGGCTTGTCCTTTATCATCTCGTCAGATGTTATGCCAACATAAACGTACCTACCTACATCAAAGGCCTTTCTAAGAAGAGCTTTATGCCCCAAGTGCAACCTATCAAAGGTTCCACCTACCACGACCTTTTTATACCTTCTCATCTGTATCACATCATGTTCTTCTGTGCACACCAATAAATTTTTGTATTGCTATTTGAAAAACTTTTGGAGGTGAAGGGATGGAGTTCTTTTTTTATCCCTCATCAGTGGCAGTATTTGGATCTTTCAAAAAAGGTGCAATTGCATATGAGATTTTGAGAAATATTATTGAGGGAGGCTTTGAAGGGGATGTAACACCTGTAAACCCAAAAGGAGGAGATGTAGAGATTGCAAATGTAAGACTCAAAGTCGAGAAAAAACTGGAGAAAAATGTTGATGTTGCTATAATAGCTATTCCCGCGAAGTTTGTGCCTCCATTAATTGATGAAATCGGTGACAAGATTAAAGGAGCTGTCGTAATAAGTGCCGGATTCAGCGAAGTAGGTAATGTGGAGCTCGAAAAGGAGCTCATTGAAAAAGCAAGAGATAAAGGAGTTAAAGTTATCGGGCCCAATTGCGCGGGAATTTTTGGAGTTCACGCCAATTTCTTCGGCTCTTTTGAAGTACGAGTTAATAAGGGAGGACTTGCTTTAATATCTCAAAGTGGGGCTTTTGGTGGGGCCGCTTTGGCTATGGGGAATGAAGAAGGAATTGGATTTTCTGCCTTTGTCTCATATGGCAATGCAGCAGATTTAACAGAAAGCGATTTTTTAAAGTACTTTGCAGATGACAAAAACACAAAAGTTATCGCACTGTACATTGAGGGAGTAAAAGATGGAAGGAAGTTTATAGAGGTCCTAAAATATGCAACAAGCAAAAAACCAGTGATAATATTAAAAGCTGGAAAGAGCAAGAGCGGAAGCAAAGCCGCCCAGAGCCACACCGGAAGTATGGCAGGTAGCTATGAAATCTATAGAGCAGCTTTTTGCCAATTCAATGCAATAGAGGTTGAAGAAATGGAAGAACTTTTTGAGGCAGCAAAAACCTTTGAGATGTATGAAAGTGGAGGAAAAAGAATTGCTATAATAACAAACTCCGGAGGGCCAGGGGTTCTTGCTACAGATAAAGCAGAAAAATTAGGTTTGGAAATCGCAAAATTGAGTGAGAAAACGATAAATGCACTTATGGAGTCTCTGCCCCCCCAGTGCTCTGTTAAGAACCCTGTTGATTTAATAGCCGATGCTGATTACGAAAGATACAAGAAGACCATAGAGATTCTTTGTAGAGATGAAAACGTGGATAGCCTCCTCATTATCTGTGTTCCTCCAATATTTATCCCAAGTGAAGAAATCGCAAGGGCAATAATAGATACAAACTGTAACAAACCTATTGTAGTAAACTTTATGGCTGGAGATCTCGTGAAAAATGGAATCAGACTTTTAGATGCCCATGGGTTTAAAAACTTCTTAACGCCTGAAAGAGCTGTCAGGGCACTAAAATGGCTAAGTTTGAGGAAAGTTTTTAGTAACCAAGATCAATCCCAATAGAGAGGTGAGAGGTATGTACCACCTTATTTACCCTATGAGAACATATCTAGTAGTTTCGGGCCAAGGTGATGAGGCCAATATAATGGCTGCTGACTGGGTAACAGTACTTTCCCACCGGCCGAGTTTAATTGGCGTGGCAATTTCCCCAAAAAGATACACCCACAAGTTAATTTCTAAATATCAAGAATTCGTGATTAGTGTCCCAAGCTTAGAGATGCTTGAAGATGTTTGGATTGCAGGTACAAAAAGCGGCCCATCAAAACTTAAGGAAATGAACATGACCCTAGTTCCATCCAAAAAGATAAACACACCAAGCATTAAGGAGGCCCTAGCAAACATAGAGTGCAAAGTTGTAGATGCAAGAGATTATGGGGACCACACCTGGTTTGTTGGAGAGATCGTAGGATACACATACAATGAAGACGCTTTTCCAAAAGAAAGTCCTAATGTAAGGAAAGCAAATTTCCTCGCTCATGCTGCATGGACAGACTTTGTAACATTCGAGAAGCGAATTTACAAGACCGACTGATCTCCATATCCTATTCCAATACAGTTACAGAAAGCTGCAATTGAACCATCTCTTAACAAAAACAAATGCTTTTAAACTCCATTCTATACCTTTTTTGATGATCACTTTAGGAATTGAAGGTACTGCGCATACGCTAGGCATAGGGATCGTAACAGAAGAGAAAGTACTTGCCAACATATTTGACACTCTAACTACCGAAAAAGGAGGTATACATCCAAAAGAGGCAGCAGAACATCATGCAAAGCTCCTACGTCCCCTCTTAAAAAAGGCCCTTCAAGAGGCCAAAGTCAATATCAAGGATGTGGATGTCATAGCATTCTCCCAAGGCCCAGGTTTAGGGCCAGCTTTGAGAGTTGTGGCAACAGCGGCTAGAGCTTTGGCCCTACGATACAACAAACCAATAGTCGGGGTAAACCATTGTATTGCTCATGTCGAAATTACCAAGATGTTTGGGATTAGAGATCCAGTGGGCCTTTATGTGAGTGGTGGGAATACCCAAGTTTTAGCCTTAGAAGGAGGAAGATACAGAGTTTTTGGGGAGACCCTCGATATAGGCATTGGCAACGCAATAGATACATTTGCGAGAGAAGTTGGTCTTGGATTCCCAGGTGGCCCCAAAATTGAAAAACTTGCTCAGAAAGGAGAGAAATACATTGAGTTGCCTTACACAGTTAAAGGAATGGACTTAAGCTTTTCTGGAATTCTAACTGAGGCCGTAAGAAAGTACAAAACTGGAAAGTATAAACTGGAAGACATAGCATATTCTTTCCAAGAAACAGCCTTTGCAGCCCTTATTGAAGTTACTGAAAGGGCTGTAGCACATACTGGAAAAGAAGAAGTGGTTTTAGTGGGGGGAGTTGCTGCCAATAACCGCTTAAGGGAAATGCTCAAGACAATGAGTGAAGAAAGGAACATAAAATTCTTCGTTCCTCCCTATGATCTATGTAGAGATAATGGAGCCATGATAGCATATAATGGCCTGAGAATGTTTAAAGCTGGCATAAGATTCAGCATTGAAGAAACTATTGTCAAACAAAAATTCAGAACTGGTGAAATGGAAGTGACGTGGTAATTTAGAACTTTTTCTTTATTTTCAAAGTATATTTTGGATAAATTCTCTCTGAGAACCTTACAAACTTCGTTTTTCTTGGTGATTTTTCAACCCTTATTTTTAAGTTAGAAGGCAATTGAGTATAGAACTGCCCATCAACTGTAAGAACAATCTCCCTTTCAGTCAGTACTTCTATGTCTATACTGGAGTAATCAGGAACCACAAGAGGTCTAGCTGTTAACGCCACAGGAGCTAGAGGAACTAACAAAATTGCGTGCAAACGGGGATCAACTAAAGGTCCCCCTGCAGAGAGGGCATAGGCGGTTGAACCTGTAGGCGTTGAGATTATCAACCCATCCGCTCTTATATCTTCAGCAAGTTCGCCATCGATGTAGTACTTGAGGTGCGTAACTTTCCCCGGAATGCCCGTAAGAATCACTACATCATTAAGCGCATCGGGTATGCTAACATCCCCAACAAACACTCTTATTTTCATTCTCTCGTCGATAAAGTAATCTCCCTCAAGTATTCTTGAAATTGCAAAAAATGTCTCCGTTGGTTCTACCTCGGCCAAAAAACCTAAAGTCCCCATATTTACAGCTAAAATTGGAATATCTTTTGAAGTGCTATGTTCAACTCTAAGTACAGTCCCATCTCCCCCGATTGCAATTATCATATCCACATCCATTTCTTTTAACGGCAGAACGTCTTCTGAAGAAAAATGGGGAAAGTGTGCACAAGCCTCTTCATCAACATAAACCTCATAATTACTAACCTTAAGAAAATCATATACTCTATAGGCCAGCTTCAGTGCTTCTTCACGATCTCTCCGAGCTACTATTCCAAACTTCATTTCCTCACACTCTTTTTAGTGAATTTTGTTCCTAAATATATACTTAGTCCTCCTCCAATAATTGTTGGAAGCCAAAAAGATATAAACCTATCTAAGACTGTTGCACTAACAGCTAAGCTTTTACTAATTCTTAAGGTTAAATAAAGAGCTGAATTTACAGCTTCAGTTACTCCAATCCCCCCAGGAAGAATACTTATCATTCCCAGCGCTATTCCCGCCATTTGAACCATCAAAATTTTATAGATCTCAAGATGATATCCAACACTCTCAAAAACAAAGTAAGTACGGAGGAGCATAAAACCCCATAGAGCTAAAGAATAGAATAATGTCTTTCCCATAACAACTGGGTCTTTTGAAAGTTCCAAAAAAGTTTCCCTAAACTCTAAGATTGATTTCCTGAGCCTCTCTTCAATTTTTGATTCTATTCCTGCAAATCTTTCAGGGAATATACGTTTGCCAAGGTTCGTTATTTTTGATAATAACTTGAATGCCAAGTTTTCATTTAATGAGATCAAGAGACTTATAAAGACTATCATAAGAAGTACTGCAGTTGAAAGGGAAAGAACCGACAGTAAAAGTTTGATTTTTAATGAAAGTGCATATTTAAATGCTACAAGAGTGAATAACAATATAGGGATAACGTCCAAAATTCTATCAGCCATAATAGTGGCAAAAACTTGCCCATAGGTACTATCAGATCTTTTAGCTATCACATACATTCTAGCAGGTTCTCCACCAGCTCTAGCCCCGGGAGTGAGATTATTTGCAAATACCCCCACTAAGGTCGCTATTAAAATGTCTCTTGTCCTCACAACCACCTCTGCCCGTTTTAGGAAGATCCTCCATCTAAAGATCCAAGCAAGCGTTGCAAAAACTTGCATAAGCAACGCTAAAAGGAGAAACCTCAGATCGGCCCTTATTATAAGCTCAATAGTTTCCTCTATCCCAGCCCACCACATTAAGGCCAAAATCACAATGATGCCAACCCCTATTAACACTCCATCTCTTTTCTTCATCAGCTCACCTTCCTTAGTCTCGCTATAAAAAATCCTTGGGTTTTGTGTTTGTGGGGATAAAAGCGCTGGGCTTTATTAATTCCGATGCCGAGGGACCCAATGAAGAGTTTTTGTTCCTCTAGTTTTAAACCCTTTTTCAGCATGTACATGACATTTCCCTCATTCTCTTCATAACTTAAAGTGCAGGTTGAATAAACTAAAACCCCTCCCTTTCTAAGGCTTTTTATTGCTGCATTTATAAACTGTTTTTGATATCTAGCAGTTGCATCTATATCTTTTGGAGTCCTTGTCTCCCATAGTTTGGGCCTAACTCCCAATGCCGTGCATGGAGCATCCAACAAAATTTTATCCGCTTGAATCCCAAGCTCAGGGAGATTTCTTGAGTCCATTTGGATTAGTTTAACATTTTTTACACCCAACCTCTCAAGTTCATTTTTCATTTTTGAGAGCCTATTCTTGGATTTGTCTAAAGCCAATACCTCTCCTCTATTTTCAAGTAATTGTGCTATATGTGAGGTCTTTCCTCCCGGGGCGGCGGCCATATCTATTATAAGATCCTCCTCCTTGGGATCTAAAACGTGAGAAGCAACCATTGAAGGCAGACTCTGCGCATAGAAGTAACCTTTTTCATAACTCTTTAATTCATTTAGACTTGGAAGCTTAAACTTTGGCATAGTCACCTCAACGGCAACCCCTCTTGTGGATATTATCATTTCTTTGGCATTCATCCTAGCAATGCCTATCCCCACCAAAAGTCCCTTTGGATCTCTTATTTGAATTTGGTCTCCCTCTCCAATCCCTTTATCTGCCTTTAAAACTCCAGGAGCATATAGTTGTGCTCCTTGATAAACACTTTCAGAAGCAAACTTATTTGCAACAACTTTGGGCAAATTAGGATTGTAATCATCTGAGAAATTTGGGCCTTCTCTCTCGAAATATATTCCCTCTTCTAAATAAGGACTCCTTTTTGGCTTTAATCCTTCCTTTCTGAGATTCTCGATAAGCCTGTCCCTACTAATCTTAAGGCTATTCACCCTTATGTAATACTTCTCTACAGGCTCTCTTAGCGTCCTCATAAGCTCCTCCGCTTCATCTCCAAAGAAACTGTAATAATATCGCCGAAGTTCCACTGGAAATGCTTCTTTATACATGGAATCACCTTAAAGTTCTAGAACACCATGTTTTTTTGCCAATTTTATGAAACCAAAAAGTTTCTCCTCTATTTCTGAGGCCTCTTCCTCCTCAACTTCAAACTGTAATACTTCTTCTTGACTTTCTGCAATAAGCCTATAAACTTCATCAGGCAACCTGGGTTTGTCGTGATTATAAATATCCTCCAAAAAATTTTCGCTTCCATAGATATAGCTTTTGGGGAATTTTTCTAAGAATTCAAGAACAAAATCCTGGCTTACTTTATCTTTAGGAATTCCAAAAACTATATAAAAGCTTTGAATAGTAGCTCCAAGCTCTCCCTGTGGTTTTATCTCAAAAGCAGGGTGTGGATAGATCATCTCTCTCCATTCACCTTCTAGATAAATATAGGCATTAAAAACTTCTTCAACAGGTTCAACTTTAAAGCCCATGAGGGAGAGTTTCTCTTTAAGTTCCTCATTCATTCTAAAAATCTCACCCCAAATTTTATTCAAATGATTGTGAACTTCAAGCAAGTTCATAATACCACCCCTAAAGCAAAATATAAAAGAGAAATTTAAATGTTTACCCCATATGCCGAAGACCCTGTTCATTAGGGTGGGATAAGTCACCTTGAGAGGGCCCAGTTTAGCTCCTCTACAATGTTTGTTTCCACGGTTTTTTTAACTGCTGGTAATTCGAAAGTGACTTCTCTACTGAACACCTTTACACCCAATGACAACTTTAGAGTCAATTCACTCGTCTCTCCTCTATTTATGTGTTCTGCAATCACATTAGGCAAAACTGTTGTATCAACCAATGTCTTTATCTTAGCAGTGGCCCTCCCATTGGCGGGGATTGTAACCCGTTCTAAAAGTTCTCCTTGGGCTATTTGATAGTCATTAGCATCTATTGTGTACTTAATCCCAAATAGTGGGAGAGGGAATGAATTAGGATTATAAAGATTTACATCACTTAAGATCACAATAGTGTCCTCCTTCACCTCTCCCCATTGAGAGGGCATGCCCTCTATGGCAGGTGTTTTTATCAAATCACCACTGCTTTCAATACTTACATTGCTAATATACGACAACAACTCAGTTTCCAAGGGCTGAGAGAAACTTCCCCTCAATAAAGGCAATCCAAATATCGAGCCTCGTATCTTTACCTCTACTTCACTTCGTTCCCCATTCCTTATATGCTCTTTCAAAGCATTGACCGCTTCATTACTATTAAGAACCAATACCCCCCGAGCATTCTCTTTAAGGAAACCTATTTTTAGATCTTTAAGAGTTCCTATCTTTATACCGGCCCAGTATACCTCCGCCTCCTCAATACCTCCGGAAATCGGCAATGCTTTTCCAAAATAAACATTTATATCAAGTTCCACGCTATTTTCGTCTACATGCCCCCAGGACCCACTTATTTGGGGGCTCATTGTAAGAATAGCATAACCTAAATAAACACCCCATAAGACAAGAATCAAGCTGATTACTGCCAGCACTTTTCCCAAAATTCCCATTCTTATCACCTGTTGAAAAGAAGGAAGTAAAAATTTAAAAGGTTTTGGACTCTAGCTCTTTTTTCTTCTCCAGTATGTCCATAGAACTACTATTGCAACCAAAATTCCCACTACTACTCCTACTATTTTTAAATTACTCTTAGTTCTAATGTTTTCCTCAACTGGAACTGTAATCGATTCCTCAAAGACGTATACATTATCATCTCCGCTTTCCTTGTCTCCAACTGCCCTAATCCTCACTTGGATAGTGTAATCCTTTGGAAAGGCGTTACTTGCTATCCCTAATTCTAAGACACCTTCACCTTCCTTGCCTGGATCAAGAGTTCCAATGTAATCCGATCTCTTTGAAAGCGTGAATGGCTGATCAGCCTTAACTGTCCCTTCTATTATTACGTTTTCAGCTTGCTCCCCACCTGTGTTTTTAACCCTTATGTACACCAGCACTTCTTCACCTTGCACCGGTGTCTTATCAAAGCTAACCTTTTCCACAGTGATTTTTGGTTTTTCATTGACAATAATTGGTATTTTGATAATATCCTCCTTGTCTTCTCCGGAAGCATCTTTATACTCTATCTTTACTGGAATCTCATAAGTTCCACCTTTTGCATCTTCTTTAACATTTATCTTGAATGTTGCCTTTGCTGAATCTCCTTGTCTTAAAGTGCCTATATTTATTATTTGTTCGCTTGTTTCACTTAACTCAAAAGGTTCTTGAGGCATTGGTTTTAAAATCACGTAACGAGCGCTTCCGCTACCAATATTCTCCAGTTCAAAATTCATCTCTACATTATTTGTTCCAGCTAAAACCCTGCTTGGAGATGTTGAGATCTTTGAGATTATTATACGCTCTCTACCGAGAATCGGTACACCAATAAGTCTCTCATCTGTCAATTTTTCGTCATTTGGTGTACTTAGGTATTCCAGAGAAACCTTTAACGGATAAATCCCATTTTCAAGTCTCTCACTAGCCTTTAAGTGGAACTCAAGAATTCTTTCCTCTCCTAGATTTAGTGCAGACAGGTATTTTACATTATCTTCTCCAAGGGGTAAGAAAGCATTAATGTTCTCCCTCGCTAGCTGCTCCATGATTTGATTCAAAGCAACTTGAAGGTTTTCACTTATACTCTGACTTCCCTGTATCGGAAGACCCTGAAGAGATGAAAGATCAACCTTTGTAACCTCTCCTGGCACACTTACTTCACTTGGTTCTATTCTAAGGGAAAATGCCTTCACTTTTTCCTCCCCGATATTTTTCACCTTTACTTTAAGTACAAACTCATCTCCTGGCTCTATTGCCTTGGGTTCCATATCAACACTCTCAATCTCAACAAAGGCCTGATTTCTCCTCACAACTTGGATTGAAAATTCGAAACTTTGTTCTTTTTGTTCTTTTGAATCTCCACTAAAGTAAGATAATTTTAAAGTCATTGGATAGCTCCCAGTAACTGCATCCTCACTTACATGTAATCTAAATGTATACTTCATGGTTTTGTCACTGTTTATCACGTAAGTGAAATGCTGATTTGTAGTGTTATCAATTAATATTGAACCTTCTCTAAGCTCAGTTTTCGGTATAAGCTCAATTAAAACATTTTTTGCCGCTTCAAAGCCCAAATTTCTCAGATTTACAGCAACCTCAAAATTCTCTCCAGGGTGCACAAAATCGGGCTTTTCAACACTTTCAAGTTCGAAAGTTGCTTCTCCCTCTTGGATTACCGTTATGGCAAAGTTATTAAATCCTTGAACCATTTGCATACTATCTCCACTAGAGACATAGTATGCTGTTGAGATGTAAAGAGGATAAATACCAGGATCTATGTTCTCATTTACTTTGAATTTAAATTCAAGAACTTTTTCTTCTTTCCCATCCAAATACTCTATATATTTTATCGCACTATCTACAGGCAAGAGAACACTTTGAACCATACCACTTTGAGAAGCCACCTGAGCCAGAACTTCAGTAGTTCCCCCTCCTGGGGAGGGTGTTAAGGATATAGGTGTTGGTGAAAGAACCACTGTGACATATTTTGCCTTTAAAGCACCTTCATTCTTAATGTGAACCTGTATTGTTACTTCATCTCCCGGTCTAATTCTTTTGGGTGTCTCGGCCCAAGTAGTGAGGTATGCTGGGATCATAGAAGCCTTCCACTCGGGAGGACCACTTATGCTTATTCTAGCTCCATTTGGATAAATCTGAAGGGCTGTAATGTATACTTTCTCCCCATCCACTTCAACTTCTATAGTCTCGTTTTCTCCTATGAGGGCTATATTGGGGTAGGTAATCGTCATAAGAAGGTCTTCCTTTGATATGCCCAATTCAGGATGTTCCTCAACAGTTTTGAACACTGCATCCACAACTTCCTCTTGAGTTGCGTTGTTGAGCCACAAAAGGAATTGAGCAAACTCTATGGGATTTGTTGTGTTGTATCCAAGCGTTTCGGCCATTGCATAGAGAAAAGTAGCATTTGTGAGAAGCTCTTGTATTTTGTCGGGATTTGGAACTTGAATTGACTCATAATCCATGTTCAGCACTTTGTTGTCTTTTATAATTAGTATCATGGCTTTGTACTCGTTCTCATTATAGTCTTTCTGTACATCCTCAAGAACTACCACCAATGGACCTACAAGTATTGAGTCTCCTTTGTTAAGATAACCCTCAAAGAGAAGTTCTTCTTCTGCTGCAGCAAGATTAATGCTACTCATGATGAGCAACAACCCCAATATAAGCCCAAGATTCTTCTTCATTTTTCTTCACCTCTTACCTTTTCTCCATAAAACACCTGAAGCAAAGCGGGTGTCACAGTGAAAGCGGCAAACATTGAAGCAAATATTCCAATTGCTAAAGTCTTTCCAAAGTCATGTATTGCGGTAAGCTCTCCGCTGAGGAGGGCTAAAAATCCTCCACCTGTAGTTAACGCTCCAACTAAGATTCCTGGCCCAACCCCTTCAAGGGCAGATATAATGGGGTGGGGATTACTCTCTCTAAGCTCCTCCAAAAACCTATGAGTGAGATGCATTCCGTAATCCACTCCAAGGCCAACGATCATTGAGATAACTCCAGCCAGGGTTTGATTGAAAGGTATCCCAGCAAGCCCCATGTAACCAACGGTCCAAAGGGCACCGAGAAACATGGGCAGTATCATTGCAATCGAAACCAATGGCCTTCTAAAGAGCACTATGACAACCAGTACAACAAGAATGCTACCATATGTTGATATCTTGCCAAGCTCCTGATTTGTGAGACCATCCAAAACGTAGCTCAGATACGAATCCCCAGCAGGTTTTATCTCAACTCCCGGTGGGATATCTGCATTTTTTGCCTGCTCTTCAAAGTAGTGCATAATAGCTCCAAATTCATCAGGCCTAACCCCACCAAAGTTGCCCTTTAGCTGGATTAGAGTCATCGAGTAGTCCTCATTCATAGGGACCTCTCCTTCTTTTATGGCTTCTTTTATTTTTTCCTTGTCTTGGGGAATGTAACCGTATTTTTTGACAACTACATCTGCCATACTGTTGGTTTCAAAGACATTGTTATAATGAGAATCAGCTAGTATTCCCTGCTCAAAGCGATAAATAGCCCTAACCACTTCCGGGTCTCTTACGTCATCTGCCTTCACTATTAAATCTACCTCATCCTGACCACCAAATTCATATCTGACGTCTTTCATTGCTTCAATCTCGGGTATCCCTTCGGGAATCATCTTCTCAAGCCTAACTTCCGTTGTTACCTGAGTCAAACCGTACAATGACACAAGGGTCATCAGGGACACAATAAGCAGGGTTGTTTTTGGATGCCCCTTGATGAGTCTTCCAAGAGTGTTAAAGGATTTAGCAATAAAACCTGAATGTGCTCTTATCTCAGGCATTTCGTGTTTTCCATTAATTTTCTTAATAATATCCTCGTAGAGCATTATAAGGGAAGGGGTTATTACAACCGCATTTATCGCCGCTAAGCTGAGGCCCATTATTAAAACTCCACCTAACCTTTGAAGAGAAGGCAGAATAGAAAGGCTTAACGCTGTGAACCCGGCTATTGTTGTTAGAGCCGCCCCCAGTAAGGCTTTTCCAGTTTCCGCTATCGCTTCTTCTGCCGCTTCTTCAATGGGTCTTCCGTTCTTTCTCTCCTCAAAATAGCGGTTAGTTATATGAACGCCATAATCAATTCCCATTCCAACTACCATAGCTCCAACCACTGTCGTTACCATGTCCATTGGAATCCCAAGGAGGCCCATAAAACCAAGGGTCATCGTTACGCCAAATACTAGAGGTATCAGAGGAAGCATTGCCCTAACAACAGATTTATAGAAATACACCAAAAGTGCCGCAACAAACAGAAAAGCAATCGCCATTGTCCTGTTTAGATCGCTTTGAAGCATTGTCAGAATTCTATAAGCAATTCCAATTGTTCCGGTTTGAATGACCTCAACGTTCTTGGGAAAGTTTACTTCATTTGCGTCTCTCTCAATATCTTGGTAGATTCTCTCAACAGTCTGAGCTCCGGAACCAGCTGTTAACGTGGCTACGACAAGGGTTGTTCTATAATCGGAGCTTATAAACCCTTGAATTGCCTCTGGAGGGAGAGTATTTAAAACAAACCTAACTTCCTCTTCGTTTTCAGGCAATCTACCGAGGATTTGAATAAAAATATCTGCAATGCTTGTTGTGCCTGTTACGTACTCGTGCTCCCTCAAACGTTCCTCAAGCTCGTATATTGTCTTTATTACCTTGGGGTCTCGAATATCGTAAACCCCTCCCTCCTCAATAGAGGCTACTTTAACAATTATTAAAGCAGAGTCCCCGCTTTGAAATTCATTTTGAAGTGTCAAATAGTCCTTAACAGCGGGTAAATCTTGAGGAAGCTGTTTGGTCAAATCGCTTTCAAACTTCAGCTGCTGGATACCATAAATCGATACAATAAGTAAGAACATTGCCACTAATGAAAATGCTATCCGATATTCTACTATTATCCTCGCGAGCCTTTTGAGCATTCTCTCACCTCTGAACTTTTGGAATTTTCCGAAAGATTTAGATGATTGGCATTTAAAAACTTTGTCAGGTGTGGAGGCCCTCTTCAAAATCAGCAAACCAACAAATTTAAATATGCAAATTTTTGTACATAGCTATGAAGGTGGCTCTCATGAAAACATCAGAGGCGACCTTGAATGAAGCGGAAATAATAGATTATCTCCATAAAGTGATGGATAACAGGTTTGCAAACTTCATCCTCAAGGAAATGATGGAGGTCAAAAAGCTTGAGAAATCGCTCGGCGTGTATGCTGGGGTTTTAAAACCCAGGGGCATCAAAGAGAGGCTCCATGCAAAAATTGTCGGCGAGGCCCTTGAGAAGGGTGCCGAAAAATTCGGGGTTAGCCCGGAGACAATTAAAAGCCACCTTAAGGATCCCTACATGAGGAAGGGCTTCGCCGTGATACTCAGGAGCATCGCAGAATACGGAATCACGAAGCCCCAGAGGCTGGTTGCGCCTTTTATGGTCGTCTGGGACTTCACGAAGCAGTGAAACCTCAGGTGCAAGCACTGCTACGCCAACGCCACGCCGTATCCTGCACCCGATGAGCTGACCCTTGAGGAAAAGCTGAACGTCGTTGATCAGCTTGACGAGGCTGGCGTTGCCGCTATATCCTTCTCCGGTGGCGAGCCCCTAGTAAACAAAGATTTCTGGAAGGTTGCCGAATACGCCGCCTCGAAGGGCTTCTACCTCTCTGTCGCCACGAACGGAACCCCCATCTCCGAGAAGGTTGCGAGGAGACTAAAGGAGGTCGGGATAAGGTACGTTGAGATAAGCCTTGACGGACCAACACCAGAAATTCACGATGAGTTCAGAGGGGTTAAGGGTGCCTTTAACGCCGCAATCAGGGGGATAAAGAACGCCAAAGTTGCAGGGCTCAGTGTAGGGATAGCCACAACGGCAACCCATGAGAATCTGGATTACATTCCCGAAATACTGGAGCTCGCTAGGAATCTGAAGGCCGACAGGTTCATAGTCTTCAACTTCATACCCACTGGAAGGGGAAAGGGGATAGTCAGGGAGGATCTCACCCCCGAGGAGAAGGAAGAGCTCATGAAATATCTCTACGAGGAATGGAAAAAAGGCGATATACAGATCTTCTCCACCTGCCCGGCATATGCAAGAATATCAATAACCGCGATGGAAGAGGGTACGGGCGATAGGGTCTCACCAACTCATTTTGCCGAAATTGAGATACCGAAAGAGTTTGGTGGAGCAGCGAAGGCACTGACCGAGTTCATAGGTGGCTGTGGTGCCGGAAGGATTTACTGCTCAATAGAACACAACGGCGATATTCAGCCCTGCGTATTTATGCCCATTAAGGTTGGCAACGCCATAAAGGACAGCTTCGTGAACGTGTGGAAGAACAGCGAGGTCTTCAACAGGCTGAGGGACAGGGATGCACTTGATTACGCCTGTAAGGACTGCCCGTTCAGGTACGTGTGCGGAGGTTGCAGGGCAAGGGCATACGCGTATTATGGTGATATCCTCGCCCCGGATCCCGGATGCATACTGATGAAGGAGGAGTGGGGAAAGCTTGTTCAGAAGGTGAATTTAAATGAAAATCCTGCTCATCTCGCCCCCGACTATCAGCGCTATTAAAGCGATTGTCGGCACGACGGGCCCGCCCCTCGGCCTCGCATATTTGGCATCCATGATTAGGGACGAGCACGATGTGAAAATCGTTGATTCTCTTGCTGAGGAGTATACCTACAGGGACGTAGAGAGGATAATAAGGAAGTATGACCCCGACGTCGTTGGGATAACATCAACGACTTCCATGATGCCCGATGCCTACACGGTTGCCAAAATCGCCAAGATGCACAACGAGAACGTGAAGGTTGTTATGGGAGGTCCCCACGTTACCTTTGTCCCGGAGAGAACCTTCAAGGAATGCCCTTACATAGACTTCATAGTGAGGGGGGAGGGCGAGATAACGTTCAGGGAGCTCATCGATGCCCTTGACAAGGGGAAAGACACATCGAACATTTTGGGGCTGAGCATAAACATGGAAGGGGAGGTAAGGAACAACCCTCCCCGGCCCCTAATAAAAGATGTGGATACTATTCCCATGCCATCTTACGACCTGTTTCCCATGGAGAAGTACCAGGCGGATGGAGTGAGGTTCGGCACCGTGATGACGAGCAGGGGCTGTCCGTTTGACTGCGTTTTCTGCTCCTCCTCCCTGCAGTTTGGCAAGAGATGGCACGGACACAGTGACTCGAGAGTGATCGAGGAGCTGAGGATACTCCACGACGAGTACAAAATTCGGGAGATAGAGTTCCTTGATGATACATTTACGTTAAACAGGCCGAGAGCGATAAGGATTGCGAAAAGGATTAGGGAGGAGGGCCTTGATATCTCCTGGTCGGCCTCTTCAAGAGTTGACCTCTTCACGGATGAGGTTGCTAAGGCTATGAAGGCCGGCGGTTGTCATACCGTTTATTTCGGAATCGAGTCTGGCTCCCAGAAAACACTTAACTTCATCGGCAAGAGAATAACCCCCGAGCAGTCAATGGCGGCTGTCAAGAAGGCGAAAAAACACGGGCTCAATGCTTTGGGTTCCTTTGTCATAGGTTTTCCAGAGGAGACGAGGGAAGACGTGGAAAAGACCATAAAGTTCTCCAAGAATGTAGGAGTGGAGTACGCCCAGTTCACGATAGCCACCCCCTACCCCGGAACGAGGCTGTGGAGCTACGCCCTGTCAAAGAATCTCATCCTGACGTTCAACTGGAGGAAATACACCACGTTGGATCCGGTAATGAAGCTGAAGAACTTCACCTCTGAGCAGATAAAGAGGATGCTCCAGAAGGCATACCTGTCCTTCTACCTGCGCCCATCGTATCTGATTAAGGATATAATTTCAAGGAAAGGCTTCATATTCAGGAGGGCCATTCCAAAGGCAATAGAGTTGCTAAAGACGAGAATGACGTCTGATTTATCGTAAAAAACCTCCTCCTCGAGGTATTAGAAAAATACGGACTTATAAACATGGGAGGGATAATGCGATAAGCTTAAATATGCAAATTTTTTTACATAGGTATGAAGGTGAGAAGTATGCCAAGAATTGTGCTAAGCACTGATGAGACGTTGACGAGCACTTATCATGACGTTCCTTTATTGGATTTTCTCGGCTGTGCCCCCATCGATAAGTTGCCAAACTGCATTTTTAGAATCCTTGATTCCCAAACCCCAGACAACAACGGAAGCCTAACTATGGCACCCTATGGACTAAGGAAAATTGAGGCTGCATTGCTTGCTCAGGGATTCAAAAGGAAAGAAGTTGTAGTTGCTCACCCAAGGAAGATAGAGCAGTTCATAGATGATAAGACAACAATCGTAGCACTTTACGAGATGGATCCTATGGGTCTGGGCCCGGTAAGCATGATGTTTACAAACGGTGGAAAATGGACGAACTACACGAGCGTCAAGTTCAAGGAACTCGTTGAGAGAATCAATAGGGTTAGAGAGAGAAAAGGCTACAAGTTTAAGCTCGTCGTTGGAGGTCCAGGAGCGTGGCAGGTTGACTTTAGAAAGGAAGAAAGAAAAAAGCTCAAAATTGACCACGTAATTATTGGAGAAGCGGATCATGTTGCCGGAGACATTTTCAGAGACATAGAGACTGGCAATGCTAATGAAACGGTATACATTAAAAGCTGGCCAAGAGTCGATGAAATTCCAACCATAGTAGCCCCTTCATATAAAGGCCTCATTGAAGTAATGCGTGGCTGTGGGAGAGGATGCCGCTTCTGCGAACCCAACTTAAGAGTGGCCCGCTACCTTCCCCTCGAGAAAATTGAAGAGGAGATAAAGCTGAACATCACGGCGGGCATAGATCACGCATGGCTCCACAGTGAGGACATCTTCCTGTACAAGGTCGAGGATAAGAAGAACTTTTACCCAAATGCTGAAGCCGTGATAGAGCTCTTTGAGACGGCCACCAAGTATACGAAAAACATTAATCCAACTCACGGCGCTATTGCCGGGGCTTTGGCAAACCCAGGAATGATTGAGGAGATATCAAGAATTGTAGGAGCAAACGGGAGGCACTGGATTGGAATCCAAGTAGGCTTCGAAACGGCTTCTCCCGAGCTTATAGGGAAGTACATGAACAACAAGATGAAGCCCTTCTCGCCGGAGGAGTGGCCATGGGTTCTGCTCAACGGAACCTACGTCCTCAACAAGAACTACTGGTTTCCAGCTTACACAACTATCTTAGGTCTCCCTGGGGAGACTGAGGAAGATGAGATAATGACCGCCCAGCTCATAATAACAATGGAGAGGGAGCTTGAAGAGAAGCTCGGCAATAGGGCGCACTTCACGGTAACCCCATTAGCTTTTATCCCCATGGGCCTGCTTAAAGATAGGGAGTTCTTCAACGTTGAGGAGATGATGACAGAGGGAAGATTCCTGCACCTATACCACGCCTGGAGGCACCTGTATAAGGAAGTGATCAGGGGATTGCCGATGGTTATGAGGGGAAATCCATTCCTGCTTCCCTTCTATCCGCTGGCAAGGCTCGGAGCACGCTTGGTTGTTGAGCACATAAGAAAGTGGGGAATCAAGCGTGGATTTAATCCAGATAAAAAGCTCGAGCCTTTGGATGTTAAAATCGATGTGGATGAGCATAAATGGTACCCAGCTCCATCGCTAATTGAAGCATATTAGAAAAGAGGAGGCGTTAAACTTATCAAGAATAATTGCATTGGTATAAAGTGGATTGAAGCGTATTAGAAAAAGGAGGTGTTGGCTATGCCGAAGGTGGAGATTGAGAAGGAAGAAGGAGAAGTAAGAATTGCCGTAGATAAGGCAACCCTTGAGAAGCTGGAGAAGGCAGTAGAAACCCTTGAGGAATTAAAGAAGCATGTGCCAGAAATTCCAAAACCCAAAATAGAGGAGGTCATAACCTCCATTGTAGAGGCAAAGGAAAAGCTACTTCCAAAAGTGGACGTGGAGAAAATTATTGAAACGGTCAAAGGCAGTGAAACAGAGCTTCACATCAAGTTTGACAAGCTGACCTTGGATGGGGAGGTTACAATAAAATTTGCTCCACTGAAGAAGGAGTGATTTCCCCTTTTATTTTATTTTTTATGGTGATAATGGTGAATACAAAAACCCTTGTAGAAATGCTTCCCAAGCTTCAGAGGTTAATAGCAGAGGGCTCACTTGAGATAAAGGTTGGAGGCAATTTTATTACAATAAGCAGAGATGAGGTAATTGCAGATATATCAAGCCCGGAGGAGATAATCAAGCTTGCAAAGGCACTACGGAAAGGTATGGAAAGTGACGTCACAAAGACTATAAAAACCATTCCAGATGTCATGAAACTCATAGGAGAGGTTGGAGAAGAGCTAAGCGAAGAGAGAAAAACACTCATCATCAAATATCGGGGTAGGGATGTTGTGATAATGGGTTTTAAAGCAAATCCTGGCATTCTTGGAATGAATAACGTCGAAATTAAAGATAAGCTGGAGCTAATGAAACTCCTCTCTGCTCTCCTGTGATACCATTCCTCCTTTTAGTTCCTTAGTAGTAATAAAAATCTTTATCTCCCCATTGCTTGCAAGAGCCCTTCCGAAAGGGGAGGTGGGTGGGGAAGGTTTAAATACCCAAAAAACAATTTTGGAACAGCCGTAAGGCTGGACGGCCCGTAAGGGTTGGTGTAAAAGTAGCTCCCGATTCCGTAAGGATAGGGA
>Ga0180300_10000233_pt1 | contig 23281 bp, 19 predicted proteins | sample GuaBasSediGuay15_FD_121798 | JGI IMG/M metagenome (GOLD analysis project Ga0180300, IMG submission 121798) | Subseafloor sediment microbial communities from Guaymas Basin, Gulf of California, Mexico - Guay15, Core 4569-2, 21-24 cm | ecosystem: Environmental > Aquatic > Marine > Hydrothermal...
AATTCGTAGTGTTGTATATTTTTGGATGCCATTGAAAAAGAAAACCGCGAACAAGAGTGTATTTGTTCGCTTTGAGCCGGAAGGGAAAAAATTAGAGGTTAAATTAGGATCAACAATACTTGATGCTGCGAAAACAGCCGGAGTGAGGATTAGGTCTGAATGTGGAGGTCAAGGAAAATGCGGAAAATGCTTAGTTATCGTAGAAGATCAATCCAAGTTAAATTCAATTTCTAATGCGGAACGACAACATATATCCGACGACAAGTTAAAGCTTGGATACCGGCTTGCGTGTCAAAGTATTATTGGGGGAACCGTAACGGTATTTATTCCGCCTCAAAGTAGGCTAGAAACCAGAAAAATTCAAACTGAAGGGATGGAAAGATCAGTTGAATTCAATCCGGCCGTCAAGAAGATTCACATAATTTTGCCTAAGCCTGAACTACGGGATATAACTCCTGACTTTGAAAGGCTTTGCATCGCATTAAAGAAAAAGGGATTTAATAGTTTGGAAATCGATTATAAACTGTTGAAAACTCTGCCAATCTTTTTGAGAAATGCAGAATGGGACGTCACAGTTGCTCTTTGGAAAGGTAAAGAAGTAATAGCGGTAGAAAAGGGAAATACAGTAAGTGACACGTATGGTTTTTCGGTTGATATAGGAACTTCAAAGATGGTCGGATATCTTGTAAACCTTACATCCGGCGAAACTATTTCTGTAAGTTTTACAGAAAACCCGCAAATCGCATATGGAGAAGATATTATTTCAAGAATAGATTATACAGTATCAGAGAAAGAAGGTTTAAAGAAACTCCAGCTATCAGTAATTGAGGCTATAAATTCTCTTATTAAAGAAACTTGCCTGGACGCCAATGTAAAGCGAGACCGAATCTATGAAATTACTGTTGTTGGTAACACAGCGATGCATCACATTTTTTTGGGAATATCTCCCAAGTACCTTGCGGTTGCACCTTATGTTCCCGCAATCAAACGATCTGTTAACGTAAAAGCGGAGCATTTAGGTCTTAAAGTAAACCCGCTCGCCAATGTTTATGTCTTGCCAATAATCGCTGGCTTTGTTGGAGCTGACGCGGTAGCGGACGTTTTGGCGACTGGAATTTATGAGACGGATGATATGAACTTGCTGATAGATATTGGAACTAACGGTGAAGTTTTTGTAGGAAATAGAGAGGACATTGTTTCATGTTCATGTGCTGCTGGGCCAGCCTTTGAAGGAATGCACCTTGAGCATGGCATGAAAGCAGTAACGGGGGCTATTGAAAGTTTAAGGATAGACCCCAAGGACTATGGAGTGGAATACAAAACTATAGGTGATGCTAAACCAATAGGGATATGCGGTTCGGGAATGATTGACGCCGTCGCTGAAATGTTTAAATGCAGAATAATTGACAGTCGTGGACACTTTAACAAAAACATTCAAACAGATCGCTTACGCCGTGAAAACGGTCAACCAAAATTTGTTATTGCTTGGAAAGAGGAGTCTGGAACCGAGTATGACGTAACAGTCAGTCAGAAAGATGTTCAAGAAATTTTGCTGGCAAAGGCAGCAATACATACAGGAGCCGCTATTTTAATGAAGGAGAAAAAGGTAAGGGAACAAGATATAGATCATGTATATATTGCTGGAGCTTTCGGAGGGTATTTGAACCCAGAAAGTGCGAAGTTTATTGGATTGATTCCCGATGTTGAAGTAGATAAGATCAATTTTGTTGGTAACACAGCAATATCAGGAGCGAAAATATGTCTAATTTCAGCGAATATGCGGGACGTAGCCGAGAAACTTTCAGAGAATATTCGCTACATTGAGTTAACAACCCGTCCAGATTTTCACGGAGAATTTATCAACTCATTATCTATTCCGCACCGAAACTTGAAAAAATATCCAAGAGTAGCGGAATACTTTAGAAAAGCTTATTTCTAAACTTCTAATTCATAACAAATCTCTGAGAACATGTCTTCCAAGGGGGATTTGTATGTCCAAGCGTTTATATAGTTATGCGGGAAAGATTCTGTGGATTGACCTAACAGCAAACGTGGCTAAAAAACTCGATACCAATTATAAGTTAGCAAGGGATTTAATAGGTGCGAGGGGCTTTGGAGCCAAGATTCTTTGGGATAACCTAAAACCTGAGGTGAATCCTCTAACCCCAGATAATATATTAGTCATTTCTATAGGTCCTTTAGCAGGCACCACCGCTCAAAGCTTCAGCAGATTCTTCGTAATGTTCAAGTCGCCTTTGACAGGTACCTACTTCAGATCTGTTGGCGGAGGCTATTTTGGTGCTGAAATGAAGTTCGCTGGATACGACGCCATAGTTGTTAGCGGACGTGCCAAAAAGCCCACATATTTATGGATACACGATAACGAAGTTGAGTTTAGAGATGCATCCAATATATGGGGGCTTCTAACTAATTATTCCACAGAGCTTCTACTTGAAGAAACTGACGAGAGCGCACGACTTATAACCATTGGTCCGGCAGGCGAGAAACTTGTAAAGATGGCGTCTATACAAACAGACGATCAGAGAAGCGCAGCGAGAGGTGGTGGAGGAACTGTTTTAGGTTCTAAGAACCTCAAGGCAATCGTGGTGAAAGGTACCAAGAGGAAAGTTGAGCTATTTGATGAGGGACTCTTCAAGGAGACTGTCAAAGAGCAGATAGAAAAATATCGCAAGAGTCCAGCTTTCGAAAATTTCCGAAGCCTTGGAACAAACGGCATAGTTTATCTATTCTATACTCTTGGTCATTTTCCAACATACAATTTCAAGCAACTAGAGCTGGAGAATGTCGACAGGTTTAAACCGGAGACGCTTGAGACTTATGTAGTAAAGTATGGTGGCTGCTACGGTTGTGCAATGGGATGCTGGCAGTTCATGAAGATATCTAAAGGACCATTTGCCGGTCACGTATGGGATAAACCTGAATATGAGACTTACTGGTCACTCGGCGGAGCATTAGGCATAACAAATGTGGAAGCTATAATGTACGCTAACATGCTCTGTGATCTCTACGGAGTAGACACTATATCTACTGGCTCCACTATAGCTATGGCCTACGAGCTCTATGAAAAGGGCATTCTTACAAAGAGAGAGACAGACGGGCTAGAGCTAAATTGGGGCGATCCTGAACCACTGATCGAACTTATCAGAAAAATTGCCTTGAAGGAAGGAATCGGTAGAATTCTGGCTGAAGGCTCAAGAAAGGCGGCAGAGCTAATAGGAAGAGGCGCCGAGAAATATGCAATGCATATTAAAGGTCTGGAGCTTCCAGCATATGACCCTAGGGTTGCCAAGGCTCATGGGCTAAGCTTGGCAACATCACCAATAGGTGGAAGCCACGAGCTCGGGTGGAACAGGTATGAATTATTAGGAATACCCGAGAAAATTGATCCCGTATCACCTGAGGGAAAAGGACTAATTTGTAAGGAGGCTCAGGATGAAACGGCCTTCAATGAAGCGGCTGGAGGATGCAACTTCCCATTATCTAACCTTATGAACTATGATGAATTAATAGCCAAGCTGCTCTACTCGGCAACCGGCGTTGGGGAGTTCAAAGATCCGAAATATCTCTGGATGGTTGGTGAAAGAATATTCAACCTCGAAAGAGCATTTAACGTGAGGGAAAAAGTAACCAGAAAAGATGATACAGTGCCGGAAAGAATTCTGGTAACAACGTATCCGCGCACACCAGCAAAAGGTTCATTATTTGAACTTGATAAGATGCTGGATGAATACTACAAAGCACGCAGCTGGGATATAGAGACAGGAATACCAACTAGAAAGAAGCTTGAAGAGCTCGACCTAAAGTATGTAGCTGATGAATTGGAGCAGTTAGGTTGCTATCGTCCAAGAAATATATCAAAGTGATATAGTATGAGAATACATGTTGAGTTTGTAGGGATGGTTGCGGAGAAAGCCAAAAGAAAATGTGTGTGGTTGGAAACAGAAGTTAACACAACAGTAGAAACCCTTTTTTTTAAAGTTTTTCCATCATTTCTTGGCAAGGAGGTAGCTGAAACGCTTTTTAAATCTTTTTTAAACCGCGAAATAATCGTAGTCGTTAACGGAACTCTAACAACCGAGTTCACGACTATGCTAAATGATGGAGACAAGGTCTATTTTTTCCCGATGGCTTCTGGAGGTTAAAACAGCTCTTAATTCTAAAGGGCATTCAACCAGCGAACTCTTTATTCTTACGGATAATTCGTTCCATTAAAGATATATAGGTTGGCAGCACACAAAAAATGAAGGAACGGTGATTATTATGGAAATTAGAAATGTCGTGATAATCGGCGCAGGCACGATGGGCTCTCTAATCGCCGAGGTAGTCGCAATCCACGACTTTAACGTGAAATTAGAAGATATAAGCGAAGATGTACTCAAAAAGTCGCTTGAAAGGATAAGAGGGGGATTAACGAGAAGCTATAACAAGGGATACATTAAAGAAAACATCGACATAATTATGAGTAGAATCACAACAACTACAAACCTCGAAGAAGCAGTAAAAGATGCAGATTTAGTAATTGAGGCAGTTCCCGAAATACTTGACTTGAAGAAGCAAGTGTTCAGCGAGATTGAAAAATATGCCCCGGAACATGCAATATTCGCATCAAACACATCTTCTCTCAGCATAACTGAACTCGCTAAGGCGACGAAGAGGCCGGACAAGTTCATTGGAATGCACTTCTTCAACCCGCCTAAAGTTCTCAGGCTACTTGAAATTGTATGGGGCGAAGCAACCAGCGAAGAAACAGCAAAGGCAGTCGAAGATTTCGCCAAAAAGATAGATAGGGTGGTCGTGCATGTAAGAAAAGATGTTCCAGGCTTTATTGCAAACAGAATATTCGTTACAATGTCTAATGAGTGCGCATGGGCCGTAGAGATGGGTGAAGGAACAATCGAAGAGATTGATTCTGCAGTGAAGTACAGGATGGGATTGCCAATGGGATTATTTGAGCTTCACGATGTACTTGGCGATGGCAGCATAGACATTAGCTATCACGTGCTTGAATATTTCAGAGAGAAACTTGGAGAAACATACAGACCAGCGCCATTATTTGAAAAGCTCTTTAAAGCGGGACATTACGGCAAAAAAACGGGAAAGGGATTCTATGACTGGAGCGAAGGAAAGACAAATGAGGTTCCTCTACGGGCTGGAGCAGAATTTGACCTGCTTAGACTCATAGCTCCCGCAGTAAACGAGGCAGCATGGCTGATTGAAAAGGAAGTTGCAACACCCGAGGAAATAGATCTTGCCATGCTACATGGACTCAACTATCCTAGGGGCTTGTTAAGAATGGCAGATGAAATCGGAATCGACAAAATAGTGGCTAAACTCAATGAGTTACATGAAAAATACAAGGGGGAAAGGTACAAAGTTAATCCAGTGTTGCAAAAGATGGTTGAAGAAGGAACGCTTGGAAGAAAAACCGGTGAAGGATTCTACAAGTATGGAAGAGGAAACTATGAATTCGTTATACTTGAGAAGGTAGGCAAGATCGGTGTTATTAAACTCAATAGGCCGACTAGAGCCAACGCGTTAAACATGACATTCGTTAAAGAAATTGAAGATGCCCTCGAAATGTTTGAGGAAGATAAAGATGTAAAAGTTGTGATTATCACAGGCACGGGCAGAAACTTCTGCGCCGGAGCAGATGTCTCGATGTTCGCGTCGGGAAGACCAGAACTCGTTACCGAAACAAGCAGAACAGGACATAGACTTCTTAGAAAGATCGAGCTTTATCCGAAGCCAGTAATAGCTGCAATTAACGGTCCAGCCTTAGGCGGAGGATTCGAACTCACTCTTGCATGCGATCTTAGAGTTATGAGTGAAAATACATTCCTCGCTTTACCAGAGCTAGGCCTCGGAATAACTCCTGGCTGGGGTGGAACTCAGAGACTGGCCTATTTTGTTGGAGTTGGAAAGCTGAAAGAGATAATAATGCTCAGAAAAAGAATTGACGCTAAAACCGCACTTGATTTAGGCCTCGTCTCAGAAGTGTATCCCGCCGATGAATTCTGGGAGAAAGCCTTAAAGTTCGCAGAAAACTTGACGGAGCTTCCAGCCATAGCGGTCAAGTACTTGAAAAACGTGATAGCCTATGGAGCAATGCCCACGCTTGAATCCGGCTGCCTCATAGAGTCTGAGGCTTCGGGAGATATAGCGCTTACCGACGAGGTTGCAGAGGGCGTTCAAGCCTTTATGTATCGGAGAAAGCCCCATTTCGAATAAGCCAATAATAAGGGCTGAATAAATGAAGTGGATAGAAAAACTCAAAAGAAAAAGTGTCCCTCTTTTTGCGCCTTCTTACGGGCCTCTAAGTGGAATTAGGGTATTAAGCGCCACTAATATTGTCGCAGGACCTTTCATTGGAACATTATTAGCAGACTACGGCGCTGAGCTTATACATATCGAAAACATTGGTGGGGAAGCACATAGATTGGTAGGACCATTTCTGGAGAGCGACGGCAAAAGAGTTGGCGCTGAATATGCGGCTACAGTAAGGAATAGACTTGACATAAGCATTAACTTAAAGTCCAGGGAGGGAAAAGAGATTTTCTACGGTCTAATAAAGCAATCAGATATTTTTATCGAAAATCTAGTGTGGTTGAAGGAGAGATTTGGAATTTCAGATGAAGACATATTGAAGGTTAATCCAAAAATAGTAATTGTTCATGTAAGTGGGTATGGAAAGCCGAAATTTGGAGGAGACCCTGAAAAATGCGCCAGAGGATGTTACGATATTGTGGCACAAGCGTATTCTGGCTGGAGCAAGGCGCTTATGGCCCCCCGCGATGACGTAGTCAGAATACCCTTCTATACGGGTGACTACATTACGGCTCTTTTTGGCGCTGTAGGAGCTTTAGCCGCCTATATTCATGCCCAGAAAACTGGAGAAGGACAAGTCGTTGACGTTGCGCAGTTTGAGGCCATCGCGAGAGTTCTTGAGTATTACTATCTATTATACTTCAACTTGAACGGCTATTTAGATTGGCGCGGATATGAAAAGAAGCATCCTCACACGCAACCTTATGGACTTTACAGGGCTAAAGATGGATGGTTAGCTATAGGAGCTGTCGGTCCAAACGTTTACCGAAGGTTCTTGGAAGCTTTGGCTGTCGCTACCGGGATAAATCCAGATGATTTTCCATTTGAGGAATGCCAATCACGTGAATCGCCTAAGGGTAAAGAATTAGATAAAATACTAAGCAATTACATTCTGAAGCATACAAGGGAAGAAGTTGAGGAGCACTTCTCTAAGTGGCGCGTCCCATGCTCAAGGGTTTCAACGCCTGAAGACATAATTAAAGATCGGCATTGGCTTCAGCGCGGGGATATAATTGAAGTTGAGGAGATGACAACAGGCAAGAAAATAAAGCAAATGGGGGTTGTTCCAAAGTTCTCTAATACGCCGGGGCGTGTGTGGAGAGGAGTTCCAAGAACTGGCGAAGATACCATGAGAATTTTAAGGGAACTACTTGAATTCAGCGACGAGAAAATAGCCGAATTGAAAAAGAAAACAGTAATAGACTTCCCAGAGTAGAGTATTGATGTCCTTAAAAATGATTCAATCATTACCGAAGCTTTTATTTGTAGGAGATTTTTAGTTAAAAGAAGCTAATTAATGGCGGTGAAAGTTATGGGAGAAGAGAACTCAAAGGAATTTATCCAAACCTTAGCCGACTTAAAAGAGCAAGAAGCACTTCAGATGGTAAAAAAAAGGCTTGAGGCCGGCGATGACCCTCTCAAAATTCTGGAAGATATCCGCGCTGCCATGGAAATTGTGGGTAACCGCTTCGCCAACAATGAATACTTCATATCTGACCTAATGTATGCCGGCGAGATATTAAAGGAAATAACTGAAATTATTAAGCCAAAACTAGCCGAGAAAAAAGAAGCGAAGCGTCTAGGTAAGGTTATCATCGGCACAGTGGCCGGGGACATACATGACATCGGCAAAAACATAGTAGTTTTTATGCTAGAGGTAAACGGTTTTGAAGTTTACGATCTTGGCGTGGATGTTTCACCAGAGAAATTTGTGGAAAAAACAAAAGAAACTGGAGCCAACATTGTTGGCTTGAGCGGGTTCCTAACGTTGGCTTTTGACTCCATGAAAAAAACAGTGGAAGCTATAGAGAAGGCTGGTTTGAGAGACAAGGTGAAAATTATGATAGGCGGAGGCCAGGTTACCGAAGAAGTGAGAGAGTACGTTGGCGCTGACGCTTATGGCAGGAATGCCATGGATGCCGTAGCTCTGGCTAAAAAATGGATTGGAGCGGCCTAGGAGGAGATGAGAATGGCGGAAAAGCAAGATGAACTCTTCAATCGTTGGCTTTCACCTACGGTCGAATTTGTTGACGAAAAAGCTGAAGAGGCATATAAAGCGAGAGTAACCAGAATAAGAGATGCAATACAGCTTAAGAAAACACCAGACAGAGTGCCGGTTTTCCCACTTGTAGGATTCTTCCCAGCCTACTATGCGGGGATGACTCCATACGACATGATGTATGACTACGAGAAACTCAAAGTGGCATTCAGAAAATATGTTTTAGATATGGAGCCAGACGCGCATGGCGGAGCTATAGGGCCTGGTCCTGGAAAGTTCTTTGCCATTCTTGACTATAAACTATACGCATGGCCGGGGCATGGAGTTCCGCCTCACTGTTCGTATCAATGCATTGAAGGAGAATATATGAAAGCGGATGAGTATGATGCCTTGATTCAAGACCCAACATACTACTTCTTGACGGCTTTCTTCCCGCGTATATTTGGCAAATTAGAACCCCTCAAGAAACTAACGCCATTCACCAATGCACTTGAAATCTATGGAGCCTTTACGCCGCTAACCTTCGTGCCGTTTGGCATGCCCGATGTCCAAGCTGCCTTCAAAGCACTTATCGAAGCTGGAAATGAGACTTTAAAGTGGATAGGGCATGTTGTGGAATGGGAAAGAGAAATTATTGCTGCAGGATTTCCCGACTTCTTCGGTGGGGGGTGTAAAGCGCCATTCGATGTGATAGGAGACACTCTTAGAGGAACTAGAGGGGTAATGCTGGATATGTATAAGCAACCCGACAAGCTTCATCAGGCCATGGAAACTTTTACACTGCTGATGATTAAAATGGGAGCCTCTGGAGCAAAGGCCAACGGAAACCCAATAGTGTTTATACCGTTACATAAAGGCGCTGACGGCTTTATCTCTAACAAGCAATTTGAAGAATTTTACTGGCCGACCCTCAAGAAGGTTATAATGGGCTTAATTGATGAAGGATGTGTCCCATTCCTGTACGCTGAGGGAAGCTACAATTCACGCCTAGAAATTATCAAGAATGATCTACCAAAAGGCAAGACCTTGTGGGGCTTCGATCAAACAGATATGGTCAAGGCTAAAGAGGTAATTGGTGACGTTGCATGTATCTGTGGAAATGTTCCAACGGCACTGTTAGCTGTTGGCACTCCAAAGCAAGTAGAAGATTATGTCAAAAAGCTTATTGAAACATGTGGCGAAGGCGGCGGCTTTATCGTAATGAATGGCGCTGTTATCGACGAGGCAAAACCAGAAAACGTCAAGGCAATGATTGAAGCCGCAAAAAATACGGAATATAACTAATAGCCATTGCCTTATCCCTTTCTTTTTACATTTTACATTCTGAACTGAAATGTTTGCCTAAAATTGCCATTTAAGCATAAAACACTAAATTTATATGTGTTTAAGAGATTGAGTTTTTGGGATATATACGAGGAGGTTGTACATGAAGCTAGTCGAAGGGACTGATGTAACGAAGCGCTTCGGGGGGTTAGTTGCCCTAAACGGTGTGGATCTCTACATTAATGAAGGTGAAATAGCTGGGTTGATTGGTCCAAACGGAGCTGGAAAAACTACACTTTTCAACATAATATCTGGCACTTTTTCGCCGACTCGTGGAACCATAAAATTTGAAGGGAAAAAAATAACCGGACTTAAACCTCACAAAATTTGTAAGTTAGGGATAGCTCGAACCTTTCAGATACCGAAACCCTTCCCTCACATGACCGTATATGAAAATATTTTAGCAGCCGCGTACTTCGGATGCACCAAAAATAAAAGGCATTCTGATATCAAGCAGGAGATTCATGAGATTTTGCAAATGCTTGGATTGGCTGAAAAAAGCATGATGCCAGCTTCAAATTTGACGGTGTATGAGCAGAGAATGCTTGAGATAGCAAGGGCGCTTTCCACAAGACCTAAACTTTTGCTGCTTGATGAAGTTATGGCCGGCTTAAACCCGACTGAAACTGCAGAAATGCTCAAAATTATTCGAAAATTACGTGAAGAGGAAGGCATAACAATATTTATGATTGAACATAATATGCGTGCCGTAATGGAAGTATCAGATCGCATTATGGTGCTTCATCAGGGAATGAAAATAGCTGAAGGAAAGCCCGAGGAGATAGGTGGGGATCCCAGAGTTATTGAAGCCTACTTGGGAGAGGCCTATGTTAGAGCTTAAGAACGTAAACGTACTACGCGGGAATATACAGGTTCTATGGGACGTTTCGGTCACAGTTAAAAAAGGGGAAATTGTATCCCTGATAGGTGCAAATGGCGCTGGAAAGACCACCCTTTTGAGCGCTATAGCCGGGCTTCTCAAGCCATCATCTTGCATGATTATATTTAACGGCAAAAAAATTGACGGGTTACCACCGTACAAAATTGTAAACATGGGAATATCCTTCGTTCCCGAGGATAGAAAACTTTTTGCACACATGACTGTACGGGAAAACTTGCTTTTAGGTGCTTATAACTCTAGGGGGAATATCTCCAAAGAGGATATGCTCGGTACAGTGTATCAGCTTTTTCCGATTCTGAAGGAAAGGGAAAACCAATTGGCCATAACGCTCAGCGGTGGGGAGCAAAGAATGCTGGCTGTAGCACGTGGTTTGATGTCAAATCCAGAGCTACTTATGCTGGATGAGCCCTCACAAGGTTTGGCACCGAAGATAATCATTGAAATATTTGAAGTTATAAAAAGGCTCAGGGAACGTGGGCTTAGTGTCTTAGTGGCTGAACAAAACGTTTACTATGCTTTGAAAGCTGCCGACAGAGCTTATGTAATGGAAACAGGCAAAGTAACTTTACAAGGAGAAGGAGAAAAACTTCTGAAAAATAAATATGTTAAAGAAGCATTTTTGGGCCTTTAACCAGCTTTTCTACATGTTCTTCTGAGCTGTTCATAATATTTCGGCATAATGTGGTGTGTCAGTTTAAGACTAACAATTGAGGTATTTCAGTATTTAGCTAACTCTTCCCAGTGAATTTTATTATATTTCTTTTGACAAAACCAATTATTCCCTCTGGCATAAACTCAGCGATAATTATCACTATTATTCCAATGATTATTAGGAAGTAGTGAACCAAAGTGACACCGAGAAAATGCCAGAGTAGAGATAACGTAACTGCTCCAATTATAGGTTCATAAAATGCTCCGATTCCGCCAAACATTGCCATCATTGGAGGGAGAAGTGAATAATTTACATCAAAGGCAATTTTTGGGCCTGTAACCGTGAACACTGTGGTATAGCTGCTTCCGATAAAGCCCATGCACATAGCGCTGACTGCAAAGCCTAAAGTTTTAACTAGGTTGGTGTTTACACCTAGATGGGCAGCAGCCTCTTCATTCTCTCCTATTGTTCTTAAAGCAAAACCAAACTTAGACTTGTATAAAAGAAAAATGAGTAGAAAAACTGCAAGCGCAGTCGTTAAAATTGTATAATATGCTGTTTCAGAATCGAAAGAGGGGACAACAGTATAGTAGGTGCCCATAACATTTGTCACATAGTAATTAAATATCCCTTCACATGCCATACCAAGTGCAAAGGTAGCTATCGCAAAATAGATTCCTCTCAACCTCAGGGTTATCAAACCCGGTATTAAGGCGAACCCGAAATTTAACAGCCCCGCCAAGAGTATAATAACGGGTAAGGGCAAAACTGGCCAACGTCCTTCTAAAACACTAAAATTTAGGTATATGGCCGTGAAGTATAATCCTGTCCCGAAAAAGGCGGCGGATCCTAGCGAAATATATCCTGTAAGGCTTGAAAAGAAAAACCAGCTTATTACAAGAGCTGCCCACATGAGGGTATCTCTTAGTACTGATAAGTAATAGTATTCTAGGAAAAATGGTGTGATGGCTAAAAGAATGATAATCACTACTGTTATGATTATCAGGATAACGTGGCGAGCAGTTAGGTTTAATGTTCTCTCTCTCAATGTAGCTACCTGCCAAAAAGTCCCTTAGGCTTTACTATAAGTATTAGGATGAGGAGGATATATACTGCTGGAATAGCCAGAGAAGGAGTAATTTTCAAAAAGATGTAATAAGTGTAGCCTACAATGAGTCCTCCAACTACGCTACCTATAAAGCTTCCTCTCCCACCCAAAACGAGAATTATTAGGGCAATTAAGGCATATTGTGTTCCTGAGTAAGGATCTAAGTTGGAGTAAATCATACATAACATCGAGCCCGCTAAGGCGGCCGCAAGGCACCCCAGACTGAATGATACCGCGTGGATCTTTAATATGTTTATGCCAACAAGCTGCGCACCAGTTGGTTCTTCTGCTGTGGCTCTCATAGCCATGCCCCATCTTGTAAAACGTATAAAGACGTACATGATTGCGCTAATAATTACGGATATGACTGCGGCCACTATTTTGTTTAACTCAAATCTCTCTCCCAGCATACTTACGCCTTCTCTAAGGTAGGGAACGCCTATGGGAGTTGCACCGAAATATTGCACGAGAACATTCTGGATAATAAATATGAGCCCGAAACATGCTAAGAGTGACTTAAATTCAAGTTCCATAGCCGACTTAGACTGAGAAATTATTCTACGGAAAATAAGTATTTGAATTAAAACTCCTAAGATGGAGACTATAAATCCGCTCATTATAAGCGTAATTAATGGGTTAATACCATAAGAGTTAAAAAAAAGGTAGGTTATGTAGGCGCCGATCATTAGGAGTTCTCCGTAAGCCAAGTTCAGTATTCTGGTGACACCGTATTGAACGTTGAGGCCCACAGCAATTAGGGCGTACAGCGCTCCTAGCAACGTGCCCCCAACGAGTATATCTAGCAGAGCATCACTCCCCAATGACTTAGATAAGCTTTCTAGGGCCATGGAGGTTTTGGATAAATCAAATCTGCTGATTTACTATCTAGAGGCCAGATGACCTCCATCATATATCGGTCTTGCCATTGAGTTATTGTTCCACCCAATTCACACTCTGGGGCATAGCCGGGCCGGAGCCTCGTTTTTCCTAGTATGGTATCGAAGTACTCTGTTACTAAAGCCTCTGCTATTTTTTCCCTGTCAAGACCAACTTTTTCGACTGCCTCGAAGAGACACTGGACACTAGCGTAAAATACGGCCGATGCGGGGAAGGGATAGCCATACTCATTGCCGTATATTGCTACTGAGCGTACTTTATGCTCCTCAGCCCAATCTGCTAGAGCCTCAGACTCCGTATAGCTTGCAGATGGCCATCCGTCGTAAAATACTATTCCCTTAATTTGCTCTAGGGAGAAACCTAGTGGGCCGAACGTCATTCCTGGAGCCTCAAGTGATGGGCCAACAATTATAAGCTTCGGGTTATAGTTTGCGGTCATGCAGTCCCTTATAAACTCTGCTCCTTCATAGCCACAATCAATTGCAACGTCAACGTTTGCGTCTCTCAACATGGCTATTAATGTTTCGAACTCCGTTTCCATGAATGGATAGCTTTCATAAACCGGAACGCTAAATCCTGCCAGAGTGAGTTCACGGAAAATGGCTGAAGCATGCTCTACACCATGCTGATCCATATGATGAATAATCCCTACTGTGTCAAGCTCCGAATCAATGTTGTCCCTAATATCTTCTAGTAATTCGCGGACTTCTTCGCCGACTTCGGATGGGGTTGCAAGCGCATGGAATGAATACTTCCATTCGCCAGTTCTCATCTTCTCTGCTGCTATGTCTGAGCCGTATGTCAAGGCAACCACTGGATAGTGGTATTTCTCGTAAAGTGAGAAAGCTGCATAGCATAAGCCTGTGCTGCATGGGGCGAAAATGAGGTCAACTTTATCCACAGTTATGAGTTTCTCAGTCAAAGTAAGCATTTTACTGATGTCGGACTCGTCGTCGTACTCTATATACTCAATTTCTAGCTTCTTGCCATACTCAGGAACGTAAAGTCCGCCTTTATCATTATAATCTTCGATAATCCACTTGTAATAACAATGATACATAGTAACTTGTGGAGAGAGCGGCCCAGTAAGAGACTGGACTATTCCAACAACTATTTTTTCCTTGGGTGGAGGTCCCCCTGTAGGATACATTAAGTATGCTACTACCCCTATTACAGCTGCAACAATAATTATCACCGCAATGACTGCTGCTTGCACTTTGGTGATAGCTTTCTTATTCAACATAACCAACTCTCCAATTTCAGATGGTCTCCCTTTCAACATGTTTGCTATTTAAACTTTTCGTAAGCGGAATATTGGGCGAAATAAAGATTTATTTCTATTTTAAATTCATTTTTCTCTTGAATAAAAGAAATACTCAAAATGAATTCAACTTCCAGAACCTTTCGGAGAAGTTTGTTTGAGGACGCTAAACTGGCAAAACATTTATACGAAATAGAACGCAGAAAGCAAAAGATGAAAAAAGCAATAATAATGCTTGCGTTAATAATTTTTCTGTCAGGGGTTATTGTGGCAACTCTTATAGTAGAACATCGAACTAAAGAAGGGATAGTGGATGAGTGGAATCCCATAACACCTCGAAAATTATATCCACAGAACATTACTGGCTGGGCCGTAAATGTTAATATAACTGGCGGAACCTGTCTGGAATTAAACATATCTGCTTCGGATGATGTGAAGGTTATAGTTGGAATACTAGTTGATTATAATGAGATTACAAAAGAGACAAAATATGGCAAAGTATTATTCAATAAGACTGATACATACTTTACGAATAGTATTCCTATTGCCGAAATTGGCGATGACCCGCATTTATATTTGGAGATCAGAAATGAAGGCGATGAATCCGTTATCTTAATAGGTAGTGTGAAAAAGTTAGGGAATATAACCAAAAAAAGATATCCCTATTCTGGAATCGGGAGTTTAACTGCTCTGTTTGGTCTAGTTCTGCTAACCTATGGAATAATTACTAAGCCCAACAAAAAATGTTATGCAAAGAAGCGTAGAATTTCGAAATCGAAGTAAATTGTAACTTTTACTTGTTTTAAATAAAAAAAGGAGAATTGTTTTACTGGCATATCTAGCTTTTAGCTCGCAGCTTAGCCGCCAAGTATACGGATACAAGCAGAAAGATTACTGTAGTTGCAGCTAATATCCACACTAGGTATGCGGGCAGCGTGGAAGCAGCCAACTCATCATATTTATCTTGAAGCTCATTGTAATCATCCTGCAGTTCGTTGTAATCATCTTGCAACTCATTGTAACTGTCTTGAAGATTATTGTAATCATCCTGTAGCCCTGTATAGTTCCCTTGTAGATCCATATATTCTGAACCTAAATATTCGTAAACTACAGGTAATTCAAAATCGCTTGTCCATTCCTGCGCTGAACCGTCGTACATTTTTACATTTGTATAGTTAAGTACCTCGCTTAGAACAAAATACATAGTGCTTGCATAACCGCCAACTCCGCAGTGAACAATTATTTCAGCTGACTTGTTGGTGCCAACAATGAGTGCCGTCAAGTCGCTGAGCACATCTTCACTCTTATAAGTTGTATAATTTACGCCCGTCCCAGTTGCATTAAGGTTGAGGTCCCACAGCCATGGAGTTGGGAAGCTTCGGGCGGTCGGAATATGTCCCACCCTTGCACACCAAGGCTCCTGTATGAAACCCAAGTAAACCTCAAGGTCTCTAGCATCCACTATAATGGCTTCTCCAATTTTACTGGCAACATACTCTTTAGAAACGATCATTTCTGTGTTCAAAGTGCCAGTGTACGTTGTTGGAGTTGGTATGTTAGGCGTAGTCTCAACTGAGTATTCATCCTCCACCCATTTCTCGTAGCCTCCATCTAAAATAGCCACGTTTTCAATGCCAGCATAAAGCAGTGTCATAGCAACTCGTGTAATGCCGCCAGTTGAGTATAGGGCTACAGGTATAGGCACTAACGGGCCGCTTGTACTGCCAACAACAACAACCCAAGAATCGGGCGTTATGCTAGCGTTGCCAATAAGCTCTTTTAGGTAATCCTCGGGGGGCATTTCCATCCATGGGAAAGTGTCGCTGAAGGGTGGGTTAACATACCACATGACGTCGGGGACATTGATTGCTCCGGGAATGTGCCCCGCATTGTATAGTTCTGCGCTTCTAATATCTAGAATAACAAGATTCGAGAGGCTGAGGTTATTGTATAACCATTCGGTTGAAACTATGGGAGGGATGCTTCTCGTCGGAGTGGAATAGACGTCTTCTATTATCAATGGAAGAATCATCGCTGAGACTAAAACGATTCCCAAGATTATTGCTTCTTTTTTCAACATATGAAACTCACCGCCTAAAGCTTTTCGTTAAATAAGGCTATAAAATTTGCGGTTATCCATTTAAAGCATTAAACTTCAACAAATTTTATATTCAAAGAGGATAAGTACACAATATCAGAAGTGATGGCACATGTGGGAGGTCACGAATCCCCGAACAATAGTTGCAGAAGAAGGAGCTCTAGAATATCTCAAGAAGATGGATGGGAAACGAGCGTTAATAATGACGGGGAAAACTGTTAGGAAGCTTGGCTTTGCAGATAAAGCGGCAAATTATCTTAAGGAAGCTGGGATAGAGTCGGAATTTTTTGAGGTTGAACCCGAACCGTCAGTTGAAACGGTGGCAAGGGGAGCAGAATTCGCCAAAAATTATGATCCAGACCTTATAATAGGGCTCGGCGGGGGAAGTAACATAGACGCTGCAAAGGCAGTATGGGTTCTTTACGAGCGCCCAGACTTAGAATTAGGAGATGTAAATCCCTTCATTAATCTTGGGCTGAGAAAGAAGGCTAGATTAATCGCTATACCGACGACGAGCGGGTCGGGGTCTGAAGTAAGCTGGGCTATGGTGATAACTGCTCCGGCAGAAGAAAGAAAATTGGAGTTGGCTAATAAAGAGCTTGTTTCGGACATAGCTATACTAGACCCTGAATTCCCAATGAGAATGCCTCAGAAACTAGTGGCGGAAACAGGCTTTGACGCCTTAACTCACGCTATAGAGGCTTATGTCGCCCCTGTGGGAAACGAATTTTCAGAAGCTTTAGCGAGTAAAGCCATACAGTTGATATTCAACTATCTTCCAAGGTCTTACAAAGGTCCTGAAGATAAAGAGGCAAAAATGAAAATGCACATAGCAGCAACGCTAGCTGGTATGGCTTTCACAAGTTCTGATGTTGGCCTAGCTCATGCCTTAGGTCATGTCGCGGGAGGAGCACTTCACGTACCACACGGCAGACTGATGGCAATCATCCTACCCTATTCGATTGAATATAACGCCAAGATAGCCGCCAAGAAATATGCGGATATCGCGAAGTTGATAGATATTGAAGCACCAACAGAAAGTGAAGCTGCGAAAAAACTTATAGAAAAAGTCAAGAGTCTTCGAAGTGAATTAGGTGAGCCAGCGTCATTAAAGGAGGCAGGGGTATCCCAAAAAGAATTTGAAGAAAAATTGGAGGAAATGGCGAGTAAAGCCATAAAATCTGTGGTTCTTCGGGGGAATCCGAGGCCCTTAAGCCTAGAAAAGGCAAGAAAACTCTATATGTACATTTACGAAGGAAGAAGTGTGGATTTCTAGATAAAAGTCACCGTTTTATCCTTAGCTTCTTTTCGATATCACACCTTTTTCTCTCTGGAATCTTGCAGTTAGTTTGCTGAAAGTTTAGGGGCTCTTATAGGGGTTGCTTTCCAGAAATAGCCATACATGCCATCTTCACGCCACAAGTCAAGTCTTCTCAACGTTAGCTCGACTGGCATGTTCACTTTCAACTCCTCTGGATCTACATCTGTTAACTCTACGAAGATTCTTCCTCCTCCTTCGAGGTTAATTAGACCTATAGGCACGTTTCCCCTTATGAAATCAGAGGAGTACGAGAAGAGGGTTCCCTTCCTTCCGCAGAGTCTAACTTCTTCGAAGTTATCTTTGGTCCGACACTTTATGCAGACTCTTTGAGGTGGGTACTGAATTGTGCCGCATGTCTTACATTTCACACCGTGTAGGGGATATATGCGGTTACGCTCCCTCCATACTGCGGTGGCTGATGGATACGAAACTGACATTGGGACTCTAGGAGTCTGCATGTGGACAAGTTTACGCCACATAAGATAGGTAGCGTAATCAGGCACCATTTTCTTGTTCTCAAGATATAGCATGACGCCTCTACTGCCTCGAATGGCGTTAATACCCTCTTTAACTTTGAACATAAAGGCGTCGCTTCCGTTTCCATAACTCGCCAGGAGAATTCTATCATCAGGATTAGCCTTCTCCAGTGCAGCAATGAAAAGCATTAATGGCTGAGCTGTACCAGTATTCCCGACCTTTCCGAATAATGAATTCTGAAGCTGTGTTTCTGGATCGAAGCCTAAACTTTTGGCCAATACTTTACTTCTTCGAGGCTCAAGAACTGAGAAAACAACCTTCGCTATGTCTTTAGATGATACTCCTGCTTTCTTCATTAAGCCTGAAACGGCCTCTGAAACAACCGTATGGTATCCACACGAATAGATGAAACGATCCTCCCAGGAGTTAATGTATAGATCTATATCCCTTCGCCAAAAGTCATATATTTCATCTGAAACGGAAAATCCATCTTCAAATTCCGCTACTAGATTCTCTCTTCCTACCAGCAGGGCAGCTGCACCATCACCCAGAGTTCGCTCAAGAAACGATACGGGAGAACCTAGCCGGCAGTCTGCTACTGTGACAAGAATTTGCCTCGCCGTTCCGGCTTTAACCATATCAAGTGCGACTTTTAAGGCGCTTGTTCCAGCTCTAACCGAATTAGCGAAATCTGCTGTGAAGACGTCACGTCGAAGGTCTAGGACATTGGCAATTGTAGTGGCAACACATTTTTCCTTAAACGGAGAGGTCGTAGATGCAAAAAATACGCCATCGATTTTGTTACGATCCAAGTTCTCTATGCAGTTTATGGCGGCAACAACAGCCATGGTCAAACTGTCCTCATCTTTTCCAGCTATTGATCTCTCGCCTGAAAGTCTCTTATCCAGTAGGGATAGTGGCATTCTCCAAATAGGAATGTATGCGCCACAAGAGATTATTCCAACCATTTTAAGCACCTCTTAACCCAAGTATGGCCACGGCAGCAGTATGAGCATCTACTGGGGTGCCACCACATGTATGGGTGAGCCCCATCTGATTTCGTATTTCAACTTGACGTTGATCTGCTTTTCCCTTAAGTTGCTTATAGACTTCATATATCATCCTAATTCCGCTGGCGCCGAGTGGATGGCCAAAACATTTCAAGCCGCCATCGGTGTTAACTGGTAGTTCGCCCTTTAATTCAAAGGTTCCGGCTTCCACATCTTCTCTGGCTTTTCCTCTTGGGCTAAATCCCAAGTCTTCATAGATTACAAGTTCATGTATCGTGAAACAGTCGTGCACTTCAGCCAAGTCCAGTTCTTTCCTTGGATTTTTAATCCCCGCTTCGGCGTAGGCCATTTTGGGGGCTCTAACGTTTTCCTCAATACGGACAAGCGGCCAATCATCCATCACTTGACCTTGGTATATGCCGGAACTCATGCCTACGCCCTTAACAAGCACGTAGTCATCTCTATAGTTTTTCGCTAGGTCTGCACGGGTAATTATTGCAGCTGCGGCGCCATCAGTTATTCCGCAAGCGTCATAAAGGCCGAGTGGCCACGCAATTATTGGTGCATTTAAAGCATCTTCAATCGTGATTCTGCGATGAAATTGGGCTTTTGGAGCTAAAAAGCCGTTATAATGGTTTTTAACCGCTATTTTGGCCAGAATTCTCCTTCCTTCCTCCACGGGTATACCGTAATGATGGAAGTATCTTAGGGCAAATATTGCCCAAGCGGTAGCAGGCAGATAGCCAGTATCTACTCTACTTGTATAGAGGGTTGTAGGGTTATAGTCACCAGGTATTGGTAATCCCGTGTCCTTCAGTTTCTCGGCACCGCATACAAGAACGAGATCGAAAGCGCCACAAGCCACCGCATAACAAGCGTTAATGAAGGCATCATGACCACTGGCACATCTGTTTTCAACACGCGTCACCGGGATATAATCCAACTTCAAGGGATAAGCCAAGGTGCGTCCCAACTCACCGCTCCAAGCCGTGCCAAGCCATGCAGCTTGAACATCTTTAGGTTCCACACCAGCATCTTCAAAGGCCTCATAACAAGCTTCCACTATCAGATCTCCAACGTCCTTGTCCCAATGCTCACCGAACTTTGTGCACCCCATGCCGATTATAGCAACTTTATCTCGGACACCAGGCATTTCAGTTCCCCTCTTATTTGAAGCTAGGATTACATGGTAGTTAAGTTTTGTGGCGCATACCATGAAATAATCGCGCAAATATTCCTTTGAATGGTAGGATTAGGTGTCTGTGTTTCTGTGAGGTTTGAACTGGTAAAAATTTTATAATTTCTAAAAAATAACGTACTTTCTGTCGAGGTGACGCAGTGTTGTACGAAATGTTTGATATTAGAAAGAAATTCATGGGGGCTATATCAACAAAGGAGGACTGGCAGATCGCAGAGGCAGTGCATGAATTTGTCGAAGAAGAAGTTATGCCATGTCGCCAAGATTTAGAGGGAGGATGGCATCGCGACGAAACGCTTGCCCACAACACTCTTGAGAAAATTTTAAAGGGGCTTGTGGATTTGGGCCTTCAAAAAGCCTTCCTTCCAAAGGAAATGGGCGGTCTGGGAATAACGTCCGCTGTTACCGGATACATCATTGACTATGAGTTGTCAAGAGGAGACATTGCCTTATGGATGATTCATCCCGGACTTATCAGTTGGGCGTTATATCCGGCATTAGTCAGCGGCCGAATGGATTTGGTGGAGGAATTATTCAAAGACAAGCTTCTTGATGACAAACCGCATAAAGCATGCGTAGTCATCACGGAGCCTGCAGGCGGCGTAAACATCATGGATCCAAGCATGCACGGTCAGACAATAACTACGACGGCAAGACTTGAAGGGGATGAATGGGTAATAAATGGTCAAAAAATATGGCCATGCAATTCAGGCGATGCCGACATAGTATATTTGACGGCTTGCACAACAGATCCGAAGAAGGGGGAAGAAGGTATAGCTCTCGTCTATGTCCCGCCAGATACGCCCGGATTATCGGTTGGTAAGCGCATAGAAAAAATGGGATTATGCATGACCGATTTTAACACAGAAATTTTCTATGAAGATGTAAGAGTTCCAAAGCACTATCGCGTAGCTGGACCGGGAAAGGACGCTGAAATTCTTCATGATTTATCGGCTCAAGCTAGACTATTCTGTAGTGCCCAAATGACCGGAGCTGCTGAGGCGGTTTTAGAAATTGTGCTGAACTATACTAAAGAAAGAAGGATTGTAAAACCCGTTAGAGAACACTCACTCCACGCAAGCACTATAGCGGATATGGCTATAGCTATTGAAACATCCAGAGCTTATGGTTTACAGGTTGCCTGGATGGCTGATCACTCCGAAATATATGGGCGGTGGGGCTCCCCTGCCATGCTTGCGAGGTGTTCTGCCGCCAAGGTATATACGGGCGATCAAGCTCTCTGGGTCACAAATAAGGCGACGGAACTCATGGGCTCTTATGGGATCGCATTTGATTACAATGTGGAGAAATATCTGCGTGATGTAAAAGTTATGCAGCTTGTGGAAGCCGGTCAACAAAGAGGGCGTTTAGACGTAGCTTTAGGCTTTTATCAATTTGGCTGGTAACACATAATTTTATTCCACTTTTATTTTCATTTCGTGTATTTTGTGTTCAAATAATTAACTTAAAATGAATGAAATGCTAGGTTTTGGAAAAATTTAAATTTTAACTATTGGTTAAAAGACGTGTTATGACGACTTTCAAGACGACTTATCGTGTTGCAGGAGTAGATACGGATGCTTCTGGGGCAGTATACATCGCCAACTATCTTTGTTTCTTCCAAAGAGCAGAAGAGAACCTCTACCGTAACATCGGCTGCAACCTCCAAGAGATCATGGATAAATACAACGTTTGGTTTCGAAAAATTGAGGCCTTTTGCCGTATCAAAAAACATTCCAAATTCAACGATCTTCTCGAAATCGAGATAACCGTAAATAAAATAGAGGAAAAGTCAATAGAATACGGTTTCACTTTGAGACAAAAGAAGACAGGCACTATTGCAGCAGAAGGACGTGTAATTGAGATAGCAGAAGACAAACGATCAGGCAATATCGTAAACATACCACTCGAGTTATTCGATAAACTAAAAAACTTTGCTGGTTGCTATTAAGAAATGCAAAAGTAACTCTAGATGCGTGATTATTCTTTTGGTTCGTTTAATGGTGTTTAACTGAAATTTGGTTGGGGAAATTGAGAATAAATCGATGGCGTCACCTTTAGAAAGTTAATATTTAAAAGAGCTTGTGATGTAGTGGTTGTGAGGGTTTATGAAGGAGAGTCTGATTCTCTTTGGTTTGGTCCTTTTCGTTTTTGGTGCAGTTTTGGGTTTTACTCTCTCAGAGAAACTGCCTAATAGCCTTCATCATAGAAGGCAGAATAAATTTCTGGACAGCCATGGAAATTGTAGGCGGGCTTACGACTTTAGTAGGTATTTTAATCTTGCTAACTGGTTTCGTTAAGAAAACGTGAAGTTTTCAGACTTATTGTTATTTTTCTGTTAACGATGACTGAAAGAAAGCGAAACGTTGGCCTAGTTTAGTCCTTAGTTTTCTTCTTCATACAGAGTATGATAAGCGTTGACATAATCATTAATGCTGGTAAGAACACGGCTGATGGAAACTTTGGTATAATTTCTAGATAAGTAAAGTTGTATTCACGAGTTGGCTCTATGCTAGTTCCTTCCTTAAAGTCATTCCATGTAAATAGCAATACCATATTGTATGGAGGTAGAGTAATTTGTTGCTAGTAGATAAACTTCGCTGAAACCTTCCGGGTCTCTAGTTACTATCGCCCACCAATCCCTTATTCCCATGATATAATAGATTGTGTTATTATATCCTGGACAAATCA
>Ga0180300_10000234_pt1 | contig 23275 bp, 24 predicted proteins | sample GuaBasSediGuay15_FD_121798 | JGI IMG/M metagenome (GOLD analysis project Ga0180300, IMG submission 121798) | Subseafloor sediment microbial communities from Guaymas Basin, Gulf of California, Mexico - Guay15, Core 4569-2, 21-24 cm | ecosystem: Environmental > Aquatic > Marine > Hydrothermal...
AAGGGTATTGTAAAAATTAAAATTGTTAAGCGACGCTTCGCTTCACCAACACCCATCGGGCTAAAAATAATTAAATCAAAAAAACTCAAACCTGAAGAATTAATCGAAACATTAACTCCAGAGATACTCATAAAAGGAACATGGAAATCCAATAGATTCAGAGCATACGACGTTGAGATAAACGTTCCTCCTGTTTATCTTGGAAAAAAACAACCATACAAACGTTTTCTAGACAAAGTCAGAGAAAAACTGGTTGCAATGGGTTTTACTGAAATGACAGGCCCAATTGTTGAAACAGATTTCTGGGATATGGATGCCTTGTTCATGCCACAGTTCCATTCTGCCCGAGACATTCATCAAGCCTACTACATAAAAGAACCAACCCGTGGAAAAATTGATAAAAAATATCTAGAACGAGTTAAGTTAGCGCATGAAAAAGGAGTTCTCGGAAGCAAGGGCTGGCAATACAAATTCGATACAGAAAGAACAAAAAGATTGCTCTTAAGAACTCAGGGCACAGCATGTTCAGCAAGAATGCTCGCATCACCCCAATTAAAGATTCCAGGAAAATATTTCGGCATTACTCGTTGCTTTAGGTATGATGTTATTGATGCAACACACAGCTGTGACTTTTGTCAAACAGAAGGCATCGTGGTTGATGAAAAAGTAAATCTTAGACACCTATTTGGCTTGCTCAAACAATTCGCAATTACATTTGCAGAAACAGATAAAATCAAACTCGTTCCGGGATATTTTCCATTTACAGAACCGAGTGTAGAGATATTTGCTAAGCATCCAAAGCTTGGCTGGCTTGAACTTGGCGGAGCTGGCATATTCAGACCTGAAGTTGTATATTCTCTCTTGGGAAAATACGTTCCTGTACTGGCCTGGGGTCTTGGCATAGACAGAATTGCAATGTTCAAACTAAACATAAAAGACATAAGAGACTTATTTACGCATGACCTTCAAATGCTAAGAGAAAAACCTTTACCATAAAAATGCCATCAATAACATTCTCAATTCAAGACCTGGAAAAATTGATAGGTAAAAAGCTGCCAAAAGAAAAAGAAAAGCTAGCTGATTTACTAAGTTACTGCAAAGCAGAAATAGAATCCATTTCAGATGACCAGATAACGATATCCCTTGCAGATACAAATCTTCCATACCTATGGAGTGTGGAAGGCATAGCAAGATTACTGAAAGGTGTTCTCTCTGTAGAAACAGGACTTCCTTCTTTTAGAATAGAAAAAAGCAACTACAAAATAATTGTCGATAAAAGTATTACAAAGATAAGGCCTTTCATTGCAGGATTTATTGCAAAAGGAAAACCAATTGGAGAATATCTTCTCCTTCAGCTGATTCAGCTACAGGAAAAGTTCTGCGAGTCTTATGGAAGAAAAAGATCAAAGGTATCAATAGGAATATATCCAAGTGAAAAAATCCAATTCCCTGTACATTACAAAGCAGTGCAACCAACAGCAATCAGTTTCATCCCTCTTGATTTCACTGAAAAGCTAAATCTTAAACAAATCCTAAAAAGACATCCAAAAGGCAAACAATACAGCTGGATAATAGAACAATTCAATCGTTATCCAATCCTAATTGATGAAAAAAACCAAGTCCTATCGTTTCCTCCAATTATAAACAGCCAAGAAACAGGAAAGGTCTCAGTCAAAGATAGCGAACTGTTCATCGAAGTAACAGGAACCGATGAAAAAGCTGTAAGCCTCGCATGCAATATATTCAGCCAAGCTTTATTCGACAGAGGCTTCAAAATCTATGAAATCGAAGTTTTTTATCCAGAGCATAAAATCAAATTTCCAATAGCTAAGGGCGAAACAACAAAAATAGATTATGACTACATCAACGAATTGCTTGGATTGAACCTCAGCAAAGAAGAAATACGTCATTTGTTAAAAGCAATGCGCTTTGGCGTAAAAGACGACAAAGCAATCATCCCCTTTTATAGGCAGGATATAATGCATCAGTGTGATATTGCAGAAGATGTTGCAATAGCTTACGGCTATAACAAAATAAAAACAGCCGACATGACAAGCTATTCAATCGGCAAGCCACTTAAAATCATCCCTTTTATAGATAAAGTAAGGGAACTAACAATAGGCGCTGGCTACCAAGAGATTTTCTCGCATTTATTAACAAACAAGGAACTGCTTTACGAAAAAACAAATACTCCTGACCTGGGAACAGTCGAAATAAAGGAATATATGACAAAAACATATTCTGTCGTAAGGACATGGCTCATACCAATCCTGCTCGATGTGCTTAGCAAAAACAAGCACAGAGATTATCCTCAGCGTATATTCGAAGAAGGCATTGTGACAAGACGAATAAAAGATAAAATAGAAGACAGAAGAAGCATAGCCTTAGCAACATCCCATGCAGAAGCGAACTATACTGAAATAAGACAGGTTATTGATTTCATAATGAGAAACTTGGGCGTGAACTATAAAATAGTCGAAACATCTCATCCCGCATTCATTCCAGGAAGAGTTGCATCAATTTTAGTAAAAGAAAAGCCTGTTGGTTTCCTTGGTGAAATCCATCCCTCTGTTCTGGAAAAATTCGAACTCAATATGCCTGTTGCTGCAGCTGAAATAGACCTAACAAAACTATTCGGGTGATTTAAATGAGCAGAAAACCACTTCGTGAAGAGCCCCTCGACAAACTAAGACAGTTTTTCAAGCATCTAAAACTTGCTTCATCTGATAGAGCTGTCCTCGTCGAAAAACCAGCAATAAAAAGAATGCTCGAAGCAAGGGATGTAAAAAACATTTTCGTGCTCAAAGAACCTATCTTCGAACTTGCAGAAGAAATAGCTTCAAAATTCAAAGAATGTATCGTCTTGCTTGACGTAGATAACAGAGGAGAAAAATTGTACAAAGAAGTAAAAGTCGAACTTGAACGTGCAGGCCTTCACATAGATCAGCGTTTCAGAAATTTCCTGTATCATATCGAAGCAAAAACAGTAGATGGCCTAATCTCATATGCAGAAAAATATTTATCCACAGCACTACAAAAAAGAAATATCGATCTGTGATCAATCCATTGCTGTCGATTCGACACCATTCTTTTTCAACCACCTTATATAAAGGAAGCACTATAAAATAAACATAATAGCCAAAAAAAGATTTCTCTTCGAAAAAATATTTCTGTTTAAACTAACGCCGCTTCCTTCCCCTCTCCTTTCTTAGTCTTTCTTTCTTTAGCACTTCTTCCTCATACTCTTTTGCTAAATCAATGTTGCCTTCTTTCCACTTTTTCCAGATCGGATCTGTTAATTTTTTCCATTTCTTTGAATAGTTATCCAAATGCCGGACTATCTTTTTATCTTCAACTATCGTTTCAGCACCTGAATGTGTTGGCCTTGCATTGCATTTCTTAACAGCTTTTCTCAAAACATACGGACAGTCAATTATCATACACGGCCTTAGCAGATTTTCAACATAAGGTCTTTGCTTACTTATCTCCTTGAAAAAAGGAGAAGTTATTGCTTTCCACAAGCTTTTGTTCTTAATATTGTCAACAGCAAAATGAGAAAAAACACACGGCTCAACATCACCATGGCAGTTTATATGCAAATAACCAGTATTAAAATCTTTAGCCAATGCTCCAGCCATACATCCACCAACATAAGGACCATCGTTCCAAAAATCTCCTATGAATATCGGCCTATTAGCCCTAACCCAATGAACAAACTTAAGCAGCCTTAGTCTTTGCTCTGGTGTTGCCATCATATCAACGTTCGGCCTTAATCCTATCGGAATATATTGAAAATACCATCCAAATAAGCATCCTTTGTTGATATAAAAATCTATAAACTTCTTACTTGAAAGGATTTCACTGTTATACTTTGTCGGTGTTGCACTAAATCCAAACAGAACACCCGCATTTCTAAGATTGTCCATCGCCTTCATAACCTTCTTGTAAACACCTTTTCCTCTCCTTAAATCAGTTTCTCGCTCAAAACCTTCAACACTGATCGCAGCAGCAACATTCCCTAGCTTAGCAAGCTTTTCAGCATTTCTTTCATTCAATAAAGTTCCATTTGTATAAGTCTGAAAATAGCAATCATTATGCTTTTTAAACATCTTGAACAAACCCTCCCATACATACGGCTCGCCACCGCTTATAGTGTAAAAATAAACTCCAAGCCTCTTTGCTTCCCTTATAATTCTATCAACTGTTTCAAAATCAAGGTCTTCTTCTCGTGTGTATTCCCCAGCATAGCATCCTTTACAACGCAGATTACACCTCATCGTCGGGCTGATAACAAGCAAAAAAGGTGGCTTAAAACCGTGTTGCTTGATGAATTTCCATCTCCTTTTGGCTCCGATAAACAAAGCGTTAACAAAAAGATTTTCAGCAAGCTTATTCCTGCTCCTTTTATTCAATTGCGTAAGAATTTTCTTAACCAAACCAACAGAAGGATGCTGACTCTCCCATTTATCCCTAACATACCTCACCGTTTTTTTGAATTTCTCAGGAACCAACTGCTCAGCCACATGCGTTAATCTTATTATCGTTCTGTCAGAAAGTCTCGGCGTTATCCAAAAAACACCCTTAATAAATTGTTTTAGGAAAAAATCTTTTATCACCTTTACCACCTCCTAAAAGGATTAAATCGTCTTAGAGTTCTTTTAGCAAGAACAACATTTGACAGCAAGCTTAAAGCACCACCAGCAATCTCATACTCCCTAACAAGATTAGAGAACCTTTTTCTTTTAGCCCCATCTTTCTCAGCTTCTGCACATTTCTTCAAAATATTTATTAAAGGTTTGACTTCATTTTTAACAAAACTCTTGAACAAACCATCAAGAGCTTCGATAAAAGAAGCATTTGCAGTGTACAGGTTTTTTCTCTTCCTTTTTCCAACAATAGAAACAAGCCCAAGCCTTACCATCATAGAAAGAGCTGGACTAACTAAGCTTACAGAATGATTCAACTGCTTTGCTATCTCTTCCTGCGTTAGAGCATTCCTCTCAAAAAGCAACAAACCCCAAATCTTTCCTGCACTCTCACCGATTCCCCAAAGCTTTCCAATCCTTCCAGTTCTTTCTATAAACTCCTTCCTCAATTTATTCATTTCAGTTTTTTCTGAAATTTGAGAATTATTTATAAAGGTTTCGTGTCTACAGAATATTAATGCTGAACAAACGGAAAATAAAGGAAATAATCAAAGAAGCAGAAAAAATCTATAAAAAGCATTTCAAACCATTAACCTGGTTCGAAAGAGCAATATTCTTTTCCTGGTATTGCAGCATTGCAGATTGTAAATTCTGCTACATGTCAACAAAAAAAGGAAAAGTTAGCAAACTCGCAAGACGCAGAATAGAAAGTATGTTAGCGGAACTTCTCATATGCAAACTTCAGCAATGGCAACTCGGATTCATTTCAGGCGGCCATAATGTTTTTAGACTGTTTGAGTTCAAAAAAATACTTCAAGCCCTATCATCAATTGCTCAGGAACGTCTCTGGATAAACATAGGAGCTCTAACCAAAAAAGAATTGGAAGAGTTCAGGCCGTACTTAAAAGGCGTTGTTGCTTCGATCGAAACATTAAACAAAAAGATTCATCGTTTCGTTTGCCCAAGCAAACCGATTACACCATTTAAACAAATGCTAAAATCTGCAGCAGAACTCGGCATCAAACGTGCAATGACAATTATCATCGGTCTGGGAGAAACAGAAGATGATTTTGCTTTATTAAAGGATTTTATCCACGAACACGATATTACAAAAATACATATTTACGCTTTAAACCCGCAAAAAGGGACAATATTCGAAAACAAGCCGTCACCAAATCCGTTATATCACGCGTGGTGGATAGCGAAAACAAGAATTGCTTTTCCAAAAATTGATATTCAGGCGGGAATCTGGCTCGATAAAGTAACGAATGTTGCATTGCTGCTTAAAGCAGGAGCAAATTCATTAAGCAAATTTCCAGCAATAAGATACTTCAATTCTCAACAAGCAAAAGAAATTGAATACCAAGCAAAACTTGCTGGAAGAAAATTCCTTGGAAGTTTGACGAGAATTAACAAAAATAAATTAAAAGAGTATGCCTCCATTGCTGAACAACTAAGAATTATGAAGTGGTTTTCTAAATACATGTCTAGGTTGACTCGTTCTCATGCAATTCAATAAAATTCTTTAGTGCTTTTGCTTTCATGTCCAACTCAGCAAGCTTCTGCAAAAACGAAAGATCACTAAAATGCTCCTTAGCACATTCCTCGCAATAGAATTCACTCGAATCCTTGATCCTATAAGATGCTGTTCTTCCGCAAATAATGCATTTTTTCTTCATCTCCTATTCTTCCTCCACAATCCTATCAATTTCTTTTTTCGAAATAGCACAGCCTCTTACTTTCAATGCCCAGAGAGCAGCATCAAGAACCCTTCTCCTTCCATAACAAGCAACTTTCGTTACAAATTTATCCAATAAACCAAGCTCGTAAGCAACCGTTACTAGTTCAGTACTTCTAATGATATCAACATTCTTTAAATAATTCCTGAACTCTTCGACATTATCCCAATTAACATGTACCTTCTCATGTATCCTACGTTCAAAAAGAGTAGCAAGCCTTTCTGGAGCTTCAAGAAACATTCTAACTGTCCTCTCATCCACAACAGTAGCATCAGCATCCAAAACAGCATCAGCAGCAAGAACCTCAACCTCACCTTCATGAACAATGCGCAACCAATCACCACCAATCCTAAAAGAATGATTTGCAAGTTCAAGAAGCTTATCCCTCAGCTTAAAAATTTTTGCATTCTTAATCACTTCAAGCACATTATCATCAATTAACTTCGCTACTTGAAATGCTTCGAATTCATACCTCTTCATTTCAAAAGGTTTGTCTATCAACTCTCTCCTTACAGCAGGTGTGATAAAAAACTTGCCTCCAAACTTCTTCTTCAACGGTTCAAGCAACCAAAGCAAATTGTTCGTTGCTAAACTTATAATAGGTCCTGCATCAAAACCTATTGTTTTCATTTTAAACCAAAAATCTTCCTTGCTTTAGCCAATCTCTCCTCAACTGGAACAGCATCAGGAAACTTATCAATAATTTTTGTTTTTCCCACATAGCTCAGCAAATCCCACTGACTAACACCAAGTAGATGCGCTGTTGTTTCTATTGAAAGACCATGTTCATACAGTTTACTCGCTTTAACGATCTTAGCTTTACTCAGTACATCCTCTATATACCACTTAAGTTTTTTCTCAATCTTTCCGATCAAAGAGAGAATCTTCTTCATTTCTCCTCTGAACCTGCCAAAGTTCTCTTCCTTCAAATCTCGTCTGGCATACTCTAACTTATTTAAAATCAACTCTAGAGTTCTATTCAAATCCTTTATCTTCTCATGTTTGCCTCTGTGCAACAATTTCGCTAGTGCGTACATCACAACCGCTACAGTTATAGAATCCTTATCCTGATAAACAGACGCATTATGTACAGTCCTATTAGAAAGAGCATCAAGAAGAACAGCATCCATCTTTTTCAAAGATTTAACTGCTTCATCTAAAACAGCAAGAATATCCTTCCTTACTTTCTCCTCCATCATCAAGAACAAAATTTTAATAGTATAAAAACCTATCTACGAATATGTCTTTATTCGATAACATCTTAAAAGATAGCGAAACCCTATTCAAAAATGAATATGCCCTCAACTTTGAATTCATACCAAAAACATTACCATTCAGAGAAAACGAACAACACTATATCGCCTCGTGCATCAAGCCCCTCCTAAATCAAAGACAGGGAAAGAACCTGTTTATCTTCGGTCCTCCAGGCATAGGAAAAACAGCAGCAACAAGATTTGTTTTAAGAGAGCTCGAAGAAGAAACTGATAATGTAATACCTATTTACATAAACTGCTGGAAAAAGAACACATCATATAAAATCGCGTATGATATATGCGAACAGCTAAATCTAAAATTTTTGCAGAATAAAAGAACCGATGAATTGCTTCACCTAGCAAAGAAAGTTTTTACAAAGCTTCCGGCAGTTTTTGTATTCGATGAAATAGACAAGCTCGAAGACAATGATTTCCTTTACTTCATTCTCGAAGAAATCCCACGAAAAACAGTTCTGCTCATTACAAACTACAAAGAATGGATTGCGCAACTCGACAGTAGGATAAGGTCAAGACTAACAGCTGAATTCCTCGAATTCAGACAATACAAACCAAATGAAATAAAAGAAATTCTCCGACAGCGAATAGAATACGCTTTCTTTCCATCAGTTTGGCAACAAGAAGCATTCAACCTCATAGCAGAAAAAACAGCTCAGCTTAATGATATAAGAACAGGATTATTCCTGCTAAGAGAAGCTGGAAATATTGCAGAAATGCAAGCAAGCAGGAAGATCACAATAGAACATGCTAAAAAAGCTATTGAAAAAATGGACGACTTTTCAATAAAAGACAGCACCCTTCTTGAACCAGACTTAAGAGAAATACTTTCAATCGTAAAGCAAAACGACAACAAAAAAATCGGCGACCTTTATAAAATCTTCAAAGAAAAAACAAGTTCTCTCATTTCATACAAAACATTCCAAAGAAAAATAAAAAAGCTTGCAAAGGACGGCTTTATCTCAATAACAAAAACTGGCGGTGGCGACCTAGGAAACACCTCAATTATAAGATATCAAAAGATCAAAAAATTAACTGATTTCAGATAAAAAACAAGGAATAAAATAAATCTCTTCTCCATCTCTTACCGCTGTATAAAATTGTCCATTTTTATAAACAACAACAGGCCTGTTTAGCACTGCTAAAACAAGTGAGAACTTTCTTTTTTCATCAAGTTCCATCACTTTTTCACCAACCCTAACATAAAAGTTTCCATTCAAATCATTGTTTTGATAAGCTTTAAGAAGATAGACAAGGTCCTGTATAAGATCAAGCTTGTACTCCTCCATTTGTTGTTCAAGTCGTTGATCAATACATTCTCTTTCTATGATTATCATATCTTTTTAAATTAGAAACCTTGCAGTATATAAAATTTATTTTACAGTATTAAAACCACTGGTTAAAAACCACTGGACAACCACCACCACGAAAACTATAAACAAATTACATTATTTACAAAAATGTGATTTAAAATGCAAAATTTAAATTTCGACCCAAATGATATCAGCCATAAAACAATAGAAACCATCTTTCTGCAGCAAGTAAAGCTACTAACGATGCGCTCACAGACACGCAACAAGAGAAAAAGACCAACTCCCAGAATACTTGAAGAGCTTTCCATAAAATATTTATAATCCTCTTTTATAGAATTCCCTATGGAAGTCCTAACAAAAGAAGAAGTTGAACTTAGAAAGCACGAACTTGCAGAACGCATCTTAAAAGGAGCCATATTTATTCATCCGACAGACACAATCTATGGACTTGGCTGTAATGCATTGCTTTCAGAAGCAGTCAAAAAAATAAGAGAGCTTAAAAACGCACATGAACAACCATTTTCAGTGATAGCCCCGTCAAAAGCCTGGGTAGAACTTAATTGCAACATATCAGAAAAAGCAGCAAAATGGCTTGAACGCTTACCAGGACCATATACTTTAATACTTCCACTCAAAAATGAGAAGGCAGTAGCAAAAGAAGTGAATAATGGAATTGGAACACTCGGAGTTAGAATACCAAAACACTGGATCAGTGACTTTGTTAGTTTCCTAGGATTTCCAATAATCACAACATCAGTCAATAAAGTAAGTTCATCTTTTATGACATCATTAGAGAATCTCGACCATGACATTAAAGCCCATGTTGATTTTATAATCTACGATGGTGAACGTTTTGGAAGACCATCAACAATAATTCACCTTGAAGGTGAAAGAAAGCTTCTGAGAGTAATTCCGCTTCCTCCAAAGAAAATAAAGCGAAAGAAATCAAAAAAGAAAACTAAAAAGAAATAACTAAACAGTAGTTAAAACATAAAGTTTTTAAATAAACATTTATTTTCTCTAAATATGAAAATCCTCGCAGCTGGCGACATCCACGGCGACTCTCGACTAGCTGAAAGACTCGCAGAAAAAGCAGAAAAGCACAATGTTGACGTTGTTGTTCTTTGCGGTGATTTAACCTTTGCTGAACAAAGCATCGAAGGAATAATAGGTCCTTTCAAAAAAAAGGGTAAAAAAGTCATCCTTATCCCAGGAAACCATGAAACTGTTGCAACAGCCGATTTTTTAGCTCATGTTTATAATGCTATAAACCTGCACGGATACTCAATCAAGTTTAAAGATGTTGGCCTTTTTGGCTGTGGAGGAGCAAACATCGGTTTATTCCAAATTCCTGAGGATGAAATCTATGAACTATTAAAGAAAGGCTGGAAGTATATCAAAGATACAAAGAAAAAAATAATGGTAACACACGTTCACCCAGCTGGAACACTCATGGAAAAATTTTCTTCTTTCTTTCCTGGTTCAACCGGTGTTAGACAAGCGATAGAAAAATTAAAACCAGATATTCTTGTCTGTTCCCATGTCCATGAAGCCGAAGGTATAGAAGAAAAGATTGGAAAAACGACCATAATCAACGTTGGCAAAGAAGGAAAGATTATTGAAGTCTAAAAAGAATTCTTGTAAAAAAAATAGGCAGCTTACTGGGCTTCCCCCACAATGGAGTACAACCCAGTACGGAGGGCTGCTTAACTGCCGTGTTCGAAATGGGAACGGGTGATCCAGCCCCCTATGGCCGCCCAAACAACAAACTAACTGATTAATTTAAAAATTTTTTGACTGCAATCAATCACCCTTTAACAACACCAAGCGGTTTAACCTTTATTACCTTTTTAGCTAATCCAGAGTTGTGAATAACATCCACAACCTTTGTTACATCTTTATAAGCGCCTGGTGCTTCCTCAGCTAAACCAGGCATACTATGTGCCCTTACATAAATGCCATATTTCTCCCAAAGCAATTTAACAAGTTCTGTTCCCCTCCAAGTTCTCTTAGCCTGATGTCTTGACATAGTTCTTCCAGCACCGTGACAGACACTTCCAAAACTGATTTTTTCACCTTCCTTTGTTCCAACCAAGACATAGCTGCACGTTCCCATTGTACCGCCGATTAAAACAGGCTGTCCAATTTCTCTATAAGCCTTTGGCAACTCTTCCCTGCCAGGACCAAAGCTTCTCGTACTGCCTTTCCTATGAACATAAAGCCGTTTCTTATTTCCATCTACATCATGCCACTCGACCTTTACAGTATTATGTCCAATGTTATAAAACATCTTCAATTCAGCATCAGGAAAAACCTTTTTGAAAGCTTCCCTAGACAAATGAGCTATAACCTGTCTGTTTGCAAAAGCATAATTCACTGCACAATTTACAGCACCAAAATATCTCTGTCCTTCTGGACTATTGATCGGCGCACAAACAAGTTCTCTTTCCCTTATTTTTATTCCGTACTTTCTTGATGCTGCAGCAAGTATTTTAAGATAGTCAGTTCCAATCTGGTGTCCTAAAGCTCTGCTCCCGCAATGCAACGTTACTAAAATTTGATTCCGCTCAAATCCAAATGCCTTTGCTGTTTTTTCATCATATATTTCATCAACATACTGCACTTCAAGATAATGATTTCCGCTGCCTAATGTCCCGACTTGTCCGCGCTCTCGTTTCAATGCAGTTTCACTAACATTTTCGGGAACAGCACCATCTACTCTTCCGTTTTCTTCTATATAATCCAAATCTTCCTCATAGCCATAGCCTTTTTCAACAACCCACTTAGCTCCTTCTTTCATAACCTCAAACTGCTCTTCTCTGCTTAATCTTATCTCTCCTCTTCTGCCTAAGCCTGCTGGAACCCTCGCAAATAATTCATCAACTAATTCCTTTATTTTCGGCTTAACTTCATCAAGCGTAAGATTTGTTTTCAATGTAGCGATTCCACAATTTATGTCGAAGCCAACGCCGCCAACAGAAATAACTCCATTCTCTTCTGGATCAAAAGCAGCAACTCCGCCTATGCAATTAGAAACAACAAATCCGTTTGCAATAAAATTATGGTCTTCATCATCCACAGTTAAATCATAAACAAATTCTTCGTCGTAATCAACTTCCTTAATCTCTTTGATTTTAGCCCAAACCAATCCTGATTTGCCAAGCCCTTTAGTCCTTTCTCTAACAAAATCTTCAAAGGTAGGAAATGTTTTCGGCACAAGCGGAGAAATGTCCTTCTTTCCTTTTGATATCTTCCAGCACATATCCATCAGAAATCTCTCAGAAATAGGATTGGCTGTAGCCAAAGCTTTTGCTATACTTCTATAACTTTCTCCTTTCCTCAAAAGTTCTTCCACCACTGGAATAACCTTCTCTTTCTCTTCCAATATTTCATGCTTGAATCTAAGATATGCCAACGCAATATCAGCCAACCATTTTCTCTCGCTATTGTACAAATAGCTTACTTTCTCATATAAACGAATCAAATTCTCAGTAGAAGGAGAAATAACTAAATCAATATGAACAGAAACAGTTCCATCTTTGGCTTTATGTTCCCTATGTTTTTTAATGTAAAGAACCTTAATTCCAAACTCATTCAACAGGTTTTTAATGTCATTCAAATACTCATAGGCATTCCTCTCGAGCTTCTTTTCTTTACCAACAGTTAAAACAGGAGCAGAGAAATTCGCCTTTTTATCTTTTCTTGGATATGGCTTTCTTAATTCACAACCGAATAACGCAGAAATAAACAATCGCTTTTGCCAAGGCTCAGCCTTATAGAGCCATGCAGGAACCCTCATCCTTTGTTTAGATTTATTTCCAAGCGGAACTCCTAAGCAATACATCAGAACCAAAAGTGAGGAAGCATTTACCACAAACTCTTTACCATTCCTGTGCAAAGGAGATGGCGTATAACCTAATTTCTTTATATCTTCTCTAATAATTTCCAAATCTTCTTTTTTTCCAGAAAAACTCAATATTCCATCTCTTCGCTTTCCAATAAAATTCATGCTTCCATCTCCAAACAAAAACCCCACCAGTTTTATCAATATTGAAATTTTAGGATGATTGTATCCCAATGGAAGCAATTCCCTTTGTTTCAGTTTAGTAATTATGAGTCGGGCTCTGAAACTCTTCCTATCTATTCCAAGAGATTCTAATTTTTCAAGAACTAATTTTTCATTAACAATTACTCGATTGCTTGGTTTTGAACAACAAACTCCTCTGAAAAGATAGGTAGCAATTAAATCTCCTTTTTTTAATTTACCAGCCTTCAGCATCCCATGCTGCGTATAGAAAGGGTGATCCTCGCTTGCTATAATCTCATTTCCTAAATCTGTTTTTATTTTCAATATTCTATTGTATGGTTTAACTTTAAAGAATTTTTTAATACTTGCAGAACAGAGCTTTTTCCTTTTCTTACCTTTAAACACAAGCACTCTGCTCTGAACATTTTCCAAATCCTTAATTTTAATCGTAAAGCCCTCATCCATAAGCACTTCTGAATCTGGATGTAGGCAGAAACCATAGCCCCAGTGAGCATCAGGCATAGCAATCGAAGCTTTCTGAATGCCCGGCAAACATGCAACATTGCTCAGCTGTTCATAAACCTTTTCATCCATTTCTTTTATTAATTCCAAATCTGCAAATATCCACCCAGGAACAAGCATTTCACCTTGCTTTTCAATCTCCCAAAGAAATTCATTCCGCCTTTTTAGTTTGGAGATATCCATCTTTAGAATAAGAACAAACAACAATTATTTAAGGATTTTCATAAAGAAAAAAAGAAGAATTCAAATAAATAAGTTAGCGTCTCTCAGCAAGCATCACAACCGTCTTCAAAGCAACTATGATTGCTGCTGGTGTAATAAATGTAACTACATTCATCCACATTGCAGCTAAAGTTGCATGTAATGCTGAAAGAACAAATGCAGCAGCATTGCTAGCAAATAAAAGCACTAATGCAGCAACTAAAAATTCCATTGTTTCTTTTGCAGTTATGTTCAGAAATCCAACAATTATACCAAGAATAATCAGAATCGTTGCTGCCTCAACACCCCTTATCTGCGGAATTAAGCCAACGATTATTGCAATCACTATACCAATTATAAATGCGTAATGTCCAAATCTTTTCATATCGGAGATTTTCTTCTTTTTAGCAGGCATTTATTTCACCTCTTTTCTTTTCAAAGAAAAAAAGAAAGAAGATATAAAAACTTTATGCTAAGCTTGGCTTATGCCCGTGCAAACTCATAAAACGCTTTTACTGCAACAATCAAAGCAGCTGGAGCTACTACAACAAGCAAATTTGTAACTATTCCTTCTAATACACTGCCCAAATGGGGAATCAATATATTTATGTTAACTAATCCAGCCGTATTCGCAATCAACAAAGCCATTGCTGCTATCAGAAAAGGTGTGCTCTCCTTCTTTGTTATGTTTGAAAATCCAACGATCAAACCCAGCACAACAAGCAATAATGTCAACCAGTTTAATGCTGTTGTTCCTAAAACAACTCCAACGCCACTAAGAACTCCAAGAACTACTGCAACAACAATTCCTATTATAAAACACCATCTCCCAACTTCATTAGCCATTTTATCACCTCTTTCGACTGAAAAGAAACCCTAATTTAAAAAGCTTCATTACCACCTAACCCGAATTAACCACCATTAAGATTAGTAATCATCTAAAAGTAGTAAAAATAGAAAGGTTTATATACTTAAAAGCTCAAAATAAAGAAAGAATGATTTACAGCAAAGAACATATGGAAAAAGCAAAAAGATTCCCTCTTTATGATCTTTTACTAGCTTACGAAATATACAAACGTACAGCCAGAGCATTGAACAAAGACGAAAACTCAAAACTTCCAAGTCCAATAACAGTATTGGAAGCATATCAGAGAAAAGATACAAAAGAGCTTAGCGAAATACTCCAAGAAGTCAGAAAAATCAAAAGAGAAGACGAAATCCAAAAAGTAGCTCTAGAAGCATTCTGCGAACTCGCTTCCTATATCGGTACTTCTCCAAGGAACTTAAAAGAAATCAAAGAAAAGGCAATAGATTACTTAGCTCTCAGAATAGAAAACGAATGTAAAGAAAGGAAATGCATAGAAGGGCTAAAGGAAATACTGAAACTGCTTAAAGAATCCGAAGAAGAAGAAAGCATCACAAATTTACTCGACATGTGGGGTGTTCAATATAACATAATTGGCAAAAGAAGACTATCAAAGAGGCAAATAAAGAAAAGATTTTTCGGATTGTTGAAAAAAGAAAAAGAAGAAATCAAAAATTATGTAAAATTTGTCGTAGAAAACCATTTCAATATCATAAACTCAGATAGGATAAAATCCAAAGAAGCCAGAACGGCCTTAGAAATCCTAATTTCCCTTGGAATGTTGGCCCGCATAGAAAGAACAAACGAGTATGCAGTCGCCAAAGCTGAAAAATGCAAAATTAAAGAAAAAGAACTTTGCATGCAAAATCCACTACATGGAGAGATGAAAATATGGAACGAAAACCCAAATCTTCTCGAAAAAACAATAAACCATTTATATGCAAAACTGGTTATGCCAGATTATCGTGAGCATCAACAACCTTAAGCTTATTCCTTACCCATTCCCATTCTTTTCCTGCTCTTGCTTCAAAAAGAGCAGTTAAATAATCTTTCTCACTCTCTTCAACTTTAGCAAACCTATGCGCAAGAATTAATCCATAAGGATAACCTAAAAAACTTGCATCGCTGCTAAAATTCATCAACTCTTCAGCAACCTCCTTAGCATGCTCTTTTTCAACATCAAGCTGGAAAATATATCTGCTCTTTTTATTCAGTTTCACAAAAAAAACATCATTGCCGCTATAAATCCAACAACCATCTCGCTTCATCAATTCTGGAATAAGCTTTCCTTTTTCAGCATCGCTTGTTGTTTTGCTCAGGCCGCATACGATCTTTCCAAGGTTTTTAGCATCATCAACCAATGCATTCAAATATGCCTGTTCATATCTATTCTTGCTTCTTAAAGAACCATCTAAAACAATTAAGTCAACACGATTCAATAATCTTCTCGCAAGCTCAATCTCAGCTATCTTTCTTGCAGTTAAAGCCGCGCAACTTACATCCTGAAAATCCTCAGCGCAGAAACTCAATCTATCATGCATACCCAAACCAAAAAACCTAATATCGATACACGAATTCTTCACATCAGCTAGTACAAAACCTTCTTTCCTATCAATCATCCTCTTTCCGCCAAAAGCCACGCCGCAAAGCCTAACGAAATGCACTGCAAAATCACTGCTTCTGCACAATTCAGCGTTTCCACCATCAATAAAAAGAATGTTACCAACCGATTCTTTCCTCTCCAGTTCCATAAATAACTCAGTATTATATCTAATCATCCCAGTTCCAACTCTTCGCTTCAAAAACAACAAAACCTTTTTCAATAGATGCCTCATCAAAAGAAAAAATTTAACGATTAACTAAAAATTTTTTGAAAATGGAATTAATAATCTGCGAAAAGCCAAAAGCAGCACTTCAAATAGCGTTAGCTTTATCTGATGGAAAAACAACAAAAAGAAATTACAAAGGAATTCCATTCTATGAAATAAAACACAAGGGAGATTCAATTACAGTCGGCGCAGCAGCAGGTCACCTTTTCACACTTGCTGAAAAAGAAAAAAACAAATGGACCTATCCGATATTTGACATCGAATGGAAACCAATACCAGAAGTTAATAAAAAAGCAAAATACGCAAAAAATTTCATTGATGCTCTTAGCTTTCTTGCAAAAAAAGCAACATCTTTTACAATAGCTTGCGACTACGACATAGAAGGTGAAGTTATCGGGTGGAACATCCTTAGATTTATTTGTAAAACAGAAAAAGCATCACGAATGAAATTCTCAACTTTAACAAAACCAGATTTGCTCAAAGCGTATGAAAACAAACTTCCAACAATCGATTGGGGCCAGGCCCATGCAGGAGAAGCAAGACATTATCTCGATTATTATTATGGAATCAATCTAAGCAGGGCGCTAACGAATGCAATAAAATCAGCCGGTTCATTCAAGATAATGTCAACAGGCCGCGTTCAGGGACCAGCTCTAAAGCTAATCGTCGATAGAGAAAAGCTAATCAAAGCATTTGTTCCACAACCTTTCTGGCAGATTCAACTTACTGCAACAGAGCAAAATAAAAAGATCATTGCTTTGCATGAAAAAGGAAGCATCTTCGACCAAAACGAAGCAAAAAGATTATTCGAGAAAGTAAAGGATGCAAAAGAAGCCACAATCTCAGATATAAAGAAAAAAACATCAAAGCAGCTTCCACCAACACCATTTGACCTGACAACATTGCAAACAGAAGCATATCGTTGCTTTGGCATTTCACCTACACAAACGCTCAGTATAGCGCAGCAACTTTATCTTGCTGGCTTAATCTCATATCCAAGAACAAGCAGCCAACAACTTCCAGCAAAAATAGGATTTAAGCGCCTTCTCAATGCATTAGCAAAAAACCCAAACTACACCAATTTAGCAAATCAGCTTCTTTCCAAAAAAACACTCTCTCCACGAAATGGAAAGAAAAAAGACCCAGCGCATCCTGCAATATACCCTACAGGAATCCAGCCAAAAAGCCTCGCAAAAAACCAGCAACGCATCTATGACTTAATTGTTAAAAGAACATTGGCAACATTTTCCGAGTCAGCAGAAAGACAAACCATAACCATAAAAATATCATGCAAAGGCGAAAATTTCATAGCAAAAGGAACAAGAACAACAAAACCAGGATGGCATCTGTTTTATAAACCATACGTCGACTTAAAAGAAGAAGAACTACCAGAACTAATTGAAAAACAAATTATTTCAGTCAAAAAAATCGAGCTTCTAAAGAAAACAACACTACCACCAAAAAGATATACTCAAGCAAGCATAATCAAAGAACTCGAATCTCGTAATCTTGGTACAAAAGCAACAAGAGCACAGATTATCCAAACACTATACGAAAGAGGTTACATACAAGGAAAATCAATTAAAGCAACAGAACTCGGCATTGCTCTTATCGAAACGCTGGGCAAGTATTGTCCATCTGTTCTCGATGAAAAACTAACAAGACGTTTTGAACAAGAAATGGAAGAAATAAGAGAAAACAAAAAAACAACAGAGCAGGTTATCTCAGAAGCAAAAAAAATCTTAACTAAAATACTTAACGAATTCAAGAAAAAAGAGGAAGCTATCGGAAAGTCTCTTCTTGCTGCAAAAATGGAGCAACAAAGAGAAGAAGAAACTATTGGAGTATGCCCAATCTGTAAGGAGGGTGTTCTTCGCATAAAGAAAGGAAAGTACGGAAAATTCATCGCTTGTGATAACTATCCAAACTGCAAGACCATATTCAACATTCCAAAAGGCGCAAAAGTAAGCCCAACATCAGAACAATGTCCAAAATGTGGATTTCCCATAGTCATAATAAAACAAAATAAGCGTTCAAAAAAGATATGTCTCAATCCAGAATGCCCTGGAAAAGAGCAAATCAAAAAAACAAAACGAAAATGCCCTTTATGTAAAAAAGGTAATCTCGTGGTTAAAAAATCAATATATGGACCATTCCTTGCATGCGACCGTTATCCGAAATGCAAATACACAGAAAAAATTTCTAAATCTAAATCTTCAAAATAGAAAAATCTTTCACCTTCTTTTTAATCCACTCGTTTTTTGACAATTTTGCCAGCAATTGTTCTGGCTTAACAAATGATCTTTTCACAACCGCATAAATCCTACCTCCTTTAATAAAAAATTTTGCTCTTTTATGCGCCCTTCTAAAATTTTCAACTTCTCTCTTCATCCTTATCGGGGGACCTACAAGCTTTTTTTCTTTTGGAAGAGGAACCTCCTTAAACATAAACCAAAAATACGCTTCTTTAGCTTTATCCCACCACCATCCTTTTTCTTTAAGCTTGAATCCGTACTCAACAAGATTCATACAAAGATATTCAAAGGCTTTTAATAGTTTGCTTCCAACAACATCTTCCTTTCCATCAAATGGAATGATCTTTGCGATAATCAAGTAAAGATTCTTTTTATTTGCAAGCACTTTCAAATTATTTAGCTCGAATCTGCGCTCAACAAAAAAATCTAAGGACGGCTTTTTGAGAAATTTTCTTGCAGCCAAAACAAAAAGTCGAAACTTCTCATCGCTTAAAGCAGCAGTCACATTCCTATCTTTTTGAACAGGGTCTACAATCACTAATCGCGACTGCAACTTCGCAACATTAATGCTTTTCAGAATCTTATTTCTGTTTTTATAATGTTTTGCTGGGTCAAGCAAAATCTTTTTCTTCCCAAACCAGTTCTTAGCATTCCGCAACAAATCCAAAAACCCGCCACTCTGAATAGTCAGAATCTCGCAGGCATAGCCAGAAAACCCCCTAATGTAACTTTCCGCACCATAAACACCATTTGCCTTGCAAAATAATTTAACCAACCTTATCTGATCGGCAAGCTTTCTATTGCGCTTTATCTTTGACTTCACCCATTTCACATGAAATAAGCTAACATCAGTAATATTGACAGCTTCATCGACATTTCGTATAGCTAGTATAGGAATAATTTCAAAAATCAAATCATCTCGTTTTACCCTGAAATAATCCCTGCTCCCATGCAAACGTTCATAATTCCTAAAAGCTCTTTTAACACGTTTCTCAAGCAGATCCGATAGTTTGTCGCTCTTGTCCTTGAATTTATTATAATCGAAACAGACGTAAACATCAACATCTTTTGCACCCCTTAACCATGTACCCTTAGCAAAACTTCCTCCAACAACAACCTTCGCCTTTAAGCCCTTACACACCTTACTTAGTCTGTTAACAAACCAAAGACTCTTTTCCTTAACGAACTTTTCCTCATCACGCGTCGGTTTTGCTAAATTCTCTGCTTTTGCCAAGACTGATTTAAAATCCATTTTGATAAAAAGAAAAAATAAATCTTATATAAAAGATTGCTATTTTTGCATAAAAAAGAGAAAATGGAACAAACAATTATCTACCTCGGGTTCATAGGAATAATTCTTTTCATTGGTATCGTCTGTACAGCAATCGCAAGAAAGCTAAAACTACCATCATTCATGTTCCTTCTTATAGTCGGCGTTATCTTGGGAAACATAACTATAAAAGGAAAACCACTCATATATTTTGATCCACTCTTTCTTGCCTCATTAGCAACGCTGACCCTTGCCCTAGTTGTTTTCGAAGCATCAAGCAAATTTAAACTAAAAGAATTTGATGTCCTATCATGGCAAGCGCTAAAGCTCACATTAATATTTTTTGCATTTCTCTTGATTTTTCTTTCGGTAGCATCAAAGTTTATTTTCTCGGACCTATCTTGGCCTTTAGCTATACTTTTTTCAGCTACAATGATTGGCAGTACTCCACCGCTATTTTTTGTCATTAAAAAAATAAAAGTATTCAGACTCCTTGAGGTCGAGGCAATATTAAACACGCCATTAGGTATTGTTATACCATTCCTAATTGCAGATTTTCTAGCTAAGGCCAAAAAAGTAACCTTCTTAGGAGTATCTACACAGCTTACTTCCATAGTGCAACAATACATCGTTGCTATTGGCGTCGGAATCCTCCTTGGAATCATCATATTCAAATTAATGCAAAAGATACATCATTACAGAGTTGTTTCGCAGCTCACAATACTCACAGCAGCAATCCTTACTTATGTAATCGCTGAACTATTCGAAGGAAGTGGTGTACTTGCAGTAACAACAATGGGCCTTTTCTTTGGAAATGTATACATAATTCACAAAAGAAAACTCCTAGAATTCTCAGAGACCCTTTCATACATACTTGAAATAATCGTATTCATCATGATCGGATTCACAATCAAAATTTCTTTTACACCAGCATTCATAGCAAGATCCTTGTTGCTCTTTGGAGTATTTATTTTAATCAGGTACATAGTTGTTAATATCTCATTTAGAAAAGGATTTACAGAGCTGGAAAAGATCTTTATAAGCCTAAATGCACCAAAAGGCATAGCTGTTGCAGCTTTGGTATTTAGCCTTGCGCTTAAAACAGCCATGATTCCAAGCCTTAACCTCGTTCTTGATTTGATCCTCGTAACTCTGTTCTACTCAGTCATTCTATCCACGATTATCGTACGATTGTCAAAATATTTCATAAAAGTAGAGGTAACAGAAGAGGAACAAATAAAAGAACCCAAACCAAAGAAAAAGAAAAGATGATTCGATTTGGTCCTGCAGGATTTGGAATGCCTTCACTTAAAGGACTCGAGCACACAAAAGAGCTCGGCTTAACTGCAGCAGAAGTCGAATTTACCTATGGAGTGAGAATGAATAACAAAACTGCCGAGCAACTCGGCATAAAAGCAAAAAAGCTTGGCATAGCTTTAAGCGTACATGCTCCATACTACATAAACCTTGCAACGCCAGATAAGAAAAAACTCGCTAATTCTTATAGAAATGTTCTCCAATCATGTGAAAGAGCTCATTTTATGCACGCAAACCCTGTTGTCTTTCATCCAGCTTTCTATGGAAAGCTTGAAAAAAATGAATGTTATCAACTTGTAAAGCAGCGCATTCTCGAATTAAAAGACCAAATAAAAAAACAAGGTTTAAAAGTCCAATTAGCTCCAGAAACAACAGGAAAGCCAACACAGTTCGGATCATTTGAAGAAATAATGCGACTCGTTCATGAAACAAAATGTTCTTTCTGCGTTGATTTCGCTCATCTATATGCGAGAAATCTCGGAAAGATTGATTATAATCAACTCCTTAAACAGCTTAAGAGATTCAAACATATTCATGCCCATTTTAGCGGAATAGAATACACCGAGAAAGGCGAAAAACGCCATATTCCACTGAAAAAAGCTTTTTTCTTACCGTTGGCAAAAGCCCTTCTCAAATACAAGCCAGACATTACTATAATCAATGAAAGCCCAAACATCTATGACGATGCTGTTAAAATGAAAAAATGGTTAGAAGAACTAAGAAAACCAAAAAAATAATCTTGGATACAAACTTCTTGATGATCCCAGCAACGCTCGGCGTTGACATTTTTAGAGAAATAAATCGCATATGCCAATTCAATTATGAGATATGTATTCTCGACAAATCAATCGAAGAGCTAAGCAAAATCATAGAAAAAGCGAAGGGAAAGGAAAAGAGAGCTGCAAAAACAGCGTTAGCGCTTATAAAAAAGAAAAATATCAAAATCATAAAAACACATGAGAAAAAACTCGACGTAGACTCGATCCTTCTGAAAAAAGCAAAGAAAGATGCAATCATAGCAACTCAAGATATAGAATTAAAAGAAGGTCTCAAAAAAATAAAAGCAAAACACATTACACTGAGACAAAAGAAATACCTTATGCTAAGCGAATAAACAAATTAAAATTAAAGAAATCTTTATAAATTATATCCGCTCTGCTCCTCTAAAATGTTCTACAGAGTTCGAGTAAAAGACCACATCAGGGTACCGCCAAATCTGTTTGGCTTAAAAAGAGACGAAGCTATCTTAAAGCAGATCAGAGAAGAATACCAAAACCACATAAGCAAAGAACTCAACATAGTACTCGATGTTGAAAAACTTGTAGAAGTTAAAGAGGGTGTTGTCATTCCTGGAGATGGTGCTGCATATTTTGAAACAACATTTGACCTAATTACCTTCAAAACAAACCTAAATGAAGCTGTATTAGGTAGAATTAAAGACATCACAGATTTCGGCGCGTTCATATCAATAGGCCCAATAGAAGGAATGATTCACATATCTCAAACAATGGACGATTATGTTTCATTTTCAAAGGACAAGGTTCTTCAAGGCAGAGATACGAAAAGAACGCTCAAAGTCGGAGACCTATGCAGGGCAAGAATTGTTGCAGTTAGCTATAAAGATCCAATGAATCCAAAGATAGGTTTAACCATGCGACAACCAGGCTTAGGCAAGCTCGAGTGGCTTGAAGAAAAAGAAAAGAAAAAAGAACAGCCACAGAAAGAAGAACAATCCAAACAAAAAAAGATGAAGAAAAAATGAAGAAAAAAGTTTGTAAGCAATGCAAACTCTTCGTTCAAGGTGATGAATGCCCTATATGCCACGGAAAGGATTTCAGTTTTAACTGGCAAGGCAGAGTATATGTCTTTAATCCAGAAAAATCCATCGTCGCAAAAAAACTCAGCATTAAAATAAAAGGCGAATACGCTTTAAAAGTAAAATAAAAGCAAAATGGAACTAAAACTTATTGAAAAAAAACAGAATCCTCTTTTAGAAAGGACAGAATTAGTCTTTGAACTAGAC
>Ga0180300_10000235_pt1 | contig 23208 bp, 26 predicted proteins | sample GuaBasSediGuay15_FD_121798 | JGI IMG/M metagenome (GOLD analysis project Ga0180300, IMG submission 121798) | Subseafloor sediment microbial communities from Guaymas Basin, Gulf of California, Mexico - Guay15, Core 4569-2, 21-24 cm | ecosystem: Environmental > Aquatic > Marine > Hydrothermal...
GACTTCCAGCCCGAGCTCCTTGCCGTCTCAGCCGGTTTTGACACCTACCAGGGCGACCCCCTGACTGCCTTGAGGCTCGAGATCGATGATTATTATCGGATCGGCCGAAGGATCCAGGCCCTCAACCTCCCCGCCTTCTCCGTCCTGGAAGGGGGATACTCCTCTGACCTACCCAAACTCGTTGCCGCCTATCTGAAAGGCTTATGCGGGGAATAGGTCGAAATGTCATCCTCCTCTCGCTGATCTCACTCTTCAACGACATCTCATCAGAGATCATCTATCCCCTCCTGCCCATCTTCATCACCTCGGTGCTCGGGGCATCGACCGTCGCCTTGGGAATAATTGAAGGGGTTGCGGAGTCGACCGCAAGCATCCTCAAACTCTTCTCCGGCTACCTATCCGATCGTGTCCGTAAGAGGAAGCCGATCGTCGTCCTCGGCTATCTCATCTCCAATCTATCCAGGCCCCTGATCGGTATCACCAACTTCGCCTATCAGGTAGGTATCTTCCGCTTTCTCGACCGGATCGGCAAGGGAACCAGAACCGCTCCCCGGGATGCCCTCCTTTCAGCATCCACTGAGAAGGAGAGCTTAGGGAGAGCCTTCGGCCTCCAGCGGGCCTTCGATCATCTGGGTGCAGTGATCGGTCCGCTTATTGCCCTCTCACTCCTATCAGCTGGCTTCTCATTGAGGAACATATTTCTCTTTGCCGCCATCCCCGGAGTTGTTGCCCTCCTCCTCCTGATCCCGGTGCAGGAGAAGGCCGGAGGCGAAGGGAAGAGGTTTTCGATCGGCCGGATCGATCAGAACTATCTCCGCTTCCTCATCATCGTTCTCATCTTCACCCTGGGAAACTCCTCCGATGCCTTCCTCATCTTAAAGGCAACAGCTGTCGGCATACCGCTCATGATGATACCGATCCTCTGGGTCCTCCTCCATCTCGTCAAAAGTATAAGCTCCACCCCGGCCGGCATGCTATCCGATCGGATCGACCGGAGATATGTCATTGTTTTGGGCTGGATTATCTATTCCGCTGTCTATTTCGGCCTGGCCTGGGCCCACCGGCCTTACCAGGTTCTCATCTTCTTTTTGATCTATGGACTCTATTTTGGCCTTACCGAGGGGGTTGAGCGGGCATTGGTGGCCGATCTCATCCCCAGGGAGAAAAGGGCCACCGGTTATGGGCTATATCATCTTGCCGTAGGTATCGGCGCCCTCCCGGCCTCCGTCCTGTTCGGAATCTTCTGGCGTCTCTTCAGCCCCGCCTTTGCCTTCGGTTTTGGGGCCGGTTTGGCCCTGATTGCCGCCCTGCTACTGCTCTTTCTGGTAAGATCTAAGGCAGAATAATATAGGGGATCAGCCAGCCCATAAAGTCATAGCTGTAGTTATCATCATAAAGCGTATCCCAGTGGAGCATATCGAAGATCGCAAACCGGATCGATGGGATGAGCTGGACATGCCAGGTCCCGGTGTAGCTACCATCGCCATTATTGGTGAATGGAATCCGGATATGATAGGGCCAGATCAAGATGAAGGTGTGGAGGAAGAGTTTGGCATCTAAGGTGTTGGTGTAGACGGTGATCGTGACCTCTTCTAAGGGCTTGAATACCATCACATTAGCGGTATCAATAATGGTCATCGGATCGGTAATCAGAGTATCGATCTTAGTGGTGCTGGTTGTGATCCGAATTGAGTCGATCTTGACTGTAGCAACCGAATCGGACTGGCCAATGGAGCCGGAGATATTGGTGAGTTTCCAGCCCCGATACTCATCATCGGTATTGCCAAGTCGTTTAAAGATAGCTCTGATCTCGAAGGTCTCAGAAAGGAGTTTCTTCAGAAGTTTATAGCTGGAATCCGGCAGCATATAGAAGAGGTCAATGGTCCCGAGATTGTGTCCGGTATAGATGACATAGGCAGAATCACCATTGATTTCGATCTCAATCTCAGGCTCGGGATGAGAAGTAATCTCTCTTCCCCAGAGGACTGTATTGAGGGTGTCGAAGGTAGAAGGTGGCAAGGTATCTCCAGAATCAGAGACTGCTCGACCCTCAAAGTGGGTGGTGGTGTTGAAGAGGATGGTATCACCGGCGATGTAATCTTTGAGAGCCTCTTTATCCTTTTCCACACCGCTGGTGCAGAGTAGCAAAACCACTGGGATCAAAAATAGAGCCAGTTTTTTCATCACTACCTCCTAATTAAGGATGACAATCTTACCCATCCTGATTTCGGTTTCGATTCTTATCCGATAGAAATAGATTCCGGCTGGAAGCGGATTTTGAGGCCAGATGAAATGGTATCTACCCGGCCCCATCCGGCCTGAGGCCAGATGGTCCACCAGCCGTCCTTGGAGATCATAAATGGTAAGATCGATCAGAGTAGAATTGGGAAGGCTAATACTAATAGTGGTCCTTTCCCAACCTGGATTGGGATAGATCCGAATTGGATTAATTGTGCGTTTCTCCCCCATACTTATCCTGGGCTGGAAAGGCCACCGGTAGATGGAGGCATCCATGGTGCCGCAGAAAAGATAATTATTGGGGTTTATCGCCAGACAGGTGATAGTGGTCGAAGGTAGACCCTGATTCATCGGCTTCCAGTCACCACCACCATTCTCACTCTCATAAACCCCTTGCTGTCCGCCGGCATAGACGACCTCAGGGTCATCAGGATCGATCAGGACTGCCATGATCCCGGATAGTCCGGTGTTAAACCAGCTCCCTCCTCCATTGGTTGTCTTGAAGACCCCATCCGGGCTTCCGGCATAAAGGATCTGCGGATTTGAGGGATCGATGGCGAGAGAATAGGCCGTATCGTTAATACCATTGGACACCGAAAACCAACTTGTTCCTCCATTGGTAGTCTTATAGACACCACGATAACCACCGGCATAGACAATGCTGCTATTTTGAGGATCGATTACCAGAGAGAAGGCATAACCATTGTTGGCAAGAACACACCTCATCCAACTTACCCCACCATTGGTTGTCTTTGAGACAACCATCTGCCCATTATAGGTTCCACCACTGTAATAGACCAGGCTGTTTTTTGGATCTCGAATTAGACATCCACCATCAACATAATAGTTATCGATCTGACTCCAGACGGACCCGCCGTCGGTGCTCTTAAAGAGCTGGGCATTGCCTCAACCCTTACCTTCTAAGGTGAGGATGATATCAGGATCGGAGTTATGAAACGCAAAGGCACATAGGTTACCACAGTCGAGAGGGGTGGGTAACTTCTGCCAGTCCGAACCATTGTTGGTCGACTTATAAATCGCATTATATTCGGTGTAGAGGGTGGCTGGATCATGGGGCGAGATCCCGATGGTATAGATAAAACTGATGTTTATCCCCTGATTGATCTCAGCCCAGTGTCCGCCTCCGTCGGTAGACTTAAAACATCCCTCATAGTCACAGGTGAGGAGGACTCCAGGGATATTTCGGCTGGTAAAAAGATCCCGATAGGATTTGTAGAACTTCCCATAGCCGGTGCCGACCTCAAACCATGTTGCTCCCGCATCAGTGCTTTTATAAATAATTGTATCAGCACCAGCATAGACAGCATCTGGCTCACAGGGGGAGGTGGTAAGGGAGCTGAGCAGACTGCCATGATAAACTCGATTCCAGGAACCACCTCCATCAATCGAACGATAGATATAGCCGTAGAAGGTGCCTGCATAAAGGGTCTCTGGAGTTTCCGGATGGATGGCTAAGGCGTAAACATAGTTCCCGCTATCGATTCCGGCTGAAGCATCGAAGAAGCTCCCACCGCCATCAGTCGATTTATAGAGGGCCGGTATTGAGGTGGTGGTATAGATACCACCACCCACATAGATGGTTCCGGGATCGGCCGGATCGAGGGCAAGGGAATAGCCAATACCCCGATTAGTGTCGTTGACAACCTTTATCCTCCAGGTTGTGCCTCCATCAGTCGATTTAAGCAGGGCGATGTAATTATAGAGTCCTACTTCTTGAGTGCTTACCGCATAAAGGATTGAAGGATCCTTGGGATTGATGATAATATCATAGATGTAATTGCCACCGATTTGGATCTCGGACCAGCTCATTCCACCATCAGTTGATCGGGCGATCTTTTGATAGCCGCCAGCATAAAGCACATCGGGATTGTTTGGCGAGACCGCTAACGAGAAGACATAACCTTCAATCTTGCCCCGTTTCACCCAGGAATTGCCCTGGTCGGTAGTCCTCAGGATTGTTGCCGGACTGGAATAGGTGGCAATGTAGATGAGACTATCGTCGGAAGGAGCAGGTCCAAAGGTGTAGATTGGGCCACCATAAGGACCAATTGACTCCCACATACCAGCAATAAAGAATATAAAGCTCATCACATTCATCCTCTGATTTTACTGGCTTCCTCACCGAGGTCAACCTTAAGTCTGCCTCTGTTGACCAACGATGGCGATGAGATATAATGCTATAATGAAAGGGCTGATTCTGGCCGGTGGTTATGGAAAGCGGTTACGACCGCTCACCTATTCAATCCCCAAGCAGCTCGTTCCAATTGCCAACCGTCCGATTATCAGCTATGTGGTCGATCAGATCAGATCGGCTGGGATCAGTGAGATTGGTGTCATCATCTCCCCCCACACCGGGACCCAGATCAAAGAGGTGTTGAAGAATGAGTCCGATCTCCAGTTTACCTTTATCCTCCAGCGGGAACCACTCGGCCTCGCCCATGCGGTAATGATTGCCCGGGACTATCTTGGTGATGAACCGTTCCTGATGTATCTCGGCGACAATCTCATCGGCGAGCCAATCAGCCAACTGATCAGAGACTTCGATCCCAAAAAGGAGGATGGTCTCATTCTGCTCAAGGAGGTGGACGATCCGAGGATGTTCGGGGTGGCGATCACCGATGAGAGGGGTGAAGTGGTAGGGCTGGTGGAGAAACCCGAGGAACCCCCTTCAAAGCTGGCCCTGGTCGGTGTTTATCTCTTCAACACCCAGATCCATTCCGCCATCGATAGACTCAAACCATCATCAAGAGGAGAATTTGAGATCACCGATGCCATCACCACCCTGATCAAACAAGGGAGGAAGATCCGGAGCAAGATCTTAAGCGGGTGGTGGCTCGACACCGGCAAGAAGGACGATCTTCTCGCCGCCAATCGGATCATCTTGAGCAGATACCATCAGCACCGGATTGAAGGTAAGGTTGACACCAAGACCAGAGTTGAAGGGGAAGTCACGATCGACTCTGGGACGAGGATAATTGCCAGCCATCTCCGAGGACCGCTCGTAATCGGAAAGGGATGTGAGATTGCATCCTCTCATATTGGCCCCTATACCGCAATCGGCAACTCCTGTCGAATCATCAATTCAAATATTGTCGAGAGTGTAATTATGGAGGGTGCCAGAGTCGAATCGATCCCCTCTCTCTCCCACTCGATCATCGGTCGGAAGGCGAGGGTGGTGAAAGGTGAGGGTGAAGGGATGCAACTCTTGATCGGCGATGATGCGAGTATTCTCCTATGATTGAAGGGGTAAGGGTGAAACAATTAAAATTTATTACTGACGATCGCGGGCGTCTCATTGAGATCCTGAGGTGTGATGACGAACTCTTTATCGAATTTGGCCAGGTCTATATGACTACTGCCTACCCCGGTATCATCAAGGCCTGGCATGGTCACCGTTATCAGACCGACAATATCACCTGTATCAAGGGGAAGATCAAACTCGCCTTATACGATGACCGGGAGGGTTCCGCCACCAAAGGCGAAATCGATGAGTTCATCATTGGCGAAGATGATCCCAGATTGGTCCAGATCCCCCCTCTGGTCTGGCATGGCTTTAAGAATATTGGATCGGTGGAGGCATTGGTGATCAATATCCCAACCCAACCCTACAATCACCAATCCCCTGATGAGCTCCGCCGACCACATACCGATTTTTCCTATGAGTGGTAAACCGATCCTGATAACCGGTGGGGCAGGATTCATCGGCAGTAACCTTATCCGTCAGTTAATCGATGATTATCGGATCATCTGTCTCGATCGATTAAGTTATGCCGGGAACCCCAGAAACCTCTCCGACCTGACCGATACCATCTATCTTGCTCCTGGCTACCCCCCACCGAAGCGAGACGGTGGGATGGGGATAAAACCACTAAAGGAGATCCCAGATGACCGCCTTGTCTTTATTCTCGGGGCGGTAAATGACTTCGACCTTCTCCATCAGATCCTCAAAAAAGTGAGTGGGATCATCCATCTTGCCGCTGAGACCCATGTCGACCGGTCCCTCCTCGATCCCGGTCCATTCCTGAGAAGTGACCTCCTCGGCACCTACATCCTGCTTGAGGCAATCAGGAGAGAGGGAAGAATCCCCCTCCTCCATGTCTCAACCGATGAGATTTATGGCTCACGGAAGGAAGGGCGATGCAGTGAGGACGATCCCCTCAATCCAACCAACCCTTATGCTGTGGCCAAGGCGGCTGCTGATCGGCTGGTCCTTACCTATCATAAGAGTTTTGGCCTTCCAGTAATGGTGGTCCGTCCCTCCAACAATTACGGCCCCTATCAGCATATCGAAAAGTTCATCCCGTTTATGATCGTTGCCGCACACAAGGGGTTACCTCTCTACCTCTATGGTGATGGTAGTAATATCCGTTCCTGGATCCATGTTGAGGACTGCTGCCGGGCCATCCGTCTTATCTTTGAAAACTGGAGGGATGGGGAGATCTATAATATCTCGGGTGAGGAGATAACCAATCTTCGGGTTGCCCAGCTCATCTGCAGAATTCTCGGAATCGATCCCGATCGGATTGAGTTCATCGGTGATCGGCCCGCCCATGATTATCGTTACGCCCTTAACGACGAAAAGCTAAGAAACGACCTTGGCTTTAATCGACGGATCAGATTCTCTGATGGATTAACTCAGACGATCCACTGGTACCGGGAACATGTAGACTGGTGGCAGGAACTCTGGGATGAGGAATTTGAAGCATATCTTAGTGAGTGGTATGGGAGGCTTGGTGCCCGTCCTTTTAAGAAACCTTGATATCCCAATCTTCATCGAAATCGGATCTGGCCTGATCCGTAGACTCAAACCGATCATATCAAACTACAACCTCAACTTCTCCTATCCCCTCTTCCTCTTCGGGAAAAGAACTTATCAGATTTCTGGAGCACCAGCGGTAAGAGAGTTCACCCACTATGAGATAGAATATGTTGGACCGAGTCGAGAAGAGGAGGTGAGAAGAATTGAAGGCCTGATCACCGAACGGCTCCATGATGTGGTAATCGGGATTGGCGGAGGCAGGGTGCTCGATGTGGCCAAGCTGGCGGCGGCGAGAAAGAACGTTGGCTTCATCTCAGTTCCCACTATTCCATCCAACGATGGGATCGCCTCTCCGGTGGCGGTGATTGAGAACGGCGGTGAAAATCAATCAATCCGGGCTCGAGTTCCAATGGGGATTGTGGTTGATATCGACCTTTTTCATATCGCTCCGACCCGGCAGCTCAAGGCCGGAATCGGTGATCTCATCGCCAACATCTCTGCCCTTCACGACTGGCGACTCGCCTTCGATGATGGCAGGGACAACTTCGATCCATTTGCCGCCATGCTCTCCCGACTGGCGGTGGAGGGGTTGATTAAATTTGAAAACCCCGATCTTAAGGATCACGGTTTTATTGAACGATTGGTCATCGGCCTCATCCTCTCCGGTATCGCCATGGGGATTGCTGGTTCATCTCGGCCCGCCTCTGGTAGTGAGCATGAGATCAGCCATGCCATCGACCACCTCTTTGGTGGCCGTGGTCTCCACGGCGAACAGGTCGCCATCACTACCCTCTTCACCCTTCACCTTCAAAAGCAGCCGACCGATCGGATCAGGGCGATTTATGAGAGGGTAGCCATGCCAAAAAGAATCGATGCGATTGGTCTCTCGATCGACAACTTCGTCCAGGCGGTTCAGTATGCGCCCAAGACCAGACCGGGCCGTTATACGATACTGGAAAAATTGAATCTCTCCAGAGATGAAATCAGAACCGTTGCTCTGGAGTCTGGGATCTGGTCAGGATCTCGGTAATGATCTCTCTCATCTGATCGGCAGCACGATCCCAGGAGAACCGTTGGGCAAAACCTCTCGCATTTGAGGTCAGCTTCTGGCGTAAACTTTTCTCCCCGATTGCTCTCATTATCTTCTCCGCCAGATCGCCGATATTGCCATATTGATATAAAAGGCCGGTCTCAAGATCAAGAACCGATTCTCTCAAACCGGGGGAGTTGGCGGATATGACCGGCGTGCCGCAGGCCTGGATCTCGATGTTGACCAGACCAAAGCCCTCCTTGGCCGAAGTAGTTACCCCAATCCAGGCCGAGGAGACAATCCGCCGCTTCTCCTCCTCGGTGATCCAGCCGGTGAATCGGATTCTCCTCCTAAGCCCCAGCCTATCGGTTAACTGTTTGAGTCTTGGTAGATCATCCCCATCACCGATGATAACCACTTCCAGTTCTGGCAAATGGGGAGAGATCTCCTTAACCGCTAAAATAAGATGGTCGATCGACTTATATCGCTTGATCCGGCCTACGGAGACAATTAGTGGATGAGGGGCCTTTCTTGCCACCGGTTGATAGAATTCGGTGTCGACGCCGTTGTAGACGACGGAGATCAGATCCGGTCTGATCCCATAGCGAATGAGATCCCGCTTCGTGCTCTCGGACACCGCAACGAACCTCACCCCGGGGTATAACCGTCCAACCAGCCTTTCGGTCAGATAGACATAGGTGGCAAAGATCGGGTTGGTCTCCCGATAGATTACCTTGCCGAAGAAGTGGTGGAGGATACAGAGTTTTGGTAAGGGAGAATAGAGGGGGGTGAAAAATGGGATCTTGTTCAGATCTTCAATTATGATATCGAATGGCTCATATCTGAGCCAGGTGAGATAATATTTGAGGAAGACCAGATTGAAATCATACCTCCCGCCCCGCCGGATCACCCTCATCCCATCAACCACCTCCTCCTTTGGAGAATCTGGGAATGAGGAACAGAAGAGGGTGATCTCAAAATCCTGACTCAGCCTCTTGAAGATCTCGTGGAGATTCCTCTCCGCACCACCGGATTGAGGATTCTTGATATCCTGCCAGTTGACAATTAATAATCGTTTCAAACCGCTACGGAGAGGGTGGGATTCGAACCCACGATCCACCTTTCGGTGGATACACGATTTCCAGTCGTGCTCCTTAGACCGGACTCGGACACCTCTCCGTCATTCCTTCTTTTCGGTATCATCCGGCTCCCGCTCGATCTCATGCATCGCCTTCTTAAACTCTCTCACCCCCTTACCCAGACCCCGGGCAATCTCCGGGATCTTCTTGGCGCCAAAGAGGATGAGGGCGATGAGGAGAATGAGCAGGATTTCTTGCCAGCCAAGTCCCATGAAAGATTTTATCCCCTATGGCTCAGTAAGTCAAGGCTCCTACAACCCGATCCCGATCCCCATTCCGAACTCGATACCATACTCTTTCTCGTCCTCACCCGAAGTTTGGGTATAGTTTTCATCCGGGGTGAGATTATATCGGAGGGCGAGGCGGGGCTGGAAATAGACCATTGGAGCAATTCTGGTAGTTCCGCTCACCCGGAAGAGAAGACCGAGATCGGTTTCAAGCTCATCATCCTTCAGGTCATCCTCAAGGGTAATATTTCCGATGCGCCATTTTCTCCTCCCGCTCAGATTGTGGAGGAGATAGCCACCAAGTCCAAGGGAGAAACCAAAGGGTGGAGTATTGAGATTGAACTTTAACAAGAGAGGTAGATAGAGAGAATTCAAACTTATCTCATTCAGCGTCTTTACCTCTCCCACCTGGGCGATGATCCAGGAATAGCTGGTATGACAGAAACCGAGGTCGAGTTCGCTACTCAGGAAGACCGGGAACCGGGAGGGGGTTATCGACTTCTCGATGAGGAGGCCGAGATGGAAGCCCATTCCGTCACCGGCCTCAAGATCTTCGATATCCCGATCATACCACTGGTAGTTACCACCGACCGAAAAGCCGATACCGAATCCACCACCAAGAAGGATGGTGGGGATAAGCATTATCAACAGCCTCATCATTCCTCCTTTATAAAATTCTGCTTAAACTCCAGAAAGCGATCTTCTTCAATCGCTTTCTGGATTCTCTTCATCAGGTGCGCAAAATGGTAGAGATTATGGTAGGTAAGTGCCCTTGGCCCAAGCATCTCGCCACTCAAAAAGAGATGGCGGAGATAGGCCCGACTGAAATTCCGACAGACCTCGCAGTCACACTCCGGATCGAGGGGCGAATCGTCCTTGCGATAACGGGCATTGCGGATCATCACCTTCCCTTTCGAGGTAAAACCGGTTCCGGTTCTGCCATTGCGGGTAGGAAGGACACAGTCGAAGAGATCGATCCCCAACCCAACGGCGCCGACAATATCTTCGGGATAACCGATCCCCATCAGGTATCGAATCCGATCGGATGGGAGGTTTGCTACCGTTGCGATCACGATCTCCTCGGTCACCCGTTTCGCCTCACCGATCCCGAGTCCACCAACCGCATAACCGTCGAAATCAAGATCAACGAGCCTTCGAGCACACTCCTCTCTGAGATCCACATATGTGCCACCCTGGACGATAGCGAAGAGGACCTGATTATCTGCTCTCACCTCCCGGGACCGCTCCGCCCACCGCACAGTCCGCTCCACGCTTACCCGGGCATCAACCTTGGGAGTCGGATAGGGAAAGAAGAGATCCAGGACCATGGCGATGTCGGAACCAAGACGGGCCTGAATCTCAACCACCTTCTCCGGAGTGAAGAGATGTTCCGAACCATCGAGATGGGACTTGAACCTTATCCCCTCTTCGGTGACCTCCTTCAGTTCGGAAAGGGAGTAGGCCTGGAACCCACCAGAGTCGGTAAGGATTGGACCCTTCCAGCCCATAAAACGGTGGAGTCCTGAGGCCGATTCGATCACTTCCACACCGGGCCGGAGGTAGAGATGATAGGTATTGGCAACGATGATCTCAACCCCACATTCCTCAAGCTCCTTCGGGGTTATCCCCTTTACCGAGGCCCGAGTGGCAACCGGCATGAAGGCAGGGGTTCGAAAGTCACCGTGAGGGGTGTGGAATATTCCCAGCCTTGCCCCTCCCGATGTCTTCACCACCTCAAATGATGAGCATCCCATCGCCGTAGCTGAGGAATCGATAGTTTTCGGCGAGGGCGGTCTGATAGATCTCTTTGAGCCGTTTTAACCCAACCAGGGCGGAAACCATAATGAATGGCGGGGATTTCGGGAGATGGAAATTGGTGATCATACCATCGATCCTGGTGAATTTATGGCCGGGTTTAATAAAGATATTGACCCTCCCCTTGGATGGGGTGACCGGCCCCGACTCGAGGCTTTCCAGAACTCTTACCACCGAGGTGCCCACCGCAATCACCCGCTGGGCCCGATTTATCTTGACCGCGGCGAGTTCTGAGATCTCGTAGGGCTCTGGCTCCATCTCGAAATCCTCTATCCTTCGGATGCGACGGAAGATACCGGGCCGGATGTGGCAGGTAATGGTGGTATAATCAATTCCAGCCTCTTTCAGTCGATCTAATAGCTCCTGGGTAAAATGGAGTCCTGCGGTCGGTGAGGCAACCGAACCCGGTTTCTTAGCGAAGATATTCTGGTAATAGATCTCGTCATCGGGCTCAACCGGACGCCTGATATAAGGGGGGAGCGGTATCTCGCCATGAGCTTCGGGATCGGGGTCGAATCGGATAAAGAGATACTCACCCTCCCGGTTAATTATCTCACCTTGGAGCTTGCCACCAAATACTACCTTCATCCCCTCTCTCAGTCGTCCCCGACCCAGACACCGCCAGATATGATCCTCTGCCTCCTCCACCAGCAGGACCTCAACCCTACCACCCGTCTCTTTCTTCCCCCAGAGTCGGGCCCGGATCACTCGAGAATCGTTAAAAACTAAGAGATCGCCGGGAAGGAGGAGTTCTGGAAGATCGCGGAATGATCGATGAAAGATGCCGAAAGGGCGGACAACCAAGAGTCTGGCCTCATCCCTCTCCCGATAAGGAAACTGAGCGATCGCCTCCTTGGGCAGATGATAGTCGAACTCGGCTATCCTCATCTTCTCGAAAAGATGTTGAGGAGGATCGAGAAGATGAGGGATAAGATGAGAACGGTTACAATCGGAAAATAGAAGACAAAGTTCTTTCGCTGGATAACGATATCACCGGGCAGACGGAAGAATGGAATCTTGGGGAAGAACTGGAGCGCGAGTCCGAAAAAGATGAGGAGGAGGCCAACCAAGATCAGAAATCGTGAAACCGAGCCGAACATCAGATTTCCTGATTGGAGGAGAGGAAGATCTCAATCAACCGGCGTGCCTCCTCATAGTCATCCTCGGAGACGGCAATCTCACCCCATCCCCCCATCATCACCTTAGGGAGTCCATCGAGCCAACTCGTCTCATACCTGCGGAGCATCACATGGATCCCCTCATTCTCTAAGAAGTCGCGAATGGCGACCGCGGTGAATTCATCTGGTGCGACATAGACCCGTTTATACATCAGGGGATTTTAATAGTGCTCGCCCATCTGTCAAGAAAGTTGCTTGAAATACTGATAGGTCCTCTCAATCCCTTCTTCCAGTTTGATTCTCGGCCGCCATCCGAGCCGGTTCCTCGCCCGAGTGCAGTCGAGGCAGCTCCTGCGCAACTCTCCGGCGCGGGGTGGACCGTGGTGGTAGTCGAACTCAACCTTGAGTATCTCCCTCATCATCCTAATCAGCTGATTGACCGAAGTCTCTACTCCGGTGCCGATGTTATAGATCTCTCCAGGACCGGTGAGGGCAAGTAGATTGACCGCAACGCAGTCGAAGACATGGACATAATCTCGGGTCTGATTTCCATCTCCAAAGATGATGGAAGGTTTTCCCTTCAGAATGTTATTTATGAAGATGGCGATGACCCCGGCCTCGGAGAGGGGGTTCTGGCGGGGACCATAGACATTGCTGTAACGGAGGATGGTCCATTTGGATCCATCGAGGATCGTCTGGACATAAAACTCACCGGTAACCTTGGAGATGCCATAGGGAGAGATAGGCCTCAAGGGATGATCTTCCCGGGTGGGAAGATCATCGGTCTCACCGTAAACGGTTCCACCACTCGAGGCGAAGATGAATTGCTCGACCTGGAATTCTTTACTCAGAAGGAGGAGATTCAGGGTTCCGAGGATATTGACCCGTGCATCAAACATCGGATCTTCCTCCGATCTCCGGACATTGATCTGAGCGGCGTGGTGATTGACCACCTGAGGACGGAAACTCTGGAAGATCGCGCGAAGGTCATCGGTTATGTCCCTCTTTTCAAATCGTGCCCTGGGGTTTACATTCTCCTCCCTACCGGTGGAGAGGTTGTCAATGATTAAGACTTCATCTCCTCGCTCAACATGGGCATCAACCAGATGGGAGCCAATGAATCCAGCCCCGCCAGTAATGAGGACCCTCATTCCTCGATCTTCTTCGCTTCGGAGATGAGCATGACCGGTATCCCATCCTTTATGGGATAGGCCAGCTTACATCGCTTACAGATAAGGCTATCCTCTTTCTCTTCCAGTCTCCCTTTGCACCTGGGACAGACCAGAATCTCCCGTAGCCTCGGGTCGAGCCCTTTCATCAAAACCTCCGGGAACTTTTACCGCGATATGGAAGGCCCAGATCAGTCCTCCCACCAGGACTGCAAAGCCAAAAACGAGCATGGCAATCCAGGGTTCGGTCAAAAAGTAGAGGAGGACAATAATAATCAGGGCCAGTGGGATGATGAGATTCCTAATCGACATCACTCCTCCCGATCCGGGCAAATAGTAGCGCAATGATGAAGATCAAAAGAAGCACTACCCATCCGATCCAACCTGGATAACCACCGTAGGGGCTCTTAATCCGCTCGATCAGATTGAGCGAGAGGAGGAGGATCAAGACACCAGGGGTTAAAAACCTGATCGAGAAATCCCAGGCGGGACCGAGACGAAATTCTGAGATGGAATTGACATACTCCCTCAAGACCTTTGCCTTAAGCACATAGCCGATGATGAGACACTCCAATAGTCCAACCAGAACCAGTCCAAAATTGGAGAGGAAGTGGTCGACGACATCGAGGATGTAGAGGCCCGCATCGGTGGTATAAATCAGCCCGCCCAGAAATCCGATCACACAGACGGCGATATTGGTTACCTTGCGGCTGATCCGCCACCGGTCCATCCCCCCGGCAACTGCTGCTTCAACAAGAGAGAAGGCGGAATCGATTCCCAAGGTGAGTAACATCAGAAAGAAGATCACCCCGAAGACAGCCGCACCAAAGGGGAGGAGATTTATGATCGTGGGATAAGAGATGAAGGCGAGACCAGGACCACCAGCAGCCACATCGGCAACGCTCTTCTTTGTCATCAGGGCGAGATAGCCAAGCGATGAGAAGACCGCAAAACCGGCAATATATGAGGTGAGGCAGTTAGAAAATCCAGTAATGACCGCATTATTATTGATGTCAGAGTTCTTGGGCAGATAGCTGGCATAGGCGATCATAATCCCGAACCCGATCGAGAGTGAGAAGAAGATCTGGGCATAGGCAGCAAGCCAGACCTGGGGTCGGGTCAAAGCGGCAAAGTTAGGGGTGAGATAATACTTTATTCCCTCTAAGGCCCCGGGAAGGGTTATCCCCCTTATCGCTAAGATGATGAGGCAGAGCCAGGGCAGAGGAACGGTGATGAGGACAACCCTGCCAACACTCTTCACCCCCTTAATGATACAGAAATAGATCGCAATCCAGGTGAGGGCGAGACCGATGAGGATATGAGGATTTATACCGCCAATCTCACCGATTCCAGAGGAGAGGTGGAGGAAGTCCTTATAAAAGAAGCTGGAGACATCCTTTCCCCAGGCCAGGCTGAAGGCATGATAGAGATAGCCAAAGCACCAGCCCATGATCACAGCATAATAGGTAACAATCCCGAAGGCGATGAGGAGGGCGAACCAGCCGATCCACTCATATCTTTTGGCTATCCGGGCAAATGAGAATGGTGCACTCCCGGACATCTTATGGCCCAGTCCAAACTCTAAGATGAGGAGTGGAATACCGGCGGTGATCATTGCAACGAAGTAGGGGATAAGGAAGGCCCCACCACCATTCTGATAGGCGATATAGGGGAAGCGCCAGACATTACCCAGTCCGATGGCGGATCCGATTGCGGCCAGGACGAAGGCACTTCGTGAATCCCACCTTTCTCTCATCTCACCTCCATCTCGGTGATTATAGTCAGGAGTTCCCTCTGGTCAACTTTCCGCTCCCAAGTAGAATTCTTTATGGACCGCGATGGATTCTCCCTCCTGGAACTCCTGATCGCCCTCACCATCATCGGTCTTGCCATCCTTCCCATGATCATGATTATTGCCCGAGAGAAGGTTTTGGATCGGCAGCTCGAAATGAAGAATCTTGGCCTGGAGCTTGCCCGGAGCGAGATCGAATGGGCCAAGAATAGAGCTGTCCTCCCCGAGGAGAAAGTGATAAACTTAGATGGCAACCAATTTGTCATAATATATGAGATCGATAAACAAGATCTCATCGTCTCGGTGCGTAAACCGGGTGATGAGAGGGATCTCATCACCCTGAGGGCAAGACACAGGTAAGGAGGAGTTATGTTCAGCGATGAGGATCGGAGGATCATAATCGGAAGATTTGAGAGGCTCGAGGATCCGGTCACGATCATCAATTTTACTCAGAGGCTGGAGTGCCAGTTCTGCCAGCCGACCGAAGAGCTCCTGACCGAGCTGGCCGCTCTTTCCGACCGGATCCAGCTCAAGATCCACAATTTTGTTGAGGATAAAGAACTGGCTGAGACCTATCGGATCGATAAGATACCGGCAACCGTCATCTTAGGAGAGAAGGATTTTGGGGTCAGGTTTTTCGGCATCCCTTCCGGATATGAGTTCTCGTCTCTGATCGATGCGATTGTTGATGTCAGCCGGAAGAGGACAGACCTCTCCGATGATACCAGGGAGAAACTATCCGGTCTTAATCGGCCGGTCCATATCCAGGTCTTTGTCACCCCAACCTGCCCCTACTGTCAGATGGCGGTCCGGCTCGGACACCAGCTCGCAATAGAATCGGACTGGATCACCGCCGATATGGTTGAAGTAACCGAATTCCCTCACCTCGGCCAGAAATATCAGGTGATGGCGGTCCCCAAGATTGTTATTAACGACCGGATCTCTTTTGAAGGGGCACTGCCGGAAGATCAGTTCGTTGCGAAGGTTATTGAGGCGTCAGGATAGCTCTTTTACCCGGTCGATATAGAGGTGGGCGGCAACAACGGCAGCAGCTCCATCCCCCACTGCCGAAGCGATCTGTTTGGCAAATTTCCTTCGGACATCGCCGATGGCCAGGATCCCTTTTATCGATGTCTCATTATTCTCATCGGTAATGATGTAACCGGAGCCATCCATCTGGACTTTCCCCTTTAAGAACTTGGTCTGAGGATGGAACCCCACATAGATGAAGACCCCCTGCACCGGGATTACCGTATCCTCCTTCGTGGCCCGGTTCCTGATCCTTACCCCGGTTACCGTCTCCTTCCCTTCAATAGTTATAACCAAGTGATTGAGATAGAACCTAACATTCTCATGTTGTTTTAACCGGTCCGCTAAGGCCTTTTCACCGACGATATGAGGGAGAACCTCAACATAGGTGATGGAACGAACATATTTCAGCAGAAACAGCCCTTCCTGAAGACCAGAATTTCCGGCACCAACAATCATCACATCCTTATCCTTAAAGAGGGGACCATCACAGGTGGCGCAATAGCTCACTCCTCTTCCCAGATACTTATCCTCACCTGGAACACCGAGCCGCTTTGGCTGACTTCCAGTCGCAACCACGATGGTGATCGTCTCATAACTACGATTCCTTGCCTTTACCACCTTCTTATAGTCATCGTACTCGATATCGTATACCTCATCGCGGACAAACTCCACTCCCCATTTCCGCGCCTGCTCTTCCATCCGCTTCATCAGTTCCGGTCCCGATATCCCCTCCGGAAAGCCGGGATAGTTCTCGATCATCGCCGTCTTTGCCGCCAGCCCTCCGGGCATCGCCTTCTCAATTAAAACTGTCTTCAGACCTGCCCTTCCGGCATAGATGGCTGCGGTAAGACCGGCTGGGCCACCGCCGATGATGACCATGTCATACATGGTTAATCAATTATATGAAATCCCACCCACCGGTCAATAATTCTCAAATCTATAGTAACTTCGGAAGGTGAATCCGGTGGGGTCTACCTTTTGGGATTGTAATCATCTGGAAGCTGCTGGGGTGGTGGTTGACTTAGCCAATCTTGCGGATACAATATATTGACAAGGAGGTGGTATGACTGCCCCATGGTCTGGACCTTTGGAAAAGGTTGACAATTATCGTTTCCGTGTTCCCAGACGATATAAGTCCTGCATGAGGACCGATGGGCTCATCTACGCCGATGAAAGACTGCTCCAGCTGATCAAGAAGGATCAGGCTCCAGAGCAGGTCGCCAATGTTGCCTGTCTGCCCGGGATCATCGGCTTCTCGATGGCGATGCCCGACATCCACTGGGGCTATGGCTTCCCGATCGGGGGTGTGGCCGGATTCGACCTCCAGAAGGGGGTGATCTCACCCGGTGGTGTCGGTTATGACATCAACTGCGGGGTGAGACTGCTCCGGACCGATCTCACGGTTGAGGATGTCAAACCCAGAATCGAAACCCTCACCCGGGAACTCTTCCACAATATCCCTTCCGGAGTTGGATCGAAGGGGAAGATCCGGATTACTGATCAGGAGGTAAAGAAGGTTCTGATCCATGGGGCCCGATGGGCGGTCGAGAATGGCTATGGCTGGGAGGAGGATCTGGAGGTGATCGAGGAGAAAGGTTCGATGGCCGGTGCCGATCCCGGGGTGGTCTCGAAGCGTGCCTTAGAGCGGGGAAGACCCCAGCTCGGGACCCTCGGTGCGGGCAACCACTTCCTTGAGGTCCAGCGGATCACCGATATCTATGACCGGGAGGCGGCGGAGAAGTTCGGCCTCGATGTCGGTATGGTGACCATTATGATCCACTGCGGTTCCCGTGGCCTGGGTTATCAGATCTGCGACGACTTTGTCAAGATCCTGGGCAATGTTACCAGGAGGTATGGGATCGAAATCCCGGACCGCCAGCTCGCCTGCGCACCGGTTGAATCTCCCGAAGGCAGGCGCTATTTCCAGGCGATGGTCTGCGCTGCCAACTATGCCTGGGCCAATCGCCAGTGTATTATGCACTGGGTCCGGGAGGCATTCGGTAAGGTCTTTGGAAAGGATCCCCGCCGCTTAGGGATGAGACTCATCTATGATGTTGCCCACAATATTGCCAAGATCGAGGAGCACACCTTCAATGGCAAAAAGGTGAAGGTCTGTGTCCATCGGAAGGGGGCTACCCGCGCCTTTGGACCCGGCCACCCATCCCTGCCGCCTCGGTATCGGGAAATCGGTCAACCGGTCATCATCCCCGGTGATATGGGCACAAGCTCATTCCTCCTCCTCGGCACCGAACGGGCGATGCAGGAGACCTTCGGTTCCACCTGCCATGGGGCGGGAAGGGTGATGTCGAGGCATGAGGCATTGAGAAAGACCAGGGGTCGTAGGCTGAAAGAGGAGCTGAAGGATCGGGGTATCCTCGTCATGTCGGCCTCCAACAAGACATTGGCTGAGGAGGCACCAGAGGCCTATAAGGATGTTGAGATTGTCGTCGATGTCTGCCATAAGGCCGGGATCTCGAAGAAGGTGGCCCGGATGGTTCCGATCAGCGTGATCAAGGGATGAGGGGAGAGATCGAAGCCAAGATCAGAAATGCCCCGTCCCTACCGGGCGTCTATATCTTTAAGGGAAAAACCGAGCGCCCCCTCTATATCGGCAAGGCGGCTGATCTCAATAAAAGGTTGAGATCCTATCTCCAGCCCACCGATCCCAAATCCCGCCGCATCCTCAACTCTGCGGTTGATCTGGAATATATTGTCACCAATTCTGATACCGAAGCCCTCACCTTAGAGGAAAGCCTGATCAAACTCAACCGGCCCCGCTACAATATCCGGCTCAAGGACGATAAGAAATATCCCTATCTGAAGTTGACCATCCAGGATAAATTCCCCCGCCTCTACCTCACCCGTAATCTGAAGAAGGATGGCTCCCTCATCTTCGGCCCCTATACCAGTGCCCGATCACTCCGTGAGACCATCCGAACCGTTACCAGGATCTTCCGCCTCCGCTCCTGTCGCAAGAGGTTACCCCTCAAGACTTTGGAGCGGCCCTGCCTCAACTTCTATATGAAAAGATGCCTTGCCCCCTGCCAGGGGAATATTGGTGAGGAGGAATACCGGACGATCGTCGATGAGGTGATCCAGTTTCTGAAGGGGAAGTCGGATCAACTCGAAGCCAGAATCGAGCGACTCATGCTTGCGGCCGCAGAAAAGGAACAGTTTGAGCTGGCGGCAAGGTATCGGGATCAGCTTCGTGCCCTGCGGACGGTGAAGCGGCGTCAGCAGATCATCACCGCTGATGGTATCGACCGGGATGTGATCGGGATCGCCACCGCTCCGAAGCTTGCCGTTGCGGTCATCTTTAAGATCAGGGATAATCACCTCCTGGGCAAAGAGACCTATAGGTTCGAGAAGGACCCCACTACCGAACCAGAGGAGATCGGGGCTTCAATCCTGAGGATGATCTACACCCACCTCTCCTTCCTCCCCGATGAGATCGTGGTCAGAACGAGATCTGAGGATGCCTCCCTCTTTGAACGCTGGGCCTGGGAGTATCGGAGGCAGAAGGTGGTGGTGAGGACCAACCCCAAGTGGGAACGGAAGAATCTCCTCGAGTGGGCAACCAAGAATGCGGGTCTCGCCCTTTCGGAGGAGCTGGCCAGAAGACCGCTGCCCAAACCGCTCATCGATCTCATGCAACACCTGAACCTCCCCCGCCCCCCTTGCTGGATCGAGGCCTTCGATGTCTCCAATCTAAAGGGGAAGGAGGCCACCGGGAGTTCGGTGGCCTTCATCAACGGCCGCCCCAAGAAATCACTCTATCGAAGGTATCGAATCCGTTCGGTTGACGGCATCGACGATTATGCCATGATCAGAGAGGTTATCCATCGACGGCTCAAGGATCTGGGAAGGGAACTACCCGACCTCCTGCTCATCGATGGTGGCAGGGGACAACTGAGTGCGGCCATTACCGCGATGAAAGAGACCGAGATCGAGATTCCAGTCCTCGCCTTTGCCAAGAGGTTTGATCAGCTATTCTTTCCCGATGGTCGGGTCGTCTCCATCCCTCCCACCTCACCGGCCCTACACCTCCTGAAACGAGTCAGGGATGAAGCCCACCGGTTTGCCATCACCTATCACCGCAAATTGCGCCGCAAGAAACTGAGAAGGATGTCGCTCGAGGCCCTACCCGGGATTGGTCCCAAAAGGGCCCTGATCCTCTATCGTTATTTCCAGGATATCGAGACCCTGAAGCGGGCATCAGAGGAGGAGCTGCGGTCAATCCCTGGGATCGGAAAGGAGCTGGCAAGATCGATCTACGAAGCGCTACATTCTTAAGTCCACTCGGCCCGATTGCGGTTTTCTGTTCACCCTTTGGGCTGAAGCGGATCGTCCTCGGCAGTGAGGGCGATGGGCATCACCACCCGATCACCCCCTTGGTCTTCGATTTCCTCGAGCGATATTTTGACCGTGAGCCAGGATCGATCTCCTTTCCGATCGACTGTTCCGATCTCAAACCTTACCATCTGATGGTCTATCACCAGCTCACCCGACTTCCCTTCGGTAAAACCATGACCTATCAGGATCTGGCCGTGATCCTCAAGACCTCCCCCCGGGCTATCGGTCAGATCCTGAAACTGAACCCCTTCCCGATCGTCTTTCCCTGCCATCGGATCGTGTCCAAATCAGGACTGGGTGGATTTTCAGCCGGCCGGGAGTGGAAGGTCGGCCTCTTGAGGCATGAGGGATGCTTATAGTCTTTACCGATCTTGACCGGTGTCTACTCGATGAGAACTACCGCTTCGATACCGCACTTGGAGCGGTCAACAAACTTCTGGATCAGAAGCATCGGCTGATCATAAACTCGAGCAAGACTAAGGCCGAGATCACCCATCTCCTGAGTGAGATGGGAATAAATATCCCCTATATCGTTGAGAATGGGAGTGCCATTTATATCCCAGAGGGGTTCTTAGGTATGGGATCGGCCGAGGTTGTGCTCGGGTGCAGGTTCCAGGAGATCGAGAGGGGGATGGAGGTCGTCCGGAGCCACCTCGGTCCGGTAGACTCCTTCTCATCCCTCAGTGTCCGAAAACTGATGGAGGTTACCGGTCTCGATGAGGAAGGTGCCCGCCGGGCAAAGATGAGAGAATACTCCGAACCATTCATCTATCCCGATCCACTACCAAAGGGCCTTCTGAATGAACTTTCCGGTCTCGGCCTCAGGATAATAAGGGGGAGATCATTCTGCCACCTCCTCGGCAACACCGATAAGGGAAAGGCGACGGGAAAATTTATCGAGATGATAATGGGACTGGGCATCCCATTCCGATCAGTTGCGATTGGTGATGGCCCCAATGACATCGGGATGCTCGATCTGGTCGACATCCCTTTCCTCACCCAGACCGGTCCTTCCGGATGGAAGGATTTTGTCACCAAGCTTTTGGAGATGGATCATGGCTGATTTCTTCCAAAATGGAATGATCACCACCCTCCACCGGATCGGGGAACCGAAGCTGGAGACGATCGAGGCTGAGCTATTGGAATACTCTCGCACCAAACCGCTCACCATCCTCATCCCCTGCTTGGTAACTGAATTTCGTGGTCGTGCCCTCCCCCTCATCCGGGAGACGATCAAAAAACTGAAATATGTCGACAAGCTCGTGATTACCCTCGATCTGGCCGATCGGGCTGGATTCAACCACGCCAAACGATTCTTCGGGGACATGCCCCAGAAGGTGAGGATCATCTGGATCGATGGAAAGAGGGTATCGAGACTGCTCAAGATCCTGAAATTAAACGACCTCGACCCTGGTCCCAGGGGGAAAGGGAGGGCGGTATGGTTCGGTGTCGGCTATATCCTCGCCCGAGGTAAAGAGCAGGCGATCGTTGTCCATGATGCTGACATTATCAATTATGACCGCTGGTTGGTCGCCCGACTGGTCTATCCCGTCCTCAACCCCAGTCTCAATTATGAGTTCTGCAAATCCTACTATGCCCGGGTCACCGACCGGCTCTACGGCCGGGTCACCAGACTCTTCTTCACTCCCCTACTCAGGACCTTCAAGCGGATCTTCCCCGGGATGAAGATCTTGGAGTATCTCGACAGCTTCCGCTATCCCCTATCCGGGGAGCTCTCCTTCACCACCGAACTCGCCCCCCATCTTATGGTCCCTGCCGACTGGGGACTGGAACTGGGCCTTCTGGTCCAGGTCTTCTACACCGTCTCCTTGGATCGGATCTGCCAGACCGATATTGCCGATAGGTTTGACCATAAACACCAGTCCCTGATCCGATCCAAACCGCATCAGGGGCTGATGAGGATGGCGATCGATATTACCAAAACCTTCTTCCGGACCCTCTCCGAAGAAGGGGTTGTCTTCCACTCCGGCTTCTTCAAGACCCTGAGACTCTCCTACATCCGGATCGCCAAATCGTTTGTTAAGAAATATAATGATCTGGCCAAGATCAACCAGCTCCGTTTCGATCTCCATCGTGAGATGACCGCGGTCGAGTCTTTTGCCCGTGCCTTAGAGATTGCCTATGATGAGTTCATCCGCTCACCGGTTGGTGTCCCCCTGACCCCGAGCTGGCACCGGGTCTTTGCCGCAATCCCGGAATTCTTCGATCTTCTCAATCAGGCGGTTGAGGAAGACAATAAATAGGATCGGCATCCTCCACTACACCGGTCCCCCGATCGTGGGTGGGGTTGAGGAGGTGATAAGATATCATACCCGCCTCTTCCTCAACGACGGCTTTTCACTCCGGCTTATCGTCGGGGAGGGAGAACCGTTCGATCCCGGGATCGACCTCTGCCTCATCCCGGAGCTGAAGGCCGATCTCAAGCGGGGCTATGATGAGAAGATCAAAGCGAGGATCCAGGAGAAACTTCTGGATTCGATCCAGGATCTCGACC